>Ga0209379_10002865_pt1 | contig 10239 bp, 6 predicted proteins | sample tdDd001_FD_187124 | JGI IMG/M metagenome (GOLD analysis project Ga0209379, IMG submission 187124) | Marine sediment microbial communities from the Atlantic coast under amendment with organic carbon and nitrate - tdDd00.1 (SPAdes)... | ecosystem: Environmental > Aquatic > Marine > Coastal >...
AGTTTTCAACCATCATTGTTCATTTTCTCCTTCATAATAAGCTTTTATTAAGTGTAATCGGTTTTTAGGAATACCACTTGGTAGTTGAATGGTTTTACCGTCACATTCGATTTTGTTTTCAGTGTTTGAATGGATCATTGTTTCATTAACAGAAGCATCCAAATCGGTTCCGTAGGATGTATGATAATCTTCTTCGCTGCCATTGGACACTTGTACGAGTGTGTCGCCCGATTCATAAAATGGCATCGCTGTACCTATTTCTCTTGCTTGTTCTTCTTCCACAATATATTCAGCACCGTCACCGTAGGCTTGACCTGAACCACCTTGACCATCTTTAGAGTCGTTGTTGACAACACCTCTGCTTTCAGATGAGAGGACATTATCATTTGATTCTTGTGACTCAGAAAGGTCACTACTCTCTTGACTCATCAATTCTGAAAATGAATCCGACAATGATGTTTGTGCTTCTTCTTCTGCGCGCTTTTCCTCTTGAGCACCTTGATCTTTGACAGCATCTTTTACTTTATCTAATAAGGAAGAGGCAACTTTATCGAGTTGTTCTACTGAATCAACGGGTTGATCTCTCAATGCTTCTGTGGCCATTTCTGAATCTATTTTTTCCATCAATGCACGTTCGGCTTTTTCATATGCCTGAATATGTGCCAACGCTTCTTTAGCTGTAAATGATTTTTTTATTCCCTCGATGAGTTTATCCTCAAGCACCTGTTGTTGCTGCTCATACCCAGACTCATTTACCAGTTCCTCATTGGACGTCTCAGCTAATTCTTTTTCTATACCTTCTATGTTCTTTTTAAGCGCATTGTTATAGGCTATCTTTTCCTGAAAAGGATTTCGACTGTCTGAAGGTAAACCAGCAACAACAACACTGCCAATTAGTAACATCACTGATAGTATTACCACTAATGCCTGTGACTCTATATAGTGGCCCCACGGTTTTAATGTAGTTGCAATGGAACTTTCCACATCTTTTGTCATCAATTCTTTGACAGGTGCTGTAGACTCTTTATATTGCCATAGCGTGCTAGCTCTGTTATGTCCTAGAATTGTATCGAGCACCCTTAGAGAGTCGATTAGTCTTGGTGCATTTCTAAGAAGTTGCAAGATTACGTAGAACGCCAAACAGGCAAACAAGGCTTTTTCATATTTATAAAACAGGATTGTTGATGATTGCCAGAGGACGACTGACTTAAGAAAGCCATATATTGAACAGATAAGAATGCCCTTGAATGCTTGTTTGATGCAATGATTAATCCATTGCACAATATGAAACTTATAGAGTTCATTAAGGACGGATTCTTTACTCCTCATAAGTCACTCCAGAGAGCCTTGCCGCATAACGTTTCAAAATGACAAAGAGATCTTTACCAAAAACTATTGAAAATGCAGCGTTTGAAGTTGCATGTGCCAAATCGTGAAAGAAAGAGGCACTATATACCGCTAAAAATGTTGTAACGGTATGTGGAAATACAAAGTTTAGATAATGCCAAGCATTCATAATATAATCGAATAAAAATCCCCATGCAAAACAATAAACTGCTAGCAGTAATCGGGGAGGTGTTTTTTTATTATGATAAATCACTCCCGAGACACCGCCAGCGAGTCCCCAAGCAATCATTTGCCATATGGTAAATGGTCCGTGACCTAAAAAACTATTTGAGACGATTGCGGCAATGGCGCCAACCATAAATCCAGGTAAAGGTCCTAAGACGATACCACTGACAATTACTAGGAATGTAGTCGGTTGAATGTTGGGCAGTGCAGCAAAGGGAATCCTCGATACCCCTGCAAAGGCACCTAGTGTTGCGATTAGTGCTATTTCATGTGTGCTTAAGCGCTTCTTATCATATATTAATAGTCCCGCTGCCAATACCCCAACGAGAATCAACGTTATCAATGTCCCCATAATATTATGTCTCCTTTAAATTTAGTAGTATTTGTTCGCTTTCCTTACTGTTTACCACACGCATACCGTAAGGTGAGAACAGCTTTCCAAAATCAGATACATAAAACAGTCCATCTGATAAAAGCATATGAGTGTGGTCCAGTACTTGTAGTTCCCCACTAGAAATTATTGCAACCTTCGTGGTAAGATCACTAATCAATTCCATATCATGACTGATCATCACAATAGACAATCCTTGCGCATGTAACTTCTGTAGAAGTGTAATTAGCTTGCGTTTTAGCCCTCTATTAAGTCCTCGAGTGGGTTCATCGAGGAGCAATACCTCTGGAGCCCCTGCAAGTACAATAGCCATCGCAGCACGCTGACGTTCCCCGCCACTTAAATCCCTTGGATTTTTATTGAGTAGCGATTGTAGACCAAGGACATCCAATTGTTCGTCAAGATGCTCAGACCACTCTTTTGATTGCAATGACAAGACTTGTTCGAGTTCTAATCGCAGTGTGGGTTCAAAAAAATAATCATTTGGATTCTGTGATAAAAATCCTATTTGACACGCCTGTTCAATATGTCCTTTCTGTGGTGTTAGAACACCTGAAAGCACTTTCATAAACGTAGACTTACCACTACCATTTTCACCAATAATCCCTAGGATATCATTTTTATACAATGTGAATTGATCCAGTGACAAATGACGGGATTTTTGGTCATAGGAGAACACAACATCCCTTAAAGAGATGACTTTCTCCTGTAAAGGACGTTCCTCTACGGCAAGTGGTTCTAGTGGCAAGGCATTACAACTGGCCATGTCTTTTGTCGATAACATTTTTCGCGCAGCTTTCATCGATAAGGGACAATCGCTAAATATTTGTGCATCAACAGCTTTCTTAAAAGAAAGGGTGAAGGTTGATAGCACATCATTTATACCGGCACTATGTGCGTTTACAAATTCTTTAGGTGTACCATCAAAAGTCAGTTTCCCCTGTTCTAGGAATAGGACACGATCCACTGCTTCATAAAGGGCATCCAACTTTTGCTCAATCAGTATAATTGTCATGCCTTGTTCTTCGTTCAATCGTTTAAGTAAATCAATGACTTCTGTACTGCTTACAGGATCGAGTTGTCCTGTGGGTTCATCAAGAATAATACCATTAAAGCCCATCGCAACCGCACATCCAATGGCTAGTTTTTGCTTTTGTCCACCAGATAAAGTCCTTGTTTCCTGACTTCTTTGACGACTCAGGCCAATGTAATCCAGTACCTCAGCAACGCGTTTGCGCATAATCCTGTGAGGTACACCGATGTTCTCCATTCCAAAGGCCAATTCACGTTCAACTGTGGTCATCAGCATTTGCTTCTCGGGATCCTGAAGAACATAGCCCATCTCCTCACTTTCGAATTTTCCTTTTATCCTACCACCATAAAGCTTTGGAATAATACCTTTGATGATTTTTCCTAAAGTTGATTTTCCTGATCCAGAAACACCTGATATAAGTACAAAAGATCCCTTTTCAATATTGAAGGATATCTGGTCCAAAGTTGCGACACTGCTTTCTGGATATGTATACGTGACATTCTTAAAATAACAACTGCTCATTTTTGATTTGCTCCTTTAACCCAATATATATCGTAGTCAACGTTAAGACTAATGTTACCAATGGCAACGATGCTATAGTGCCAAGTAATTGTGGATAGTACTGATAAAAATAACCGTGCGAAAGTATGGACACAGCAATTAAAGTTGTGATGATGGCCAAGAAGCCTAAAATATATTGATCAGTTTTTCTCCATGTAAGTGGCTGATAGTCAGTACCAGGATTTTTTGTATAACTTCTTACAAAAAGTGCTTCGCTTCGATGAAATGTCCCTTCTAGGACACTAATAAAAACGACTTTTACCAGATAGACGCTTCGCTTAATCCGTACGCTAAATCCTTGCTCCTTAAGTGGCATCCCACGCGTCAGCATGACCATCTGTACTCTGTCATACTCTTCTTTCAGGGCACCAATAGCATTGCTGCTCATCGAAAGCGTCAGTGTTAATTGCCGGAAATAATTATTGAAGAATGTAAACAAGTCTTCACCTGAACTAATAAGCGGTAGAAGTTGCATACCAATCATGATACTGAACAGTTTGATTGACATCATCACACTATAGACAATGCTTTCAGCTGTAATCGATAGTGTAAACTTTAATATCTGAAAACTTAATAGTACCGTATCACCGTAATTAACAGCAATGGGATTAATGAGTAACACCACTAAGATGGGCCATTTGGTGTATTTAAAGTTTGTTGCTATTATAGCGGCCTTTTTGTGATGTAATAACATCCCTATTAAAAGTAAAAAGGCCATTATAATTGCCAAAGGATGTTTGATTAACAATAATTGTATAAACAATAGAATAATTGATAGTAAAGCGGTAAGTGGGTGCATTGCAACCTCCTTGTAAATTATGGAAATAAAAAAGCGATAAACCTTTGTCAGGTTTATCGCCTCTAGTTGTCTAGTCAGCATTTATCTTCCTTAATTAGTATAAGATAGATACCAACTAAAGTAAATAAAATAGACTCAACTTATTTGTAAAATAGCTGATTTGCTAGGTTATTTAATAAAACGGCAACTTCTTCACGGCTAGATTTTTGTGTAGCATTAAATCCAGTATATGTTAAGTTACTTGTCAATCCAATTTGACGAACAAAACTAACAGATTCTACAGCCCACGAAGCTACTTCACCGCTAGTAATTACCTCCTCAGGAATTTTGGGAACAAGGTATTGATTATCCTTCAAAATTTTGGTCATTACACAAGCAATTTCTTGATGGGTAATATAGCCCTTTGGATCAAATTGGGTGTCTGATTTTCCATTCATCCAGCCATTACTAACAACAGATTGAACTGATTCGGCGTACCATTTGTCATTTTCAACATCATCAAATGATGGTTGCATTTGATGAGGTGTTGTCGTTTCAGCTTTTAACGTGTCCATTAGTCGCGATAACATGGTTGCAAATTCAGCACGCGTCACTTTTTCAGAGGGCATAAAGTAATGATCTGTTGTTCCTTTAATCACACCTATTGCACTAAGTGATTCTATTGATTTTGCTGACCAAGTATCCTTGTCGACATCATCATAACCAATGTTAGATGGTTTTACAAAGAACTTTGACAGACTAGTCGTTTTAAATGTTACCATTTGCGTCTCACTATTATATATCCCTGCAAGTTTCTCAAAAGTACCATCATGGAGCTCGTGATAAACAACTAATTTGTGTTGCATAGATTCACCGGCATCATATGGTATCGACACTTGTATTGGTGTTTCAAAGTGTGTTTGATCCTGTCTGTTGACACTAATATTTATGTCGATTACTTGACTGTCGTTTTTTGTAAACGCTTTAATGCTCTCTGGTAAGTTCTCTCTTGGGATACGTTCTAATGCAACTTTGATTTGCTGTGATTTCTTAGAACTATTTTTGATTTCTTTTGGGACTTCTACTGATCCAATTGGTGTTGCAACAATAACCGTCGCATCCTCTCTTAAATGACTTGAATCTAATGACGCCTTATCAATATATGCCCATATCTTGTCTCTATTCGCTGTTTCCACAGATAATGTGACCGTTGGTGCAAGTGATTTTGTTGCAGTTGTTTCTGTGGCATCTATAAGTTGAGTTGTCAATGATTGTGTTCTTTGATTAATATCATTTAAAGCACTTAAATTCTTTTCATCAAAAACCACAGTTAATCCTTCTTCACGTGTTTCAGCAACGATGATACTACTTTTCTTAATGTATTGCTGAATGGTCTGCGTCAGTAGATTGTCCAGCAACAACTGATCATCCAAAGGAAGATTCTTTCTAATCTTAAGTACTGTTGCACTAAGATTTTCAACTTCTGTACTTACAGCAGGATGTTCAGTAGCATTTTTTGCCAATATATCAAGTGTATTCAGTGCATTATCAACAGTTGTTTGCGTTGCCATTACAACAGTTTCAGTTACCTTGTGCTCTGTTTTATTCTTAATAAGTTTAGATGAAAGTGCTAATGAATCTGCTAAATCCTTATTCAATTGAAGCGTTGCCTTTGCGCCTTCCACAGTTGTGATATTGTCTATAGACCATTGCATTAGACGGACAGCATCTAGAGCATTTTCAGCAACTTTAGCCGCTGCTTCAGGCGTCTTCGCTCTTAAAGTTTGACCATAAACCTTATCTCTTACGTTATCGAAGGCATCTGTCACAGCCTTTTCATCTACCTTGTTGTTATTAAGAACAGAGAATTCTGTGCCATATTGGGTTTTAATTGGTTTGATGTCACTTGGCTTCTTCTTGGAAACAGCACTAGTGTTACTACTTGAACTACTTTTACCACTCTTTTCTTTTGTATAATCCTCCGTATAGAATAATTCAACTTTCATACCAGGAGCGAGAGACTTGCCCGCTAATCCAACCCTCGGCAGTTTATCATTGATACGGTACATCCATCCGCTCATTGCACCGTCATAAAATTCTCCAACACCATCGATTTTAGCAATATATTTTCCGCCATTAGCCAGTGTATAGGAGATGCCTTTGTATTTTAGTAGGTCAGTAACTGCAGTCATCAGGTCTCTGGTGTCGTCTACTGCAAATTTGTGATTTGACACGATCGTTCCAGATGGACCTTTGATTGTGAGGGTAGCTGGTACTTCTTTCTCCTGTCCAGTGTCTCCACCAGTATCGCCGTCAGTGTCACCACCAGTGTCACCACCTGTATCACCACCAGTATCGCCGCCAGTATCGCCGCCAGTGTCTCCGCCAGTATCGCCGCCAGTGTCACCACCAGTGTCACCACCTGTATCACCACCAGTATCGCCGCCTGTGTCACCGCCTGTATCGCCGTCTTTGTCGCCACCAGATGTTTCCATTGTTTTATATGTTATAAATGGACTCTTTAGCGCATCTGTATTATGATCCATACCACTATACATTGATGTTGCACTACTTAAATCAATCAATGCTAGAAATGCTTGCTCTCTCTCTAAACCTTCAGAAAATTGCTCATTTGTCTTACTTGCTATTAAAGTATTAAAAAAGTTATTACTTTCTACATGCCATTCTGATAACAATGGATCTTCACCAATAGCAACAAGTCCTTGAACAACAGTTGCAATCGTACAAGCATTTTGTTCTTTTAAGATACTTTTAAGTTGCGCTTTTAGGTACTCTTTGATTTCCTCAGCTGCTTGCTTCGCATCTGGTGACTCTTTAAGGTGTGGCGCAAGTGCTATTAAGGCCATAGATGATATATCAACATCATCGATTTTTCCTTCTGAATCAATAGCTTTCACAATTAACTGTAGAGAAGCGGATGCATCGTAAGACGCTTTTGCATAGTCTAAAGCAATCACACTCCAAACGACTTGATTCAGTCGTGTATAAGTTCTACCAACTTTAAAATAACCTTCTTTTGTAAGGCTGGCACTTAGAGTTTTAACTTCGCTATCAGCAGATTGTCCAGTCGCTATTTTGGCAATGATTGCACCTGCATAGTCTGTACATTCTACAAGTTTATCTTTTGCTAAGTAACTAGCCTTTGTATTTGGCATTTGTATCGAAAGTCCTAAAGACTCTCTAAAGCTGTGATGATTCTCCTGTTTCAATTCAGTTGAAATTGCCAATAGCTCTTCACTGAGTTTTGCTCTAATAGAGGTATCCAGTATCTCCTCGAGTGTTAATCTTTCAGTTAAGTCATTTGCCTTGATCATATATGTGACATAATCCTCAAGAAACGCATCAAAGCTAACATTTCCCTGTTCGTCAGTAACCTGTTGATCAATAAAGATACGTCCTTTATCGGATGAAATCTGTAAAACAACCGGTGTATTTATCGCTTCATCTTTAATGTGAATTGAGACATACTGTTTGTCTGTTTCAGTTGTAAGACTTGCATCTGAAAATACGAACGGACAGGATGTTATCAGGAGTAGAAATGATAACAGTAAACTTATTATTTTTTTCATTAGTTGACCTCCTGTCTAATTTCTGTTGTAAAAGGCTCACTGATAATAACAGCATTACCATCAGATGTTTCCCATAAAAATCCCTTCAACATATAGCGACCATCATCGTCAGGTACAAGGGTACTGAGAGAAAGGCTAGCTTGTCCACCACTAGATAGTGTATCATCAACAAATCCTGAGCGAATCATTTTATAATGACCGCCTATGTTTTCATATAAACATAAGCCTAGTGCAAGTGTCTTCTCAACAGTCGTCTTGTTAACAGTTGTCAGTGATATTTCTGCACGTTCTCCAGCTTCTAAATGATCCCATTTAACCTCCCTAATTGAAAAATCAGCAGTTTCTACAGATGGGTAATGAGAAAAAGCCTTCAGACAAACATTGCTATTCCCATAGTCAACAAGTCTGAATGGATCTTCAAGTGTTGTCAGATCCTTAAACGTACCATCGACTAGAATGTAACTTTGACCTGATTTTGCTGTAGCCTTTGGTGTGTAATCCTCATCTCTTGATTCCAATGCGATTTTTTCGACAGTTTCCGGAAACTTCACGACTACGGTAAAGAATGAGTCCCCAACAATTGCTGTTGCAGGGATTTTAACCGTATGATAGCCTGCGTAAGTCGTCTCACCAGTTGACAACGGTATTTTAGGTAATACCGTTTCACCGCCAATAGCACCTTCGATCAGGTACACTTCATATGGTACGACTTCGTTCTCTGTAAAGAACCCTACACCGTTGAGAAGTTCATCTTTGCTACCCGTCCTAAAAGTGTTGGCAAAAACTGCAGCTGACGATGGAACATAATAATCAGTGTTACCAAACTCATCATATCCATATAAGCGATCAAATTTCATATCTATTACAGCCTTAAATACAGCGTTCTCATCGCGTCGTAATTTCATATCATAATAGGACACATAGAAATAACCATTCTCACCAAAGTCCCCACCATACTGGTTCTTACAAATAAATGCACCGTCTCCAGCAGGTACTTTAGGGGAGAAGTTGTCTTTAGAGTAATTATCATCCCAACCAACGAGAGCAACTGCATGGCTCTGGCCAATTGCCTTCGAGTCACAGTAATAACTATTGGCCAAACTGTTAAAGTACCGCTGGTCATAGTTCATGCTGGAATAAACGGCACCATCTTCCATAATTGCTTCCTTGAAATTATCATTATCGAGGTTACTTTTACTAGCCGGAGAGAATTTTTTGATTTCTCCGACATAGTAAGTAGTTGAATCATAACTTTTTTCAAATACTGGACCTTTACTGTTAATAAAGTAAGCTATTGCCATATCAAGGGTGCCGCCTTTATTGATACCGCTACCCTCAGTATTCGTTTTGAAGTCCTGTGACATGTCAACAATATGTTGCTCGCTAAAATCATAGGTCGTCTTCCTAGACTTTTTTAATGTGGATTCTAATGAGCTCATTGCAGCATATGCCCAGCATTTATTTGTTTTGCCTTGGTCTTTAATAGATGTTACTTGTTCTTCATCACGCAAATCATATGTCGCCGGATAAGTAGCGTTCGCGTAACTGCTTGTTGACCAAAGCAGCTGAAATGCTAGACAAGAGCAAATAAGCCACTTAGATTTAGTATAATTTTTCATAAGCACTCCTATTTAATTTCTGTTGTGTGAATAAGTTCGATATTTCCAGCGGTATCAATCGCCTTAATTTTTAATTGCATGTCATCTGTGTCTGGAAGAAGCATTGTGATTTTCTTGATTACTTCCTTGTTTGATACGAGGGTCTTGCTTATTTTGAAGTCCTGTATCAATACACCTTGTTCATATAGTTCAACGACAATAGTCATCTCTTTGTCATAAGCATTCATATTAGTGAACAACATGTCGAATGAGGATTCATAACCAGACTTTAGTGACTCTAGTCCTTTATAAACACTTTCAATCCCATTCATGACAGTAAGATCTTTAACCGTTACCGTCATCACTGGCGGAACGTAACGATAATCATCACTTGATACATCTGCTGAGATAGTGTAACTGCCCTCTTCATTAAAAGGTATCAGGGCATTACCATTCTTATCTGTTATTACTGGCTGTCCATTATTTGTAACTGGCTTGCCATTAACAGTAAGTGCAAATCCTTCCATTGGAATTTTCTTATACGTATAAGTGCTTCCTTGTCGAATACTCTTAACCAAGGTCACTTTAATATCTTTTCCCTTACCAATCGTTGGTGTTTCTACTTGGAAGTTTGTGTAAAGGTCTTTGTCGTTACCTAGAACGTAGAATACACGGATAATATCTCCATCAGTTACAGGACGCTTATTCAAATATAC
>Ga0209379_10002868_pt1 | contig 10232 bp, 10 predicted proteins | sample tdDd001_FD_187124 | JGI IMG/M metagenome (GOLD analysis project Ga0209379, IMG submission 187124) | Marine sediment microbial communities from the Atlantic coast under amendment with organic carbon and nitrate - tdDd00.1 (SPAdes)... | ecosystem: Environmental > Aquatic > Marine > Coastal >...
AGTTTCATATCAGCCTCCTAATCCCAACTTATTTACTAGGATTTCATCATTATTATAGTATACCCTAGTAATTTAGTCAAGATTATTTCTCATGAGATTTTAATCTTTGTTTAATTGATTAGTTCACTAGAATTGTTTACAATGTAAGTAAGTTAATAACAACTTGATTTTATATGATAAAGGAGACATTTATGAGACGTTCAAATAAAGATCTATTTGCCTTTGCATTAATTGCAATTGGTGTTATAACAATTTTCCAGATATTTAATGTACCCTTCTTAAGCAATTTCAATTTAGGTAATGTGATAGGTATCTTATGGCCGTTATTCTTACTGATTCCAGGTTTAAACATGTTGAAGAATCGATTTGATTTAGGTGGTATTATTTTAACACTTATCGGTGGTGCCTTTTTAACTGAAAATGTACTTGAGTTATTTAACATCAACTTTGAAGGTAATATTATATTTAAATTTTTCTGGCCTGCAATTTTAATATTCATTGGTTACAAATTATTATCTAGTGAAAAAAAAATAAAGTTCAAAGGTGACGACGAATTTGATGATACATATAGTTCATCTGAAAATACACGTTCTACTGCTATAAACTTCAGTTCAAAGACATTTATCTATAAAGATGAAACTATGGCGCCAGGTATTACTCAATTACCACTAAACATTTCTTTCGGGGGTGCCGAAATATATGTAGAGGAAGGTATTCAAGTGATACTAGTTGGTCAATATACATTAGGCGGTCATGAATTCTTTGGACAGGATGCTGGAGGTTTCCATAGTGAAATCAGAGAAATCAGATATCCAGAATTAGATGAAAGCTATTATGAAAAGACTTTAGTCATCAAAGCTAATATTTCCTTCGGAGGCCTAGAAGTTAGAAAAAGATAAGGATATTTATGAGTGATGAACGAATAATAGAACAATTTAAATTATTAAAACGTGCCAAGAAATTAGAACAAATGGGTAATACTGATAGAGCTCTAGATTTATATCTAGAGCTTCACGAGCGTTATGAACCGAATACATCAGATGCTTATGAGAGACCTGCAGCCCTATTGGAACGACAAAAAAGATATCAAGAAGCATGTGATATGTGCAAAAGTGCCATTGAAGAAATCGAAAATGATCGTATGTCTGGCACTGTTGAGAAATTCCAAAAAAGACTTGACGGTATCATGGCAAAAATGGCTGAAAAACCTATTGTTGAGACAAAATCCGAAACTTACAACTTTGGAATCATAGGATTTAGATCTAAAAACAAAGGTAAGATGATTACCAGTGTTGTTTTTTACCTCTTATTTTTTATTTTAGGTATTTTATTGAAATCACCTTATCCTACACTTTTACTTTTGGGTGGTATTTACGGAATTAATTTTTTCGTAGACTTTATACAAGTTAAAGATAAGAAGTATAAACTACCCATCTTAGCTGGTCTACTTATTTCTATAGTCATAATAGTGGTTTCTAGCATCAATCTACCAGCAGCTGTTAATAGAGTTCTTGAACTTGAAAGTTCTGAAGGCCAACTTGAGGGTGGTAGCGATATTTTTAAAGATTCAGATGAGTATCTGCCTAAAATTACTTCTACACACATCGAGGATTCTATAAAAATTATTAAGAATGAGATAGAGGTTGAGGACGCAAATATTATAGTAAGTGAAACTACCATATCCTTTGCATTGTTGTTACTACCTTCTACAGATGTTACAAAAGCAGAAGACTTGGGTGAGCAGTTTATTGAAATCCTTGCACACAGAGTGAGTGCTGATGAAGATATTTCTGCACCATCATTTAATTCACACGGCGAACTGTATGACTATTATAGTATCATAATTGCTGCCGGTGATAGTACAGACAAGGCTATCGCTAAAGGAAAGAAAAACAAGAATACAAAGTACATAACATGGATAGATTAAAAAGCTGGGCAATTATTGCCCAGCTTTTAATAAGTTTTCAACATCTTTTTTAGTTTTACATTTCATAAAGTTATCTGCATTTGTAATTGTATGCGCATTTACAATTGATCTTGCTTTTAAAATCATATTTGGACTCATACTGAGTTCGTCCAATCCAAGATTGAGAAGTAACGGAATGAACTCTTTATATCCAGCCACATTACCACACATCCCTACCTCTATCCCCGCTTCATGACCTGCATTAATAACTTGTTTGATGAGTCTAATGAATGCCGGATGATACGGCGAGTATAATTCTGCAATAACGTTATTCATTCGATCTACTGCTGTTGTATATTGAATTAAATCATTTGTACCAATTGAGAAGAAATCAACTTCTTCTGCTAAAACATCCGCCATTAAAGCTGCTGCAGGTACTTCAATCATAATCCCTACTTGAATATCTTCTGACACAGCTATATTGTCATTGATCAATTCATTTTTTACAGATTCAAGGATTTCTTTGGCTTCAAGAATTTCTTCTAAAGAAGCTATCATTGGAAACATGATTCTTAACTTTCCATAATCACTCGCTCGTAGAAGTGCTCTTAATTGAGTTTTAAACATTTCCTGTTCTTTTAAACATATTCTTATTGCCCTATATCCAAGAAACGGATTCATTTCTGGCTCTAAATTCAGATAATCAAGGTTCTTATCTCCACCAATATCCATTGTTCTAATAGTCACAGGTTTTGGATTCATTTTCTCTAATACCGTTTTATAAGCCGCAAACTGTTCGTCTTCTGTCGGTAATTCATTTCGATTCATATATAGAAATTCTGATCTAAATAGACCAATACCATCACCTGTAGCTTCTAATACCGCATCAACATCTTCTACTCCTGCAATATTGCCAGCGATTTCTATGACTTTCCCATCAACAGTAATCGACTCAATACTCTTATATTTATTCAGTAGTGAGTTAGCTTCGTCTAATGCTTGTTTTATTGATTTGAATTCTGTTATCAACTCTTTACTTGGATTGATATGAATTTCTCCATTAATACCATCTAAAATAATTGTATCCAATTGATTTATCTCTTTAATCTCATCTCCAACACCAACGACTGCTGGTATATTCAATGTTCTAGCGATAATTGCTGAGTGAGAAGTTTCACCACCAATTTCAGTTATGAAACCGATGGTTTTACTTCTATCAAGGTTAACAGTCTCACTCGGGGTTAAATCAAAAGTAACAATAATTGCATCTTCATGTATTTCTTGTTTATCATTTTCCACACCAGATAAAATCTTGAGAAGTCTTGTTTTAATATCTTTTAAATCTAGAGCTCTTTCTTTCATATAAGCGTTGTCTAGATTTTGAAACATTTCTATATATTTATCAATAACTGTTGAAAAAGCATATTCACTAGACATCTGTGTTTTTATTAATGTCTCAATTTCCTTAGCCATAACAGGATCTGCTAATAATTGTTTGTGAGCTTCAAACACTTCAGCTTCTGAAGCACCTACGGTTTCAAAAGTTTTTTCTTTTAATTGATCTAGCGCAACAAAACCTTTTTCTTTTGCGGTTTCTAAACGACTTAACTCTTCCTCTATCGTTAAAGAAGTTTCTTTAATTATTTCAACTTTAATCTCTTTTAAAAGAAAAGCTCTTCCTATAGCTATACCATCAGAAGCTTTAATGCCTTTAATCATGTGCAGCTCCTTCAATAATTGAAGCAATTTTTTCTTCTGCTACTACAGCATCAGCACCGTCTGCTTCTACAACAATTTCATCACCATGAACAATTCCCATAGCCATTAAATTCATAATACTTCTAGCATTTGCCTTCGTATCACCTTTTACCAAGAATATTTCTGATTCAAATTCTAAACATGCATTTACTATTAAACTAGCAGGTCTTGCATGCAAACCATTTTCCGAAAGGATTTTTATAGTTTTCATTTTTACCTCTTTCTTATAATGTAATTGAACATACTGAGTCATTTTTCAATACGTCTTTATAGGATACGTCAAATGATTTATATTGTTTTTTATCAGTAAAAATAATAGGTGTAATCGCTGATTTCCCACGAGCTTCTAAAATTTCTAAATCAACCTCTAATAAAAGATCACCTATTTTAACATGATCACCTGCTGCAATATATGATGTAAATCCTTCACCTTTTAATTCAACAGTATCAATACCAAAATGAATTAATACTTCAATACCCTCAGTCGATTTAATACCGAGTGCATGTTTTGTTGGAAATATTTGAATTACTTCACCTTCGATAGGGGCGTACACTTTGCCTTCAGTTGGAACAATGGCAAATCCATCCCCTACCATTTTACCTGAGAAAACTTGGTCAGGTACTTCTTCGAGTTGTATTACTTTACCTACTATTGGCGTGTTCATTTGAACTGCCTTATTTTTAAATAACTTTTTAAACATGATTATCTCCTTAATTATTAAATCCTCAACTCTATGTATACACACAATTCAAGATTTAAGGTAGTATCTCCTATAAAAGGAGATACTACTTTATATTACATTGATTTTCTTATTTCATCACAGATAAATTCTGCTTTAGTACCGATAATTACTTGCATGTTTTTCTTAGTAGGTCTAAGTACACCTGTAGCACCTAAAGCTTTCAGTTCTGAGTCCTCAACAAGTGAAGCATCTTCTAATTCTAGTCTTAATCTAGTAATACAAGAATCGACATGAACCAAGTTAGAAGAACCACCTAATGCTCTAATATATTGTCTACCGATTTCAGACATTTCCATACTATCTAATCTGCTTAGAGCTTCTTCATCAATATCATCTCTACCTGGTGTCATGATGTTGAATTTCTTAATCACAAACAAGAATGAGAAGTAATAAAGTGCTGCAAACGCTAAACCGATTGGAATAATCAGTAATGGATTAGTTGCATTCTCCCATAATAGGAAGTAGTCAATTGCACCAGCTGAGAAACCGAAACCATGTAAAACACCTAACGAGTTTGTTACCACCATTGAGATTCCTGTAAATATAGCATGAAGTACATATAATGGGAATGCTAAGAATACAAACATAAATTCAAATGGTTCTGTGATACCTGTTAAGAAAGAAGTAAATGCTACTGAGAATAATAATCCAGCAACCATCTTCTTGTTTTCTTTTTTAGCTGCAGTCCACATTGCAAGAGCTGCTGCTGGAATACCAAACATCATGATTGGATAGAAACCAGCTTGGAAAGCACCTGCTGTAGGGTCACCAGCTAAGAATCTTAATAAGTCACCATTGATCACTTCACCTGCTGCATTTGTAAATGTTCCATGTCCAAACCAGAATACTGAGTTTAAAACATGGTGAAGACCAACTGGGATTAACATTCTATTACCAAAACCGAATGCAAATTGTCCAACAGCTCCACCTTCAACAACTGCATTTGAAAATGCATCTAAACCGTTTTGGATCACTGGCCATACAAAGCCGAATACAAGACCAAGTGCTACTGCTGCAAATGCGGTGACTATAGGTACAAAACGTCTACCACCAAAGAATCCGAGAAAATCAGGAAGTTTTATATCATAGAATTTATTATATAATGTTCCTGCAACAATACCTATTATAATACCACCAAATACACCTGTATTGATATCTGCATTAATTACTGTATAAACATTTGTCATAACAAAGAATCCTACTGCACCAGCTAATGCTGCAGCACCATTATTATCTTTTGCCAATCCAAACGCAATACCAATTGCAAATAAGATTGCTAAGTTGTCAAATACACCAGCACCTGACTTTAAGAATATTTCTGCTAATTTGCCCTCAATCCCCGGTACCCCCGCACCAAGTCTTAAGAAGATAGCTGCCACTGGTAAAACAGCAACAGGAACCATTAAAGATTTACCTAATTTTTGTAACTTGCCGAAAAAATTACTCATAACCCTCTCCTTATAATATTATGTATAGTCCGATATTCGCTATGATCAGTAGCAAAATATATTAAAAAAAGCATAAGCATACCCCTTAAAGGATAAGCTTATGCCTGATCTAATCAGTAACACGCTTTGACTTTAATCGTTTTAATCGATCAATATGAATGGCTAAATAGCCAACTTCGTCATCTGTAACTTCTAGTTCTAATTTGTTTTCAATAATTGACTTTGCCTTGCAAGCCAATATCCATGAATCTTTAAATTCTTTTTTTATGGATTTCAGTAAAGGATTTTCCAATCGAATACCATTTTCTATTCTATCAATACCAGCCCTGATATGTGTGAGAAGTCTTCTGTAAGTTAGAGCCTCTTCTAAAACATCAAAACCGATTTCAGATTCTAATAAATCTACAATTTCTTTTATGACTTTAGTATTTCTCAATGTCTTTTTAACTTCTCTATTCTTTCTTGCAGAATGTAAATGCAAAGCGATAAATGCTGCTTCTTCTTCTGGTAAAGTAACATCTATTTCACTGTTAATCAGTTCAATGGCTTTCATACTCAATTTATATTCATCTGCATAAAGAATTCTGATTTCATGTAAGAAGGGATTTGCTATTTCTATGTTTTGTCTTAATCTTTCAATTGCAAACCCGATATGATCTGTTAAAACGATATGAATATTATCACTTAACTCACCAATCTCTTTTTCTGCCATCAAAATGATTTCCTGACACAATCCCATTATTTCCAAGTCCATTTGCTGAATCAATTCGAAATAATCTTTCTTTAGTGATTTTGAAATGTTGATAAAGGATCTTTCAATGACATCTTCAGAGAAATATACTGTAGCATCTTTTTTCTTGCCAAATCCTATCCCTTTTCCAAGAAGCACAACTTCATTTTTATTTTTATGATTTTTAGCTAGAACAACATTGTTGTTCATCACTGTTATAATTGTATAATTCGGTTTCATTTATTGTCTCCAAAATTCAAAAAAAGCATGACCCATTACTTGACGTACGGTTCATGCCTGATCTAACAGTAACACACCTTTATATGAAATCGCTTTCCGTTTCTAATATTATGTTATCACAGTTTTTTTGAATCTGTCAACTACAATTTTTCTTTTTCAAAATAATCAGCGCCATTTTTTGAACTTTCGAAATACTTCCTATCTTTAAGTTTATCAGGCAGATACTGCTGTTCAACATAATGACCCTCATAAGCATGCGGGTATAAATATTTTTTTATTTCAGCTGTATCTTTCATGTCATATTTGCTTTTTAATTTGTTTGAAGTGCCATCTCTAAGGTGTGATGGTACTTCACCTACTAATCCGTTTTCCACATCCATCAGAGCTTGATTAATCCCCATATAAGCACTATTTGATTTTGGAGCTGTTGCTACATAAAGGGCTGCATGAGATAAAATAATCCTAGCTTCAGGCATCCCTATCATATGAACTGCATCAAAAGCATTTTTAGCTACAACTAGCGCATTTGAATCCGCAAGACCAACATCTTCACTAGCTGCAATAATAATACGTCTAGCAATAAACTTAACGTCTTCTCCTGCGTATATCATTCTTGCTAAATAGTGTAAAGTTGCATCCGGATCTGAGCCTCTCATCGATTTTATAAATGCAGAAACAATATCGTAATGATAATCTCCATCTTTATCATATTGAATCTGTCTTTTTTGACTACACTCGCTGAGGATTTCAGCATCAATATGAATATAACCATCACCAGATGGTTTCGTTGTCAATACTGCTAATTCCAGAGCATTCAATGCTTTTCTAGCATCACCATTGGCTTGTTCAGAAAGATACTCTAAACCATCTTCACTGACACGTGGCATAAACATACCAATACCATAAGTCGTATCATTTATCGCTCTTATTAAAATATCTTTCAAATCTTCAGGTTCTAAAGCATTCAACCTAAAAACCGTTGATCTCGAGATAAGTGCAGAGTTCACTTCAAAAAAAGGATTCTCTGTTGTGGCACCAATAAGTGTCACTGTGCCTTTTTCCACATATGGTAATAAAGCATCTTGTTGAGCTTTATTAAAACGATGTATCTCATCAATAAACAGGATCGTGTTTTTATTATACATTCCTTGTAAATCTTCAGCTTTTTTGATGACTTCTCTTATATCTTTTACACCAGATGTTACCGCATTCAATGTTTCAAATTCCGAATTTGTACTCTCGGCTATAACCTTTGCTACACTTGTTTTACCAGTACCTGGCGGTCCATATAATATAATTGACTGAACCTTATCTGCAAGGATCATTCTTTTTAATAATTTGCCCTCACCTAAAAGATGTTTTTGTCCCATTAACTCTTCTAAAGTCTTTGGTTTCATACGTTCTGCTAAAGGAGCAGTCTTCTTTGTTTCTTCTGTGTTCATATAACTAAATAAATCCATTGTTCACCTCTTCTAATGTCTAATTACATTATAAGATGTTACAATGGATTTTAAAAGCTTTATTATAAACCTTGAATCGTTGTTACAATATTTTCTTTGTTTTCAGCATATTTATCTATCAACATTTTAAAGTTAATATTAGATAATTTATCACTAACATCTTGTTGCACACTACCTAAGTAATAATGTACAGGACAGACATTTGTTCTATTCAAATCACATAAACCAGAATTACCCAAACACTTATTCATTGTAATTGGTCCATCTATGATCTCTATTACTTCTCTTAAAGAAACATCTACTGGTTCTTCAATTAAAGCATATCCCCCGCTTTGTCCTCTATATGAACAAACAAGACCTGCTATTTTTAATTTTCTCAATATTTTTAATGTAAATCTAATTGGAATGTTCTCATTTTCAGATATCATTTTAGCGCCAGTTTTTACACCAACACCTCTTAAAGATAAAAATAAAATGATTCTGACAGCACATCCAGATTCAACTGTTATTCTCATTGTATACCTCCCTAGTTAAATATAATTCAGTATAACATACATTTGCGTTAAACTTAACTCTTTTTGTCTGATTTTGTTTTAACTGCAATCTTCACATAATTGAAAAAAGCAACTGTTGCTATAAGTACTGCGAAATACAATACGATAATTGGTAAAATACCATCTAATCGGAATAGCACCATCGTTATTGCCAAGTAAAAAGATACAGTTGCCAACTTTCCATAATGATTGGAAGGAATAATAATCTGAGTCTTTGAAAAATATAATCGTACACCACCGTAAACCATAACCAATTCTTTTATAATCATAAGGATTAAAATCCATAAAGGAATTAAGTTCATTGTTGCTAAACAGATTAAAACTGTCATCAACATCAATTTATCTGCAAGTGGATCTAAAACTTTTCCTACTTCTGTCACCATATTAAAACGTCTTGCAACAAAGCCATCTAAAACATCTGTAACGCCAGCAACTGCAAAAACAATAAAGGCATAAGTAAAATTATTTTCTAAATCAGAAAAAAATAAAATTATAAAAACAGGTATCAATAGGATTCTTAAAACGGTTAAAATATTTGGTAATTTCATAACGTCTCCTTTTTAAATATTTTAACATATAATGCCATAAAAAATCACCTTTTTCAGAAAAAAGGTGATTCTCATGAGTCATTTTATTCATTAAAAATCAAATAGAGATAACTGATTGGTTGCTGATAAACCTTTTAAACAACCATGTGCATCTAATGTTTCTATAACCGTTTTAGTTACTTTTGCTCTTTTTCTTAAATCGTCTTTACTCATAATCTCAGATTTATCCCGCATTTCCATAATAGATCTAGCTGCATTTTCTCCAACACCTTGTAAAGATCTAAGAGGCGGCAATAGACCATCTTCAGTGACAATGAAATTGTCTGAGTCCGATTTATAAAGGTCTACTTTCTCAATTTTATATCCTCTACAATAAAACTCTTCAACAACCTCAGCCATCGCTAAAATATCCATCTCTTTTTTAGATAAAATACGTTCCTCTTCTTCAATTTCGTTCATGTAGTTACGTACATATTCTACACCTTTAGAAAATTGATCCGCATCGAAATCGTCAACTTTTCCTGAAAAGAAAGTTGCATAAAATGCTTTCGGATGGTGTACCTTAAAGTAGGCAATTCTGAAGGACATCATGACATAAGCAACTGCATGTGCTTTCGGGAACATGTACTTAATTGTTTGACACGATTGAATATACCATTCAGGTACATTTTTTTCTCTCATCAACTCAACATATTCATCTTTTAATCCTTTACCTTTACGCACATCCTCCATGATACTGAAAGCTGTACCAAATGGTAATTTCATATAAATCAAATAGTTCATAATATCATCACGTGTTGATATAACATGCTTTAGTTCCGTGATGCCATCTCGCACCAAATCTT
>Ga0209379_10002870_pt1 | contig 10217 bp, 7 predicted proteins | sample tdDd001_FD_187124 | JGI IMG/M metagenome (GOLD analysis project Ga0209379, IMG submission 187124) | Marine sediment microbial communities from the Atlantic coast under amendment with organic carbon and nitrate - tdDd00.1 (SPAdes)... | ecosystem: Environmental > Aquatic > Marine > Coastal >...
CCAACAAAATGGAAGAAGCTCAAAAGTTGATCAATCAGGTTTTATCCGTCAATAGTACAAATATCGAAATGACAACGACTATGGTTTGGTTGCAACTGTTCAATCGAAACACAGCCGAAGCAAATACGCATCTCAGGTCACTCGCTCGGCTTATGCCTTATTCCATCTGGGATAGCGCAGGCAAGCGAGCACTGATTCTGTGGTCAGATTATCAAAGCCTGACAGGTAAAGAACTGGCAATGTGGCGTCCAGATAGTGCATGGCAACGCCTAACTAATGTAGAAAAAGCCTTACCTCTTACCAAACCACTGCAAAATCTATGTAGAAGCCTACAACTACTCCAACTAAATCAACCAGAAACCGCTAAAGAACTCATTTGGAGTTTGTCTCATAGTGATTTTTTGGACAGTGATATCGAAGCTCATTTCTTACTTGCTATGTGCTACCAAGCAATTGGCATGCAAGAGGAACTGGAACAACTCAGGATACAAACCAAATCGTATCTCAATAACGACGATTCAGGCTTGGCATTATTACAGCGGCTTACGTTCGAACAACTCGATAACTTTGACCTTCCCCCTTTAATAGAAACCAGTCAAGTTGCAGTCGGGTAAAACTTGGATTTGAAGTAAACACTCAACGTGAGAGAGCCTATGACAGTTCAGGTCCTACAATTCAAACGAGATAAGTTCATTGGCTTTGGATTCTGCTTGCTGATCTTTTTATGGTCAACACTCAGCTATGCAAGCATCCAAGACAACAAGTTTACGCCGAGTCAAATCGATAGACCGGAGCTTATCGTGGGGTTGCCCGAATACGCACTTATACCTTATAGCTATCAACATCAAACAACTTCAGGCCACATGATCACCGAAGGTTTGCTAATAAGCATGCTTGAGCAAGTCTCTAATCAAGCCGGTTTTCGATACAAGATCGAGCTTTATCCTACGTTCAGTGACGTACTCAATGCCTTTCAGCAAGGCGAACTGGATTTATTAGTTGGAGTGTCTGCCACACCAGAGCGGCAAAATTACATGGCATTCAGTGAGCCGATGTTCAGTATTCGACGAGCCGTTATCACCCAACAAAACAGTATTGGTGAACTCTCCGACCTGTCTGGCGCCAACCTTGCTATAGAAAAAGGTTTTGCACTTAATGATTTGCTACCTCGCCTTCTTCCTCAAAGTCAGGTTACAACATTGGATAATACCCAGGCCGCGTTTAGAGCAATCGCGGAAGGTTCAGTAGACGGATACATTGGAGACGCACTGGCATTATCAACACTACTGAAAAACTCCCCTAAAGATTCTCTCGTATTATCTATATTGCCGGATTTACCGGCTGACCACCTCCACTTCGCTGTAAAAAAGGGAAAGCACAAATTACTTAGCCGAATTAATTTCGCTCTAGAAGACATTAAATCTCACTCTGTTCAGGCGATTTATAATCAATGGCTGACGCCAGCCCAGCACGGCATGCTGCTAGAATATGGCGCGTTAAACCTCACCCAGGACGAGAAAAACTGGCTAGGCAAAAACCCCAAAATAACCGTTGGCGTAAACGCTAATTGGGCACCATATGATTTTTTAACCGGACAACAACACACCGGGTTAAGTGCTGACGTACTGGGGCTAATTGGCAACATATTAGGCGTAACCTTCACCCCAGTCGCCTATTCTTCGGAAGAAGCAAAGCAAACGGCTTTCGAAAAAGGCGATTTGATGGCCCTAACGGGAGCAACCCCCTCAGCTGAAGCGCGTCGTACTATGGACTTCAGTCAACCATACAGTCATGAGCCTTGGGTGTTACTGAGCCGAGCAGAGCAACTATCGAACTTTGCACCTAATGGTCGTGAATCTGTTGCGATAATCGAGCATACTGGCGGAGCCTCCATTTTGTCTGCTTTATGTCTTACCTGCCGTCCAATTCCTTTTATCAACCATGTCTCAGCATTCCAGTCTTTACAAAAAGAGCAAACCGATTATGTTCTGGCTTCGTTACATCACGCAGCTCCATTGTTACACAAAGACTATGTTGGCCAATTTAAAGTGTCGGGGGTTATTAGCGAGCAAAATAGTGCCCCTCTCACCTTAGCCGTCAACTTTCGGCATCCGATGCTGCTCAGCATTCTAAACAAAGCCATTGATGCCTTGCCTCCACAGGAGTTGGATAGGCTCGAAGGAAAGTGGCTAAATTACGAGTATCAAGAAGGCCTTTCCCCTCGGGAGGTTGCAAAATGGTCAGCCATTTTAGGCACTGCCATTTTGTGTATTATTCTTGGCATAGTGCTGTGGAATAGAAAAATGGCGGCGGAAATCGAGCAAAGAAAAATCGCCGAGAATAGAGCAAAAAAAGCCGAAGCACACCTACAAACACTTGCTGATAATATTAATGGTGTTGTACTTCAACACACCCATCAAGATGCGAACTCCCCACTCGACATACACGTTAATTTTGTCAGTGCAGGCGTTCGAGATATGTTTTCCCTCTCACCTGACGCTGTTAAACAGAGCCCTATTTGTTTATTTGAACTTATCGCTCCAGGTAAGTTAGACCAGTTAGAGCAAGAGATGAGAGAGGCAATTAAAGTAGGTCGATGGGAAAGTGAGCACCTACTTGCAAACAAGCACAGTGAAGAAAAGTGGGTGCGATTTAATAGTCATATTTCAGCGACAAGACACCACCAAAAACCTCTACGATCCAGCAAGATACGAATAAGAGCGAAAGACAATAAACCACTGTTGGAGTGGAATACCGTTGTCACGGATATCACTGAGTTGAAAAAGCAGCAGCAGGCATTAGATTACGCAAGACAAAAAGCCGAAAGCGCTACAGCTGCGAAATCTCAGTTTCTTGCAACAATTAGCCATGAAGTGAGGACACCTATCAGTGGGATACTCGGCTTACTGGAATTGATGCAGGAACATAACTTAAACGACGAGCTGCTGAACTTGCACGCAGGCATTCATCAATCAGCACGAAACCTACTCCACATCGTCAACGATGTTTTAGACTACTCAAAAATTGAAGCAGGCAAGCTCGAAATAACACCAGCCGAAATTGAGCTTGGCAAAGTACTGGCGAGGATTGTCCAACCGCAATCTATTCACGCACAACAGAAAGGGTTGGCTTTCCATTATTGGCAAGATCCTCGGCTTGTTCAAACCTTAGTAGCTGATGATATTCGCCTTCATCAAATCCTCAACAACTTCCTAAATAACGCAATTAAGTTTACTGAGCATGGCGTTATATCACTGGGACTCGATGTGCTTGAAACCACCAGCACCAAACAGACACTCAGTTTAACGGTATCAGATACCGGAATCGGTATCCCCAAAGAGAAACAACACACTCTCTTCCAACCATTTGAGCAAGTTGATAAAACCACAAGCCGTCGTTTTGGTGGTACAGGATTAGGACTGTCAATTGCTCTGAAACTCATTGAGCAGATGAACGGGGAACTAAAATTACACAGCGAAGAGGGCAAAGGAAGTCAGTTTACGCTAGTGTTAAGCTTCCCTATCGTGGCGAATAAGCACCACCTCACAACTCCGGCTTTAGCGCTTCCTGAGAGCACAATCGAAATTAGTGAAGAAAATACGCAGGCAAACTCCTACTCAAATGGCGTTCTCATCGTCGGGTACTTCATACAACAAGAAGAACTATGCCGTTACATAAAACACTTAGGTCTAGAACCTAAAGTTATGAATATTAGCCAAAAAAGTCTTTTGCAAGACTCTGTCATTAACGACCAACCAAAACACATATTTGTCGCAATGTCAGTTTGGCAGCAACTCGCCATTACCGATGCTTGGATTGAGACTCATGCCCCAGGTACGCGTTTTACAGTCATAAACCAAAGCCCGATGTTATCTCCAGAACCTCTTGGCAAATGTTGGTGCTTATCTGTTAACCCACTTATGCCAGATAACTTAGTGCATGTGCTGACTAAACCTGTAAGTCATGAACCTCTACTCCCACCACATGAATCAGAGACCAGTCACCACATACCAAAAGAGTCACGAGAGCAAGCCGAGTTAAATGGTCGCTTGATTTTAGTTGCCGAAGATCATCCAATTAATCAGCAGGTAATCTCTAAACAACTTGAAAAAATCGGTGTACATGCCGATATCGTCGATGATGGGCAGCAAGCGCTAGATGCCCTTAAGTCCACTCGATATGGCTTACTATTAACAGACTGCCATATGCCGGCAATGGACGGCTACACGTTATCAGCAACCATTCGCAAGATTGAGCAACAATGCGATGAACAACAACGCCTCTTCGGGAGTGGGCAAGAACTATCGCATTCGCAGCCTGAAGCTGGAGTAACTTTTGTTGCCCCGAGAATGGAACTCATCCAAACAGGGGGTAGTTCTTCTCCTGCTACCACCGAAATAAGACTGCCAATCGTGGCATTAACAGCTAATGCAGTACAGGGGGAAGATTCCCATTGCTATGAATATGGTATGGACGACTTTTTAGTCAAGCCGGTATCAATAAAACAACTCAAGCTAACGATTGAAAAGTGGCTACCACCTATTTCAAGTACGCTATTAAATCCAGAGGTTGAACTTAGCAAAACCGCAGAAAACGACAGCCACTCTTTCAGTGATCTGTTCAGTTCAATTGAATTAAGCATGGAGCAAACGGCCACCTCAGAGGACAAACCCAACAAACCGATAGTTGCTGAACAGGCATCTTCTAAATCGGAGCAACTCCAATTCATCAATCACCAAGAACTCAAGGAGCTATTTGGAGATAGACAAATCATTGACAACCTATTACGAGAGTTTAACCAAACACTTGCAGCAGATAGTAAATTGCTCATGCAGCTATGGAAAGAGAACCAATACAAGCCCCTAAGAACCACCGCACACAGAATGAAAGGGGCGGCACAGATGGTCACCTGCGATGCCATCGCTCGACCATTAGCTGAGCTAGAACAAATAAGTGAAGAGATGATTGAGGAGCGAGAGTTCAGCATCGATGTTCAAACAAAGGTCGAACATCTTATTGATAAGATCTTAGAGCTATCTGAAAGTTTCGAGAAAAAACTTCTGGCCACAACGGTAGAAGGCTAAGCGGATAAGCTAAAGGTAATAATGTAGGACTCGGAAAAGTTTAACCGCAATGATAGAGCCTAACGATAACGCTAGGCTTTTATAATTCATAGGATGCTTCAGAGGCTATTGAGCAGGCATGTTTTCAATAATACGCTCGCGAATTAACTTCAGCGTCGTTTCCGTCGATAAATAGTCGACTTCTATCGGGAAATAAGCATCGTTGATCTGCAATACCAAACTTGGGTAGGAATTAACACCAAGACTCTTTGCTAAGCTCAATTGATCTTGGAAGACTCCCTCTAGCAGAGAACCATCCATATCGTTCTTAAACTGCTGCACATTTAGACCGATTTCTTTCGCTAATTGCAGAAGTGTCGCTTCTTCATGAGGTGGCATCGCACGAAGGTAATAAGCGTGCTGAATTGCTTCTAACATTTGCTCATAAGAATCTTGGAAACCGGCTGCAATGACTGCTCGGCAAGATTGGTAAGTGCTGCGTACTGGTGTACATAGTGTCCAGAAATCGTAGTTAAACTTAGTACCAAGCTGTGCTTCGATTTGCTTCCAAATTTGTTCAATTTTCTGCTGCATTTCTGGTGGCATCGGCAGATTAGTATCTGGCGCAAGCCCACCCACCACATACTCGAATTGAATCACGCCTGGCAGTTGTTGTTTCAATTTTTCGATGGTTGGTTTGTAACCCCAACACCAACTGCACATTGGATCATGTACGTAGTAAAGCTTTATATCCACTTTATTTTTTAAACCTATAAAATCAATTAGTTAAATCAAACAATTTTAAATAGTGGCGATGAAGTGGCGACGTATTTTGTTTTGTTTGCTTTGAAGTTCCCTAAAGTTTAGGTGATATCCGGCGAAGGATCTGGTCTTGGTACATGTTTGTCCAACACGAAATCTTCACCCTTGTACTTTATCGTTGGGAACGGTCTTGCTAGTTCTGCCTCGTAATCACAACACGAACATTTATGGTGCCATGTTTGCCTTGGCTGTTTGCCATTATCGACACGCAAAACACCTTGCTCACAGCTTGGGCAGATGAATTCTACCAACTCCGCTTGGACTGGTATGTATTTATGAGCCTTACTTCGTCCCATACTACCTCCACAAAAACGAGGATTTATTGCATTAACTTCGACTGTTTTTGTAGTCTTTGGTGCCGATTATACTGTCTAGAAAATTGAAAAGCTGTTTTATCTCTGAAAATTGCTTTCAAGCCTTATGGCAAAAGGCTTTGCCGCCATGCTTTCTGATCTTCATTTTCTATAGCAGATCATACAAAACCATCACCAAATCCACTACAACCACTTTAATTTCAACAATTTAAAACTGCAAGGAAGTGCTCAAAAAACCTCGCAGGCGGGTGTAGAGGAGTGCGGATTCCGTCGCCGAGTGATTTGATCACGTGGCTGTTGCGAGTAGGTTGTGGATGGGTCGTCCATTGCGGATAAAAAAAAACTAGCCAAGGTGTAATCTGACAGGCACCGAGTCGAAAAGTTGGTCATAGTCTGGTCTGAATTAGTACATACAAAACGCAGCCTAAAGGCTGCGTTTGGGTATTAGTGTATTATTTTCAAGCTGTGACTTGTTGTGGTTCAACGTTCCCTTCGTCACTACTACTTGAGTTTGCGTTAATCTCATCTGCTACTGCATTTGCTATTGCTTGGGCAAACTTTCCTGCCATTGCAAACTCCCCCTCGAGAACAAAACCTTGTGCCTTCAATTCCGTATCTAGCTTTTGTTTCAAAGATTCCTTAGATATTTTTTCCATTCTACTTTCCTGCATATACTGTTTTCGAGACATCTACATGTGGCTTGCCTATGAAAGGGCAAATGCTTGCGCCAGTACAAACCCCTTTCCCACCATTGAGCCTGATAGTATCAGCATCTTCAGTGATATTTTTTGCTGTAATCACTCGCGACTGCTCTATTGCAATTGTTTGACTCCCACCAACCGAGAGTTCGTAGCCTTTCCCCACCTTCTGCGTTTTATTTCCCTTTACTTCTAAATCATCGCCTTTTTCAATGATACCAATTCGATTGCCATAAACTTTCAGCTTATCGTCTAGTGCTACAACTGTATTCCTCAACTGTCCAATCACCTCGATGAGTTCACCTGCAGTCGCAACGTGCATATTGCCTAAGCTTCCTAGTTCTAGGTTATCGCCGGCTAATAACTCGATTGCGCCCATCGCTTCAATGAGCTTTTTACCGACTATCGACTCTTTGCTATGCTCACCGACATTTATCTGATGCTTGTTGGTGTTGAGTTCGTAAGCGTAGGACTCATTCAAGATACGGTGCGCCTGTTGATGTGTTGCTTGGTCTGTTTTGTCAGTGACATTGCCAGCAGCATCAACTCTGCGACTTACCTCTTCACGTTGCTGCTGCAGTTGCTCGCCAGGTGAAATTGTCGGCAGTGAATAGTCTCTGCCGTAGACGCTTCGAATCATTGGTCTGTCGCTACGTCCGTATGCAAACGCTATTTCGACAATCGTCCCTTCAAGTGGGTAGGCAAGTAATCCCGATTCATGACCGCTCATGTTCACTGGCATAGGCACCGAACGATAAACAGGAATGAGTTCGTCTGGCTCCATTTCTTCATTAAGAACTTGGACATCAAGGGCATATCTTGGACGATACGGATCAGCGGTCTGCCCTGCTTTTGCACAATCTCGAACGGCCTCCACGCGACCAAATATTGGCAGATGGTAACCGGCAGCGACTTCAGGAAACAGATCGGCTATCTCGCGCTTTTTAGGAGACATCACTTCATCTTTCCAAAACGCTGTCATTTCATCGCCAATCAAATCCACACGGATTATTCGCTTACCAAAAGCAACACGCCCTGGTCTTAGCATTGGAAAAGGAACAAGTGTTACGCTGTTGGCGTTTTGCCTATCGGTAAAATCATGGTCAATCTCCATTGGCTTTTTGAAGAAAAGGCTATCTTCATAAGCCCCGAAATACACTCGTTGGTCTGTGCGTTGGAACCAAACGCAATCAGGTACCTTGAAGGCTTTTCCTATCCTATCCAAACATTGATAGCCGTCGCCTTGATGCACAAAGTTGGGGATCACTTTATCAGCATAGCCAGAGTCTGGTAGCTCGAAATCTAACCCTGTTTTTTCTTCGATGACGGCGAATATATCCTTCATCGTCGGATGCTCTATGCTTATTGGTAACCGATTGGACAATACGCCACAGTTCTCCTTCACGGTCAGCTTGTAAGAGCCTCTTTCTGAAGGTTCAACACGATTCACAAACCCTTCAAAATAAGCCGCGGTATCTTGATCATAACCGATGTCAAAACGCACCAAATCAAAACGCTTGGGTGGTTTGTCCGTGTTAATGTTGAAGATGGCTTTACTCCCAAGAGACAACTTTAGGCTCACCTTGTGACTGGCAAGTTCGTATTCTTCATTGTTAATGAAAATCCGCTTAGTCAATTTCATGAAATGAGCTCCTTATTCTTCAAGAGCGCTTCTTTCAAAAGCGTGTTCTCCCGTTGTTCTGGCTTCGTTTTCACCTTGTGTCTTTGCTCTTTCTGCTCTGCAATACTGTGATGCTCCTTTAAGCGAAACGATACTTTCCACGCCATTTGACTCTCTTGTTGAGTAATTGAGAATTTCCCGGCAAATTTCGCCATTTTGATTTTGAATGCATTCGCGACATCATTCACGACTCGATACACTTCGCGATCACCGGCTGCATCTTTGGCCGCAGACATTTGCTCTAGTTCAGTAAGCTGGTTCAAATGCTTAAACGAAATCAATCCCGATATTTCCAACTCTGCCGCTTTCTCACCTTGTTCGGAATCATCCGTCATTGAAGACATGCCGCTCATGTCTTGGCTTTTGTAATCTCGGGAAAAGTTCACCACGATATTTTTTATATCAAATGTCTTTCCATTTAATGCGAACATAACAACTCCCTAAAAAACGTCACAGGCCGATCACTGATGATGAGGCTAGCCACCGTCAGCGGATGCTTGTTTGGTAAAGGTGCTTGCTTCAATATTGTCGCCATACTTTCTGTCGTACCTGAAAGCGACATGCTATAGACGCTCCCTTGCATCACTTTCAATGCTTCAATGGCCGAGGACGAACTCTGCACGACAGTTGCCCGTTTCTTACCTAGACGTGCTAACTTGTCGATCACATTAGTTGCATCACTGGCCAACGATTCGATAGTGGCTACTTGTGAGCCTTGGTTAGACTGGTAGCCTGAGAACGGACTTGCATTCAAAAAAGCGATTGGTTTGAAGCGAGGCTGAATAATCGGTGCAGGTTGATGCAATTTATCGCGCTCGTTGGTCACTAGCGCTTGAGTTTGCCTGGCACATTGGCACCAATCAGGCAAAGTAAAGACATCGCTAACAGTATTTAGTTTTGCTGAAAAGTCTTCAATGCTATGAGAGGTCAACATTATTGCGATGGCATACAATTGACCTTTTGGTCTATGGATATCAGACAGGTCACGCAACTTATCACAAAGTACCTGTATAGCATTCGCTGGGCTTAGGTAGCAGCCAGACTCAAGTCGCTCTCCCACTTCAAAGTGATAAGGCGTAGCGCTGATTACCGTTCCATTGATATAGAGTTCATCCAATGCATTACGAAGCATCACAACCGCTTGCGCTTCCTCACTCAAAGAGTGACGCCCGAAATTGGCGTCACTTTTTAAGTCAATCAGCTTTTGAGTTGAGCGAACCATCTCTTGCTCAACTTCATCGGTTACCGCCTCACTTTGCGATTGAATTTGTCTAGCCGTTTGAGGCCATGTAAGTGGTACGTGATTCCACATAGAGACCTCAAATTGTTATGTAGATTTCAACATCCGACATTGAAAACCTTGGCGTCACTAGTTCCTTATTCATCAACTCTTGCGTGACACGGTACTTACCACTAGCGAGGGTTAACGGAATAGAAAACTGGCCGCCTACTACTTGAGTAGAAATGTACTCCGTAGTGACTTCGTCAGTGGCGATATTGACCTTTTCAATAGGCGTAATGAACACTTGGTCCGGAATAGTGAGCGTTCCGTTTATGGTGAAAGTACTCCCCACTTTCGCTGTTATTTTAGTGAGGTCAGAGTTACTGGTTGCCGCACCTTCTACCGAAGTAAAGACAA
>Ga0209379_10002873_pt1 | contig 10212 bp, 6 predicted proteins | sample tdDd001_FD_187124 | JGI IMG/M metagenome (GOLD analysis project Ga0209379, IMG submission 187124) | Marine sediment microbial communities from the Atlantic coast under amendment with organic carbon and nitrate - tdDd00.1 (SPAdes)... | ecosystem: Environmental > Aquatic > Marine > Coastal >...
GTACTCATTAATTCCGGTTCCTTTTCCCAAATAGTGTTCGCGCAAGATAATACCAAGTTAATGAAATAACTACACGATCTGCAGATACAAATACGCCCAGTATCAACTGGCCGCATAAATAAAAAATCACGAAGTGTTTAGCTATTAGCCATATTTGGCAATCACTAGCTTCATTCCTTGCTGATAGAATACCCAGGCAACAATCCCCGCAGCAATGTTACCCAACATTGCGCCAATAAATAACCCTTCCAATCCGGCAATCTTCGTTCCCAGCCAAATAGCGGGTAGAAAGCAAACAAACAAACGTAGGCCGGAAATCAGTAACGCTCGCATCGGCAGCGCAAGTGCATTGCAAATAGAAACCATCAGCATACACACACCAAGAGGCCCCAAACTCAACGGCACCCAGACTAAATGCAGAGATAGTATCTCACTCACCGTCGACTCACTGGTCAGTAAACTACTCAATACAGATGAGCCAAGGAACAACGCAGCGGCAATCACAAACTGCCATATCAAGACGAACTTAACAGCAAGTTTAATCAAAGCTTTTATCTTGTTGATCTCACCCGCACCAAGCATCCTGCCGACCATCGGCGGCATCGACATGGTTAGCGCCAAAACCACTACAATTGAAAAAAATTCCAAACGTGATCCCAAGGCCCAGGCAGCGACAGTGGCCGCACCAAAACCTGCAACTAACTTGGTTGCCAGCATCGAAGACATTGGCGGTAACAACTGGCTTAACATCGCTGGTGCCATAGTATTCACCAGCTCCTTAATAGATGCGAACACATCCAGCCCTTGCCAATTAAGACTCATCCAATGACGTTTTAACACAAGCGGATAAACAACGACTAAACCAATACCAAAGGCCGCAATGGTTGCCCAGGCAGCACCAACCAAGCCCATATCAAGTGAGAAGATAAACAACGGATCCAGTACCATATTCAGTATGCTGGTTACCATCATCATGATCCCCGGTAACATGGTATTGCCATTTGCGCGACATAAACTATACGCAAAATATAACATCGCCCCCGTCCAAGAGCTTGCTAACCAGACTGGCCAATAGGCATCAATAACGGGATAAACATCAACGGGAGCGCTCAGCAAAGATAGAATAGGGCTACGCAGAAACCAAATTAAGACACAAATACAAAAAACACTTAGAGCACCTGTAAGTACCACCAGACCACCGAGCTGTTTGGCCCGAAGCGTCTCATCGGCACCCAATACCCTTGAAATCAGCGAGGTTGTCGCAATACCCAAACCAACCTGCAAACCGATAATGACCATTTGCATAGGTAGAGTGAAGCCCTGTGCAGCCAGAGGCAATACTCCTAGCTGGCCAATAAATGCACTATCGACAAGTTGAAAGCTCATCAGCGACAAGACACCAAATAACATCGGCCATGTCATGCTAAATAGTTGGCGACCTAAATCGGGATAATCAGATTGGGATTGAGTCGAAATATGAGAGCTCATGAAACACTACGATAATGGTAATCAAGCCGTCTAGTGTACCACTAGCACGGCTATTTCCAAAAAGTAGCTATTACAACGTAACGATCTTCACCAAATCAGCCGGACGATAGTACACTGACTTAAGTACTTTACCTTGGCGGATAATTTTACCTTCTAGATCAACATCTTTTGCACATTTGGCAATAATGTACTCACCTTTCTGGCTACCAACGATTTCCACGCCTTGGTTTGCGTAATGGGATTCAGTATCTGTAAATTCCTGCTCATTACGGCAGACTTTGCTCATATTGCTTGAATGGACTTCATTCCAGCATGATACAAAATCAATATTCAAACGCTCAGCAACCTGTAGTAACAAGTCAATGATATAACTAATACCAATATTAGCATCAACTTGCTTATCACCAAGATGGACAAGACGTCCCATAAGTACATATACAGAGTCAACGATCGCATCAGCCTGCTCAACCAAGGAATCAGCTTCTGCCAGCTCTGTTAACTCCTCGACAGCCAATGAAGTATGAAGGGTGTCCATTTTTTCATTTAATGTCGACGGGGTTTCAATATCCAGGTCAAACGTTGTACGGAATTCATGGATATCATGATAGAGATGGTCAAATAATGTTTGATCCAGAACGGCAAGCTTCATTCAACAGTACCTTTTACTAAAACGAATAGAGGGAATACGATAATAAAAAATCAGTGCCGATAGCAAAAACTACGGGCACTGATCTTAATAGCTAATGGGGTGCTTAAAACGCTTTTGGAGCAAAGCCTGTCACTTCCTTAACACCCATTTCACGGCCAAGTGCCGTCATCGGATGAACAACAACCAGACCTTTCACAGATTTCTTCAGCTTGCCCATGTCGGCCTGTTCCGCTTTGGTCAGCACACGATTGAATGGCAGAGACTTAACGTCGGAGCCTTGTTGGCTCATCTGACGCTTCTGCTGTGATTTTACTTTATTAATTTTTTTGGTGATCGTGTCGATCTCTTGTGTTGCCTGGCCAGCAATTGCCTTATCACCACGCTCTTTTGCTCCAGCAAGTTTACGACGTAACTTGTCTAAACGGTTATTCATTTGCTGAAGCTCTTGCTTTAAATTCATGCTGTTACCTTAAAATACACTATCACAACTTCACATTTGCCCAATGCTGTCCATCGGCAGATAAGTTGTCCAACGAATAGTATATAACAGTATGTACCCTCTTTTCATCGCCTGTTGAGAAGAAGTTCAATATTCGTAGTAAGATAACGGCAACAACTATACCCAAACGGCCCGCTTTCAAACCCAGTACGCGAAAAAACACATACAAACCCAATGAAACTCCAGTCATAATCAACTGGTTGAATGCAATATTTTGTATTCAACACGGCCAATAGGTGATCTATGTCACAGACATTTGTAGCACAGAGTCTGTACACTCGCTGCACTCAATTGGCTGAGGTTTTTATATGTGCGAATGCTGTAAAGTTGGCACAAACGTTTATCGTATAAAGAGAAATTTTCTGGAAAAAACAGTCACTCATAGACAGTACCAGAAATATAAATGTGCTGAATGTAATAATTCTTTCTTTGTTAAAATTGGTTCTCGAGCAATCGCTCAATAACACAAGCAACACTAAGATAAAGGCCGCTGTTGTGGCCTTTATCTTTTTACAGTTTACTGTAACGGCCCGCCAGATAATGAAAAGCACTCTCATTATCAATCGACACTCAATGCCTCAGCACTTCATAAAATAATTCATATTCTTGAGCAAATTTATTACAAATACAGGAAAACCCCTCACATCTCGACTAACTTTATAGTGTTATCAATATGAATTAAGCCGTATATATACGTTATTCATAGAAAGGTGCACAGGTGAACACTTTCCAAAAACTTCTCTTTCCCATTGTTGTTATTTTTCTGATGATCCTTGGCTTTCTTTATTCATATATCCCCCAGATCATTGCTGCTAACACAATTCGCCAGGCTATCGCCTCCTCAGAGAACACCGTCACCCAATTTAAGATACTTCGTGATGTCTATTCGAAGGCCGTATTGTCAGAAGTTATTGCGCACAGTGACCTAATCGTCAGTTCTGATTTTCAAAACAACAACGGTATTGTTCCTTTACCAGCCTCTTTAGTTCAGGAAATAAGTCGAAAACTCCAAGACAAGGGAACACAAATACGACTCTATAGCCCCTACCCGTTTCCAAACCGCAAGGATCGAGAGCTGGATGAATTCAGCCACGCTGCCTGGCTGGCGCTTTCCTCTGATCCAACAAGTACCTATTTCAAAGAGTTTCATTCCGATGGCAAGTCATATCTTCGAGTTGCTGTTAGCGATGTTCTCAGCAACCAAACCTGTGTCGATTGCCATAATAAGAATTCAGATCCGAGTGGTTCCCAATGGAAAGTTGGTGACTTGCGTGGCATTTTAGAAGTTGAGACCGATATTACCCAGCCGATAACAAATGGCATCTTGATCAGCCGCCATATCATCTTAGCGCTGCTTATTGGCCTACTCTCTATTACATTTACTCTTCTAATAACCTATCGAATAATTGTACAAAAGCGGCTCACTGCCTGCATCGCGGCAATGGATACCGTTGCGGACAGTGAGGATACCAGCTTCGACAAGTTACCTGAACACGGGAGCGACGACATCAGTCACTTAAGTAAAACGTTTAATAAGATGTCATCCAAACTGAACGCATCGTTACAGTCGCTTAAAAAAGAGCAAAACCGGTTAGACAACAAGGTAAAAGCTCGCACAAGAGAACTTGAAATCGCGACCCAACAAGCTACCTCTGCAAATAAAGCCAAATCTCAATTCCTTGCAGTCATGAGCCACGAATTACGCACACCGCTCAATGGTATGCTTGGAATGGCCCAAATAATGGCATCGTCGGAGCAACAGCCAGAACAACATAAACAGCTCGGCATTTTGCTGGAATCAGGCCAACACTTACTCTCTTTGCTAAATGACATTCTCGACTTTTCAAAAATCGAACAAAGCAAGCTGGAACTAGAGGTACAGACTTTCCCACTTTCTGAACTCATCGAACCGATAGAGGCAACTTACGGACCTATTTGTAAGAAGAAGAACTTAGATCTTCACCTTGATACAAGGCTACCGCTAAATACGGTACTAAGAAGCGACAAGTCCAGAATTCGCCAAGTGATTTACAATATTTTGAGTAATGCGGTCAAGTTTACTGAAACTGGTGAGATCACGTTAACCATAAGCACAGAGCATTGTGATACATGCGCAGAATCTTTACTGATCGTTACTATATCAGACTCTGGTATAGGCATCCGAAAAGAGCGGTTAAAACATATTTTTGAACCATTCACGCAGGCTGAATCAAGCACAACTCGCTGTTATGGTGGAACCGGACTGGGGCTCGCAATTGTCAAACAGTTAACAGGACTGATGAGCGGTAGCGCAAAAGTTGAAAGTACCATCGGAAAAGGAACAACGTTTACACTAACCATGCAAGTTGACATCATGGATACTGCAAGCAAAGAGCAAGCAACAGCAACAGCAACACGGGATATACCAACATTAGCTCCACTTCCACAAAAGCTTAAAGTATTAGTTGTCGAAGATAATAATATCAATGCACTGGTCGCACAGTCTTTTTGTCAGCGAATGGGATACAACGTTACTCTAGCTAAAGACGGATACCAAGCAATCAGCATCCTCCGACAAGAAAGCTTCGATTTAATATTAATGGATAACCATATGCCGAATATGGATGGATTATCTGCAACCAGAATCATTCGTCAGCAATTGGGGCTAAGTACCGTTATCTTTGCCTGTACGGCCGATGTACTTGAAGAGAATCGTAACGAATTTATCAAAGCTGGCGCCGATGCTATTCTCTCCAAACCGATACTTGAAGCCAGCTTCCGAGATAACCTTGGCCAATTTAACCATAGATTAGGCAAACAACCTGCCTCTCAATTATCCCCGCGAGAACTCATCAGCTATAAAGATTTACTTCACCAGTGCAACGGCAATGAGCGAAAAGCAATGCAACTAATTCAGCACTTCATTACTTCAATGCGAACAGAACATGAATCGCTGCCTGTACTCTATCAATCAAATAGCTACCAACAACTCGCCATGAGCGCAGGTAACATTAGGCAAATCGCCATTGACTATAAGTTGTCATCTATCAAGGCTCTGGCTACCTACATTGCTGCCGTCGCCAACACTGGTAACCCACCCAAATGGGATGTGGTTCGTCATCTTAGCCAACTGCTAAAGCAAAATATTGAACAAGCCAACTATTATTTACACAAAGCGGAAGGAAGATCTGGCGTTTCAATTGGCTATAAAAACGTCCAGCCAAGCAAATGAACCGTTCAAATGTTAAAATACGAGCAAATATCAATCAATCGCGTTAAATTAGTCGCCACAGGCAAGCATAATTCATCTATAATCGGCGACCGTATTTTGGTCAGGCTCAGCCGTCTGCTTTAGGAACAAAGAATGTCATTTTCATCACAAAGCTTTTCTCCGGAAATTGTGCGCGCACTTACCGAGTGTGGATACGAGAAATTAACGCCAATACAGCAACAGGCGATTCCACATGCTCGTCGCGGGCAGGATATTCTTGCTAACGCACAAACGGGAACCGGTAAAACAGCTGCCTTCTCTTTGCCAATCATTCAGCAGATCTGTGACAACCCAAAACAGCGCAACCGCTTTAATGTGCGAGCTTTGATTCTTGCACCTACCCGTGAACTCGCGGCACAGATCGCCAAAAATATCGAAGATTACACCAAATATGTATCGCTAAATGTGGCTGCTATTTATGGCGGTACCAAAATGTCCTCTCAAGAGAAAAAGCTTGAGCAGGGGCTTGATATTCTAGTAGCGACTCCGGGCCGCCTGCTTGAGCATATGGAGCTCAATAACGTATCGTTAGCTAACCTTGAGTTCTTAGTTTTCGACGAAGCTGACCGTATGTTGGATATGGGCTTTATTTCCGATATCCGCATGATCATGAGTGATATCCGTACCCAGCCTCAAACAATGCTGTTTTCGGCAACCTTCTCTAGCCAGATGAACAAGCTGTCAAATGAGCTCCTGCGCAAACCAAAACGTATTTCGGTTAGTCCGGAAAATGCGACAGCCGAGACAGTGGCTCACGTTGTTTACCCTGTCGATGAAGATCGCAAGCGCGAGCTTCTTTCTGAGCTTATCGGCAAGAAAAACTGGAAGCAGGTTTTGGTTTTTGTTAACTATAAAGAAACCGCTAACGAGCTCGTCAAAGAACTCAAGCTTGACGGCATTAAAGCTGTTCTTTGCCATGGCGACAAAGCACAGAGTGCACGCCGTCGTGCTCTAGACGAGTTCAAGGAAGGTAAAGCACGTGTGATGGTAGCTACTGAAGTCGCTGCCCGTGGCCTGGATATTCAGGGACTACCGCATGTGGTGAACTACGATATGCCATTTTTGGCCGAAGACTACGTTCACCGTATTGGCCGTACAGGCCGTGCCGGACAAGAAGGCCATGCAGTCTCATTTGTTAGCCGTGAAGAAGAACTGACGTTGCTCCAGGTTGAAAAGCTGATCAAGCAACGTATCCGCCGAATTCAACTTGCTGGCTACGAGCCTGCGAACCGTGATGCCCTACTACAAAAAATGCACACTAAATCTGCATTCAAAGATCGCAGTGGACGCACCAACAATCCAACGGATCAATCTGATGCAGAACGCCGTGCTCGTCTTCGTCGAGCAGTGCTTAACAAGTCAAAGATCACTAAGCTGAAAAAATAACGACGATCGTCTAGATTCTAGATAATAAAAACGCTGACAGGTATCAACCTATCAGCGTTTTTAACTAGCAATAGTAATCAAATACTTATGTAGATTGGGATAAATACTGTTTCAACTCTTCACCGGGAATGGAACTTTGGGTTTCAACAGCAAATGACGCCCACTTAGCCCCTTCTGCCATCGCATCAATAATTGAATTCTGGTTTACAAGCCCATTGATCAAACCAGAAGCAAATGCATCTCCCGCCCCAGTGGTATCAACCACCTGTGAAGCTAAAGCTGGCACATAAAAGGTTTCCTCTGCTGTATAGGTCCTTGCTCCATTTTCACCATCGGTGATAACGAAATAACGCAGAGATTCGCCAGCAATACTCTGGCCATATTGCCATACCGGCAGATTTGTCCGTCCCTCCAGATCCGACTCCGAGGTAATTAATACGTGGCATGGCCGTAAACGCTCATCTTTCGCGAGCTGTGCGATAACCAGTGAATGCTCTAATGCCGCTTGGGCCCAAACCTCAGAACCTTCAGCCGAAGAGTTAATATATAACGCATCCCAACGAGAGAAAGCCGGTGGCGTACCCAATATAAATCGAGGCCGCTGCGGGCGAATAATAGTTCGCTCACCATCAGGTGTCATAATTAGCAGTAACTCTGACGTCATTACATCGTTACGATGTAACAATGCACAGTTCAAGCCACTCAAACTGGCTTCTGCCAATAGCCAGTCTGCAGTTTCATCCTTGCCTACCTGACTAACTAACGCAACATTGTGACCGGCCCACACCAAACCCAATCCGGTATTCGCCCCGCCACCGCCCAGGCGTCGACCGCCATCTAAATAGTGATGGCGTCCCCCCGTCGTCAGCGGCCTATCTAGCTGCATCACACGATCGCAGTTAAGGTTTGCGATCAGCATTATATTGGCCAATTAAATTCTCCCAAACCAACTCAAACACGAGCTGAATAATCATTATTATATTATTTATAGTTGCTTAATTAACGGATTAGTAAGAATTTCCTTCGCCCAATAAAAAAGCGTGAAGCCGATAATAACTATCGACTTCACGCTTTTAATAATACTTCAGCTAACTGTAATCAGCATATGGATTTAATTGAGGCAACACAATTTCCTGATCGAACTCCGATAGCTTCATGCTCTCTTGCGTCATTGACACTGATGTTTCATCCATTACACGTTCACCAAAGTGGTAACGTATTGTTTCAGTGCCAGTGCAAGCCGCCTTGTCATTTTCGTCAGCGATACGCTTCACCGGTATATTTTTCTCGTGATAAGCCAGCAGAGCCTTATCACCGTACTTATTGCCAAGCATTGCCAGTGTTTGTGCCGGTGACAGTACCAACCCCGTCGCATTGTTGCCACCAAAACCTTTGGCATTAAGGAGCACCGCTTTGTAATCTTCGCCATGTTCACCAGCAAAGGCATGTTCGGTAAGTATATCGAGGTTCGATGTATGCACATCGTCTGCAATATGGTCGATAGTCGAGATACCCGGGATCCAGCCGTACCGCCAAACACCCAATGAGGCAATGAGCTGATCGCCTGCCGCGACACTCATTGAATGACCAACATAAGACTTAATCGCGGTAACAGGCCAACTGTCAATCGCAAATGTCTTCGCAACTTCATTTAGGATATGGCTTTCTGTCACGCGATTTTGCGGGGTACCTGTCCCGTGTGCCTGGACAAAAGTTTGCTTGACGCCCTCTTCACCCAAAATAGCTTTTGCCAGTGCCGTCGCTTTTGCCACTGTGACATAATTGCCAACCCCTGGCGCGGAAATGGATTTTTTGTTGGCGTCTGCATTAATAAACACATCGGCAACGGAGCCATAAATGGTAGCCCCCAGCTCTAATGCCAATTCGTCATCCATCAGAACAACAAACTGCGCTGATTCTGCCATCGTAAAACCAGCATTCGATGAAAACGGACGACATGCACGACAGTTATCAACGCTGTCACTGTCATCAAGAGTTTTTAATTGCTCATCTTCAGCCAGAGCTCCCATCACACGGAAACCTTCCATGATCTCGGCAACAACCGGTGCTTCCGCATTACCGACAATCACAACTTTAGACTTACCGTGTTGAATGTCATACATACCCTGACGCAGGTTATACAGGAACGTAGCACAAGCCCCCATATTCGTACCGGTAGTACCAACACTGTTAATCACATAGCTATTAATAAAATCTGCCGGCATTTCGGCAAACGATAATGCCATCATTTTGGTACTCACCCGACCACCCGTTAGTGGCGCAGCCAGCATGCCAGCCAAAGAGTGATCGTCAATTTGTGACAAACCACTTCCAGCATAAACGGAAACTTCATCAGGTTTAACGTGAGTCAGTACCTCTTCCCAATCCACGCCCATGGAATTCAATGCATCAGATGCACCGTAAACCGTCAGTTTTAAGCCTCGAGGATGAAAGCGTGAATTGTAGAGTTTGCCCGGGTCAAAGCCGGCCGGAATATTACCGCCGCTGCTAACCGGAAAAGAAACACGATCCTCAAGCAAAGCACCCAGATCTCCGTTCACAGTGATCTTTACTTTATTACCCAGGTCTTCCAGCACCCAGTTGTCAGGGATTTTATTGGGTAATTTTGATTTACGCAGGGTAAATGAAATCTGCTCACTTTCACTGCTTAGAGAGGCTTTATATTGGTAAAGCAGGTTATCAGGGTCGAATGAATCGATACGACGCACTAACGTCCCAGCCTTAATAGCATCAACAAGCTCAGAATCAAGCACTTCACTGTCTGCAAGCCCCATTCGGAAAGCAAGATCCTTCCAGGTGGTCTGCATCTCGTCATCGGATAATACATCAGCGATCATGCGCTTGTAACTGTGGAAGCCGGAGCTACGCCCCGCAGCATTTATTCCGCCAAACCCGACAATTAGAGGTAACTTTGTCATC
>Ga0209379_10002874_pt1 | contig 10211 bp, 4 predicted proteins | sample tdDd001_FD_187124 | JGI IMG/M metagenome (GOLD analysis project Ga0209379, IMG submission 187124) | Marine sediment microbial communities from the Atlantic coast under amendment with organic carbon and nitrate - tdDd00.1 (SPAdes)... | ecosystem: Environmental > Aquatic > Marine > Coastal >...
GTAGCAGCTTCGCAGACGTTGCTGCTGAATATTGGCATAGCGGTAAAGTCCGCTTTCTGCGCTATTAAAGCTGAGCTCTCGGCCATTTTCATACTGACAATACCGGGCTAGGTTCGGCATCAATTGCTCTGGTGGCAACGTGCTGGCGATACGGTATAAATATCCGTTGCTGACTTTCTGCCGGACCCAGTAGTCAAACTCAGCCATATCTTGGGGGCTACTGGATAACAACATCGCCTCGCTTTGGTAGGCTTGTGGCGCGACAGATACGGGTGTGAACTTAAATTCCGGCTGGCCCGACAGCGTGTCGGTATCCGGATTGATCAGGCTGCAAACTTTACCTGCACTGGATGTGGTGTTGTTCCAGTGGATTGGGATAAATAACTCTCCTGGCTTCACGTCTGTGGTGATATTGACCCTGACGGCTGCTTGTCCATATTGACTGGTAATCACTGCAATTAGGTTATCGTCGAGATTATTACGTTTGGCGTCTTCGGGATGTATCGATACATAAGGTTCCGGACTGTGCTCGCTAAGCCGCGCAGAGAGGCCCGTTCTGGTCATGGTGTGCCACTGATCGCGAATACGTCCGGTATTGAGCACCAGCGGATAGGCATGACTTGTTTGACTTGCTGGCGGTTGATATCGAACCGCAATAAACTGGGCTTTGCCTGAAGGGGTAGCAAAAACGCCGTCTGAGAACAGGCGTTGGTGCTGGTTCCGTGTCTGCTGCAGTTCTTTGTGGTGACTCTGTGTAGTCTGCTTTGTGATAGGCCATTGCTGTGGGCTGAGCTGTTGGTATTGCTCGGTCGTTAAATCAGACAGCCCGGAAAGATCAAGAGGGCGTCGAGTCGTAGCATGGTTCCCCAGCCCTGTCATCTTGCTGTACTCTAAGAAGATCTCGGCTTCATGGTGATAGCGGAATGCATCGCCAAACCCCATTTTTTTTGCGACTTCGCAGATGATCCACCAGTCGGGTTTCCCTTCTCCGGGAGTTGGCAATAGCCGTCGCTGACGGGAGATACGACGCTCCGAGTTGGTGACCGTACCGGACTTTTCACTCCAGCCTTGTGCAGGGAGTAACACATTGGCATGACGGGTGGTGTCGGTATCGGCGATACAGTCCGACACTACCACCAGCGGGCATTTTTGCAGTGCCCGGTTGATCTTGTCGCTATCAGGCAGGCTAACTGCAGGGTTAGTGGCCATCACCCAGACTGCTTTGATCTTGCCGCTGTCGATGGCATCAAACATGTCGATAGCCTTTAGGCCCGGTGTGTCCGATAGGGTATTGGTTTGCCAGAACTCGCTGATTAGTTGGTGGTGTTCATCGTTGCCAAACTCCATATGAGCAGCCAGGGTGTTGGCGAGCCCGCCGACCTCTCGTCCCCCCATGGCATTGGGTTGACCGGTGACTGAAAAGGGGCCGCTTCCTGTTTTGCCGATACGTCCGGTTGCCAGGTGGCAGTTGAGCAGGCTGTTTACTTTATCACTGCCGTGTACCGACTGGTTAACGCCTTGCGAGTAGACGGTGACTACCTTCTCGGTATTGGCAAAGCTCTGATAAAAGGCCGTGAGCTGTTGTACTGATAATCCGGTAATGCGTGAGAGTATCTCGGCATTATCGGCGTCATTATCGGTATCATGGCAGGCACTGGCTAATGCGAGATCAAACCCTTCGGTATGATCTGCAATGTAGTCATGATCGAGCTTTCCATGCTTGGCAAGATATGCCAGCAGGCCGTTGAACAGTGCGACATCGCTGCCTGGATGAATCGCAAGGTGAAGATCGGCGATTTCGCAACTGCTGGTGGTGCGGGGGTCGATGACGATAACCTTTAGATCCGGCCGTTCGGTTTTTGCGCTCTTAATTCGCTGAAACAGCACCGGATGACACCATGCAAGGTTGGATCCGGTGAGAACAATCATATCGGCCATGTCCAGATCCTGATAGCACCCGGGAACACAGTCAGCACCAAAGGCCCGCTTGTGTCCGGCAACACTCGATGACATGCAGAGGCGCGAATTCGTATCAATATTGCTGCCACCGATGAAGCCTTTCATCAGTTTGTTAGCAACATAGTAATCTTCAGTTAGCAGTTGGCCGGAGACATAAAAAGCCACTGCCTCCGCGCCATGCTCGCGGATGATTGCACCAAACTGATCGGCGACATAATTCAGAGCCTGATCCCAGTGGCAGTCATTTCCGTTAATTGACGGCATCAGCAGGCGTCCTTGATGGGTGACAGTATCACCCAGTGCCAACCCTTTGGAGCAGAGCCGACCATAATTGGCTGGGTGATCAGTATCACCGCGGACTTCGAGTCGTCCGTCAGGGGTTGGTTTTGCCTCTATGCCACAACCTACGCCGCAATATGCGCAGGTACTCTTTATCCATCCATTGCTATTTGTCGTGCCCAAAGCATCCCTCCTGAGCCCAATAAGCTGTCGTTATTTCTATCTACTCATGTCTTTCTACTTATGAATAAGGCAATAACTAAGCCAGTTTCGTTTCTATAAGCGGAGAAAAAGGGAAATAAAGAGTGATTAGATGGAAATCAGCCATCTGGCTGGAATATGTCTCTATCTATACCTCTAAAGTGGTATTTGGTGTGGTGTTTGATATCGATAATTGTGAGGTGGCAATGCATTATTCTGGTGTGTGGTGCACTAAAAATGTGCGAAACACCAGAGTGGTCACTATGTGAATTCATTGTTCTCGACGTCGAAACGTTCTGATTGTTGGCTTTTTTATTATATAAATCATTCGGATATTGAATTTGTCCTCATAGAGGGAGCAGCAGTGGCACTTTCCTTGCTCTGACGATAACAGAGCAAATAAAGGCGTACACGGAAGGTACGTAAGGATGAGAGATGTCACAAATACCAACGATTGCCAATAAGACGACAGAGATTGTTACTTTCACTTCTGTAGCCGTCAATGAACCCAAGCAATCTGGCCGTGTGAGCCTGGTTGGAGCAGGTCCCGGTGATCCTGATTTACTGACAGTCAAAGCATTGCGGGTGATCCAGCAGGCTGATGTGATTGTGTATGACCGTTTGGTAAGCAAGGAGATTTGCCAGCTATTCCCCCCTTCAACACCGACGGTTTATGTCGGCAAAGCGAAAGATCATCACAGTGTTCCTCAGCAGGATATTAATGAACTGTTGGTCACCAAAGCGAAGCAAGGATTAAAAATCTGTCGCCTGAAAGGTGGGGATGCCTTTGTGTTCGGCCGCGGCGGCGAAGAAATGCTGGAACTTCGGCAGGCAGGAGTTGAAGTGGATCTGGTCCCCGGTATTACTGCGGCAGCAGGATGTACGAGTTATGCCGGGATCCCGCTTACCCACCGTGGCCTGTCGCAGGGATGTACATTTGTGACGGCTCATGCCGAGAAAGATCTGAATATCTGCTGGCAGTCGCTGGCCCTGCTTGACCATACCTTGGTGTTTTATATGGGACTGACCAAAGCCGGGATGATTTCAAATGGCCTAACCCAGGCAGGCCTGTGTGCTCATACGCCTGTTGCGCTGATAGAAAATGGCTGCTGTCCGCAGCAACGGGTGATCTGTGGTGAGCTGCATCAGCTGGAAGGATTGGTCTTGAAGCAGCAAGTGAAATCGCCGGCATTGATAGTGGTCGGCAAGGTGGTGGCATTGGCCGAGCAACTGCAGTGGTTCACAGCAATGGCCAGCCAGCAGGCGCGCAGATTGTCAGCTTGAAGAATTAGAAACAGTGAGGATGTTATATGAGTAAGCAGCGTATTGTGGTGGTTGGCAATGGAATGGTTGGCCATAAGTTTATTGATGATCTGGTGCAACGTGACGAGAACGAACAGTTTGAGGTTATCACCTTCTCCGAAGAGCCAAGACTTGCCTATGACCGGGTGCAGCTCAGTAAATATTTTTCCGGGACAACGGCTCAAGAGTTGGCACTGACGGATGAGAACTATTATCAGGATCACGGTGTCAGTTATGTCCTGAATGAAAAAGTGACAGCCATAGATAGTACTGAGCGTCAGGTGATAACAGCCAGCGGTAGGGTGGAAAGTTATGACAAGCTGGTACTGGCAACGGGGTCATACCCGTTTGTCCCGCCGATCCCCGGGAATGACCAGCCGCATTGCCATGTGTATCGAACCATTGAAGATTTAGAGGCCATTGAAACATCCGGTCAGCAAAGTGAGGTGGGTGTGGTTGTCGGTGGTGGGTTGCTGGGGCTGGAGGCCGCCAATGCGTTGCAAAGCATAGGACTTAAGACCCATGTTGTTGAGTTCGCGCCGAGACTAATGGCGGTACAGCTTGATAACGGGGGCGGAAAACTGCTTGAACGAAAAATTACCGATCTGGGGGTCGAGGTACACACTGAAAAAGCTACCTCGGAAATTGTTGCCGGCGAGACCTGCCGCTACCGGATGAACTTTGCTGATGGTAGCTATCTCGAGACAGATATGATTGTGTTTTCGGCAGGGATCCGACCGCAAGACGAGCTGGCTCGCCAGGGGGGACTGGAGCTTGGTGAGCGTGGAGGTATCGTCATTGATGATAGCTGCCAGACCAGCGCTGCTGATATTTATGCTATTGGTGAATGTGCTCTGTGGCAAGGACGGATTTTTGGTTTGGTCGCTCCGGGTTATCAGATGGCGAAGGTTGTCGCTTCGCAACTGTGTGATGAACAGGAGAGTGGTAGTCAGAGGGTTTTCACCGGTGCTGATATGAGCACTAAATTAAAACTTCTAGGTGTTGATGTGGCCAGTATCGGTGATGCCCACGGTAATACGCCGGGCGCGCAGTCCTATACTTTTAACGACGAGATTGAGCAGGTCTACAAGCGGCTGATTGTTTCTCAGGACGGCCAGAAAATCCTCGGTGCTGTGTTGGTCGGCGAGGTGGACGCATACAGTAACTTGCTGCAAATGAAGCTCAATGACATGCCACTGCCGGAAAATCCCGCCGTGCTGTTGTTGCCAACGGTTGGTGAAGACGGTGTTGGCAATGCAATGGGCGTGGATGCTCTGCCGGATAGTGCCCAGATCTGTTCCTGCTTTGATGTCACCAAGGCTGATATCAAACAGGCGGTAGCGGCCGGGTGTACTGATATGGCTAACCTAAAGGGAAGCACCAAGGCATCGACGGGTTGTGGCGGGTGTTCGGCACTGGCCAAGCAGGTGCTTGATGCTGAGCTTGCCAGCCTGGGATTTGAGGTTAATAACCATCTTTGCGAGCACTTTGCCTATTCGCGTCAGGAGCTGGCAGATATTGTTCGGGTTAAGCAAATCAAGAGCTTTGATCGATTATTGGATGATTACGGTCAGGGCTTGGGTTGCGATGTCTGCAAACCGACGGTGGGCTCTATATTGGCCTCTTTCTGGAATGACTATGTTCTGGAGGAGCAGCATATTGGCCTGCAGGACACCAATGATATTTTCCTCGGCAATATGCAAAAAGACGGCACTTATTCAGTCGTGCCCCGAGTGGCGGGTGGCGAGATCACCCCGGACAAACTGATTGTTCTGGGGGAGGTTGCCAAGGCGTTTAACCTCTATACCAAGATCACTGGCGGACAGCGAGTGGACCTCTTCGGGGCACAGCTACACGAGCTGCCTGTTATTTGGCAACAGCTTATTGATGCTGGTTTTGAAACCGGCCATGCCTACGGTAAATCGGTGCGGACGGTCAAGTCGTGCGTCGGGAGTACCTGGTGTCGGTATGGTGTGAAGGACAGCGTTGGGTTTGCGATAGATTTGGAGGATCGCTACAAGGGATTACGTGCGCCCCATAAGCTGAAGTTTGCGGTATCAGGTTGTACCCGTGAGTGCGCCGAAGCGCAGTCAAAAGACATTGGGGTGATTGCAACAGAGAACGGTTGGAACCTCTATGTGTGCGGTAATGGCGGTATGCGTCCGCGTCATGCTGATTTGTTTGCTGCTGATTTAGATGACAAAACGCTGATAGCCTATATCGATCGTATATTGATGTTCTACATCCGAACTGCCGATCGTCTTCAGCGCACGTCGGTATGGCTCGAAAATCTCGAAGGGGGCCTGAAATACCTGCAAAAAGTGGTTATTGAAGATAAGTTAGGCATCGCCAACGAGTTGGAAAGCGAGATGGCGCATAACCTCAGCCAATATCAATGTGAGTGGAAGACGACGCTGGCTTCACCGGAGAAATTGAAGCGTTTTCAGCATTTTGTGAATAGCTCCGAGCCAGACGGCAAACTGAGTTATGTGACGGAGAGAGGGCAGCGCCGGCCAAGGTTTAAGTCTGAACGAATTGAAATTGTAGATGTAACGGAATAGGAGCGGTTAGTTATGGAACAGTGGCAAACTATCTGTAAGCAAAGCGACTTGGTAAAAAATACTGGAGTGTGTGCATTGATAGACAAGGAGCAAGTGGCTGTTTTTTACTGTGGTAGGAGCCAGTCAGTCTACGCTTTGTCAAACTACGATCCTATTGGTGAGGCCAACGTGATATCCAGGGGGATCATCGGTTGTGTCGACGGCGAGGTGGTGGTGGCTTCTCCGCTGTATAAACAGCATTTTAGCTTAACGACTGGTGAGTGCCTTGAAGATCCTGAGTATAGTCTGAAAACGTATCCGGTCCGAGTGGCACAAGGCGAAATTCAGCTACAGATTTAGTCGCTATTTTGGATGAGATAAATAGAAATGGAGCCTGATGGCTCCATTTTCAGTTTTATTGATTGTTGGCGTTATTTTTACTGGGTTGTAGCGAATTGGGAAACAATAAAACCATATTAAAATGAGATTATTTGTAGCTAGATGGTGCAAGCATGCACTATTTAAAGGAATAGAGTGTGTCAAAAGTAATTTTTCCTTAGTTTTTGGTTTTATTTTGTTGTTTTTAAAGGTTTTGTATGGATGGCATGATAACTGCAGATAACTTACCAGAGAGTCAATAAGGGAATTAAACAATGACAGATACAGGTAAGTTCAACATATTCTCCATGACTGGCAAAATGAAAATCCTTCATTACAGCTGGTTTGCCTTTTTTATTACATTTATGGTGTGGTTTAACTTTGCACCCTTGCTTCAGGCGGTGAAAGAATCACTTGGCCTGACGACCGCAGAGGTTAAGACCCTGTTGATACTGAATGTTGCCTTTACGATCCCGGCCCGGGTTATTATTGGCATGCTGACCGATAAATACGGCCCTCGGGTAGTCTACTCGGCTTTATTGGCTATCTGCTCAATTCCTTGTTTTGCCTTTGCCTTTGCAGAGACCTTTGTTCAAGCGGCTATAGCCCGTTTCGCCTTAGGGTTTATCGGGGCTGGCTTTGTGGTCGGCATCCGGTTGGTTTCGGAATGGTTTCCGCATAATGAGCTAGGAACCGCTGAGGGGATATACGGTGGCTGGGGTAACTTTGGATCTGCAGCTGCTGCCTTTACGTTGCCGACTGTGGCTGTGATGTTCGGTGGTGAAGATGGCTGGCGCTATGCAATGGCGATCACAGGTGCAATGAGTTTGATTTTCTCCTACTTCTTCTATGTCAATGTGGCTGATACGCCGAAGGGAGCAACCTACTTCAAGCCAAAGAATTTGGGAGCAATGGAAGTAACCTCAAAAGGCGACTTTTATTTGTTACTGCTGATGAAACTGCCAATGTACGGTGCATTGGCACTGCTGGCCTGGAAACTGTCGCCAAGTGGTGTATCCATGCTCAGTTCCGCTATGGTTACTGGCATGTATGTCATGCTTGTGGCTATTTATTGCTATGAGGTGAGCCAGGTCTGGAAAGTGAATAAGACGATATTCAAAGAGCCTGTTCCTGAAATTCACCAATATAAGTTTAAGCAGGTTGCGGTCTTGAATGTGCTTTACTTTGCGACTTTTGGCTCAGAGCTGGCTGTCGTGTCAATGTTGCCGCTCTTTTTTTCTGACACCTTTGAACTGACACCGGTAATTGCGGGAATGGTGGCATCGGCCTATGCGTTTATGAATTTGATGTCTCGTCCTGGCGGTGGCTGGATTTCTGATCGATTTGGCCGCAAGCCGACATTGTTGATTCTGACTGCTGGCTTAGCTGCCGGTTATTTCCTTATGGGACAAGTGGATTCGAGCTGGCCGGTATGGCTGGCTGTGGCTGCGGCAATGGCATGCTCGTTTTTTGTTCAGGCTGGCGAAGGAGCGGTTTTTGCGACGGTTCCTTTGATTAAACGTCGCATGACTGGGCAGATAGCCGGTATGACAGGTGCCTACGGTAACGTCGGTGCTGTCTGTTACCTGACCATTCTGTCTCTGGTGGACTACAGTACCTTCTTCTATGTGATAGCGGCTACGGCAGTGCTCGGTTTTGTCACGTTGTTGATGATGGAAGAGCCATCCGGTCAGATAGCAGAAGTGAATGATGATGGCAGCGTGACGATGATTGATGTGGCGAAAAGCTAGTTGAGGTGTGGACAATAGGCCGCCCGGCAAAACGGGGTGGCCGCATCATCAAACTGGGACAGGGAAATATACAGGGAAAAACCGATGGCAGTAATTACGGATGTAGCAGAAGTCACGACTGAAAGCCTGCAAGTCTCGGTGGGTGGTTTTTCCAGTGCGGGATGCAGGGATGTCAACCAAGATGCTTTTGCTGTGAAGCACTCCTCGCGGAAAAGCGTGATGAAGTATAAAGGGGTAGTGGCTTGTATTGCTGATGGTGTCAGCTGCAGTGATAACGGGCAGCAGGCAAGCCATACCAGCGTTACTCAGTTCATTGATGACTATTACAGTACGCCAGATAGCTGGGGGGTAAAAAAAGCCGCAGCTAAAGTGTTAACCAGCCTGAATAGCTGGTTATATCATCATGGTCAGCAAAGTGAGCTGCGGCATAACGGATTAGTGAGTACGTTCAGCAGTGTTATCGTCAAATCCAATACGGCACATCTGATCCATGTTGGTGACAGTCGAATTTATCGTTACCGGCGCGGAAAGCTCACCCAGCTCACTCAGGATCACAGTCGTAAACAAGGAGGTAAGAGTCATTTTCTAACCCGTGCCCTGGGAATGGATAGCCGGCTTGATGTGGATTACAAACAAGAGTCTGTCGAGGTGGATGACGTATTAGTGCTCACGACAGATGGTCTTCATGACTGGCTGACAAAGCGAGAGTTCGAAGGGCTTTTGTCGAGAATGGAACTGACAGCGGAAGAGCTGGCACATTTGATTGTTCAGTACGCCAGGAAAAACGGCAGTGATGACAACCTGACTTGCTTACTGGTTAAAATAGATTCCCTGCCGCAAGAAAATCTTCAAGAGACTGCCAGGCAATTGACCCAAAGGGTCATTCCCCCGATTTTGGCTGAAGGGAATACGATCGACCAATACGAAATCATCAGGGTACTTCATAGCGGAACGCGAAGTCATGTCTACTTGGCCAAAAGTCATTTTGATGAAAAGTGCTATGTGCTGAAGGCACCATCACCAAACTTTTCAGATGATTTGGTATACCTGCAGGGGTTTATTCGAGAAGGTTGGGTTGGCAGGCAGATCAGCCATAGTGCGATAATGAAAATACATCGTTATGCTGAGGCATCCCCCTTTCTATATCATGTCTGTGATTATGTTGAAGGGAAAACACTTAGGCAGTGGATGATTGATAATCCTAAGCCTAGTTTGGAAAAAGTCCGTGAAATTGCAGCTGAATTAATTAAGCCCATTCGATTTTTTCAGCGGATGGGGATTGTTCATCGTGATTTGAAACCAGAAAACATTATGTTAACTGACAATGGCAAGGCTGTTTTTATTGATTTCGGCACGGCCCAGGCGGAAGGGTTTGATGAAGTTTCCGGCGTTATACCGGAGGAGGTTCCTGTTGGGGCGACAGATTATATTGCACCTGAGTATTTAGCTGGTGAAAAAGCAACGGCATATTCTGACTTATTTTCTGTCGGCGTTATTGTCTATGAAATGCTGACGGGGAAGATGCCATATAAAATGCCATATCAACAAATTTTTGATGATAAGCAATCTCGGCGCTACGATTATATTTCGGTGCTAAAAAACAGACAGGATTTACCTGCCTGGTTAGATCTCGTACTAAAAAAAGTTTGTCACCCTTCCCCTAAAACTCGCTATCAAGTGATATCTGAATTTATTCAGGATTTATCGACACCAGACCAGAAAATACTTAGAGAACTGAAAGAGTCCCCGTTAATTCGGCGCAATCCACTGCAGTTTTGGAAGCTAATGGTGCTGGTACTGG
>Ga0209379_10002882_pt1 | contig 10198 bp, 10 predicted proteins | sample tdDd001_FD_187124 | JGI IMG/M metagenome (GOLD analysis project Ga0209379, IMG submission 187124) | Marine sediment microbial communities from the Atlantic coast under amendment with organic carbon and nitrate - tdDd00.1 (SPAdes)... | ecosystem: Environmental > Aquatic > Marine > Coastal >...
GAAGTATTCACGTGCCTTTCAACCTTTGTAACAACCTTGTTTCAAGATAGTTAAATACTGCACATTGACAGGCGATAAATCGAACGGTAAATTTTTTACATTTGATAAGAAAAATCTATCACCTTATTAAAACTAAGGTAAATAAAGGGATGCAGAGGTTTCGCCGTGAGTATCAAGCTTCAACAATTAAAGCATTTTGTGATGGTGGTCGAGGAAGGTGGTTTTCGAGCTGCTTCACATCGAGCAAATCGTTCTCAAGCAGCACTGTCGACATCCATAAAAGAACTCGAAAAGATACTTGGTCAGAGCCTATTTGAGCCTGGAAACAAATCCAAACTCACTCCTTTCGGTGAGATCTGCCTGCCTAAGATCATTCAGTTTCTCAACATCTATAACGCACTGGATAATGACTTGAAAGCCGCCGCTGCAGGGCAACAAGGTCGGGTACGCATCGCCAGCGTTCCTTCTGTTGCTGCCAAGCTGATTCCCAGTGTGCTCGGCGCATTCTGTGAACGATATCCGAATGTAGAAGTCAGCCTAATTGATGATAACGCCGCTGGCGTGGAAGCGCGTTTGTTATCAGGCGAAGTGGATTTAGCGTTGGGTAACCCATCACACTTGGACGAAGGCGGTATCGAGTTTACCCCGTTAATCTCTGATCCCATTGGTGTGGTGTGTTTGAAAGACAACCCTATCGCTCAGCATCCAGAAGGGATTGAGTGGCAAACTCTGTTAGAACAACCTTTTATTCGAAACGGAACTTGCACCCTGCTCGATCCCACGCCTGCACGCACGCTAAGTGAACAAGCTTTGTATTCCGTGGAGAATATTACGTCTTTATTCTCAGTTCTTGAGCTCGGTATTGGTGTCACCACCTTGCCAAAATTAGCGTTCCCAACCAACGAAACTCGACTGGTGTGGATTCCACTGATCGATCCGCCTCTGGAAAGACAAGTAGGTATCTTTACTCTGACCGATAGAACCATTTCTCCTCAGGCAAAAGCGTTTCATGATTTGTGCATTCACTACTTGAACTACCAAGAAGAAGTCGAAACTGCATAGGCATGACGCACAAATCAAAAAGCCCCTGACACGTTAAGCATCAGGGGCTTTTTAAATTTTATACGTCAGAATACGTTACTTTCTGCGCTTGTAAACCACGCAGAAGTTGCCGCGCTTGGTGCGACACTTAGAGCAACGTTCGCAGTCCACTTCGGCGCGGTTACCGTCTTTCCAGCGCTTGATCAATTGTGGCTCTGCCAATAACGGACGAGAAAGCGCGAAGAATTGAATCTTGGTGTTTTCAGCCAAGTCTTCGATCGCACAGAAATCGTTTAAGCCACCTACGGTAATTACCGGTACGTTCACATCTTGGCTGATCACTTGGCCGTACTCGTGGAAGTAGCCCTCTTCTTGTAGCGTGTAACCGTCGAACGATTCACCTACCATGGTGCTTGCGTTGCCATGAATGTTACCCGATACAATGATCGCATCCACGCCCACTTCTTCTAGCTTCTTACAAACAATGCGCGTTTCATCGAACGTCAAACCGCCATCGAAGAATTCTGTTGCTGTCAGCTTCACTAGAATCGGGAAATCGTCACCAACTAGCTTGCGTGTTTCGGCATAGATCTCCACAAGGAAACGCATGCGGTTCTCAAGGCTACCGCCGTATTGGTCTTCCCGACGGTTGTAGTATGGGCTTAAGAACTGGTTGATCAAGTACGTGTGCGCCGCGTGGATTTCTACACCATCAAAGCCAGAATCTTGCGCACGCTTGCTCGCTAGCGCAAATGCTTTAACGATGTAGTCGATCTCATCTTGAGTCATCGCTTTGCCTTCCGTTTTGGTGCCGCGCTCTGGCACTTCACTTGGGGCAAAAATCACACGCTCGCCAACGTTAAATGTTGTTTTTGTGCCGCCGTAAGCGATCTGCATAACGATCTTAGAGTCATGCTCATGGACAAGGTCAGTCAGCTTTTTGTATTCATCGATGAAAGAGTCGTTGTAGATCCCCATCATGCCTGCGTTCGGCTTCTCTTCTTCTACGATGTTTGCGTAGCCAGTAACGATTAGCCCCACTTCACCTTTGGCAAGTTCTTCATAAATGTCGTACAACTTCTCGGTCATGTGACCGTCTTCTGTCGCCATATTTTCCCACGTTGCACTACGTACAAAGCGGTTCTTTAGTGTCATGTTGCCAATGCGGGCTTCTGAAAACAAAATGCTCAAGTCCAGTCCTCTTAAAATCTGTCTTTTTAGATACATCACTACCGAGCAGGAACGAAAAAGGAACAGCGATACACAAAGCATGGCTGTTCCTTCTCTGAATTTCTGTTCAGTGCGATGAGCGACGCGAACCTTACCGCCGAAACTGCGGCAAAACTTTAATCTGGATTAAGGTTTGGTGAGATAGATAGGTAAACGGGACAAACTCTACTCTACCTCTTCGTATTCTTTTACTGAGCACTCTGGCTGCATGATTTTTCCTTTGTTGAATGAGACTTCGCAGTCCACAAGGACACTCCCACTTTGCAAATAAAAATAATCCAATACAAAAAACAGTTTAGTGCCTCGTTTTCCGTAATCTTCGACAAAAACCCCTGCAGAGTCAGTAAAAGCTAAAACCTCTTTATCTAATAGAATCGACTTTATCTTCTTGGAGTCATTAAGCGTATAACTGGGTGTATCGATGGTTTCTATCTCAATTAAGGGATTTACTTCCATGTTGTGAATCGCAATCCTCACTAACTGCTCATTTACTCGATAGCTACTTACAGAACTTAAAGATGCAGAGAGTACAGCGTAAGCACTAGAAGGAATCAAAAATACGATGCTCACCAATATTGATAATAGGTAGACTCTTTTTACGATTGAAAACATTAGAAGAGCCTGTTTTTTCCTACTGGTTTCTCTATTGTTAATAGCACTTTATATTGCCTAGTCGAAATATGATCAAACTCATTGATGAACAAACATGTTAAATGTGACCAATTTAACTAGGCTTTACTTAGTAAGAAAATTTAGGCATTACGTTTGCGATACTAGCTTAATAAAAATGCAATATATATGTTTATCATAAAGAACGAACCACTTAGATACGCTCTTTAATGAATAAACGACAGTGGAATCAACTCCAGCCCAAGCACGCCACTGATGCTCATCACAACCAATAACGACATCTTAAACACCGATTTGGACCATTGAATGTAGTTGTTGTAATCCACTTTTTGGAACGTCACACGTGTCCACATAAAACACACCGCCGCCGAAACTGCTAAGTACTCGTAACCGGCTTCACCTAGCATAAACAGCCCGATAGCAACCACACCAAAAGCAACTACGTACGCTTTCATATGCTGATGCGCTTTGGCAATCCCCTCTTTAACGGGAAGTACTGGAATGCCTGCATCGCGGTAATCTTGCATGCGGAACATGGCAATCGCGTAAGAGTGTGGCATCTGCCAGAGACAAAACATAATGAAGAGTAAAATCGCTTCTAAGCTGATGTAGTTCGTCACCGCAAGGTAGCCCACCAACGGAGGAACCGCGCCAGAAATGCTGCCGACTAAAGTGCCGTAGACCGAATTTCGCTTGTACCACATGGTGTAGAAGAAGACGTAAAACACGTAACCCAAGAGTACAACCACAGCCGAGAGCGGATTCACTAGTTGAAACAGTAACGCTGTGCCATTCAACAACAATACCAAAGCGTAAACAAACGCCGCATCGATGTTGATGTTTCCCATCACCAATTCACGGTTTTGCGTGCGCTTCATTTTTTGGTCGATATCGCGGTCGAAGATGTTGTTCACCACGCATCCTGATGCAATCACAAGCCCCACGCCAACTAACGTTGTCAGCAACAACAGAAAGTTAGCGGGTTCTGATTTTGCGGCGAGGAAGAACCCCGCCGCAACAGAGATCAGGTTGCCGAAAATGATGCCCGGTTTAGTAATAGACAAATAACTTTTCAGCATACCCTAGCCTACAACTTCATGTTGACGTTCATGTTGTAGATGATCCAGATCGAGCCAGCGATCAGAATCAACACAACAATGGCGGTAAACATCAGTGACACCACGTTCCACTGACCTTCTGACGTTTTCACTTCCATGTGCAGGAAGTACTTAAAGTGCACAAAGATCTGCACAATCGCACAACCAAATAACACGGCATAAGTTGCAGTATCTGGCAGCACTTGCGCCCACACACAATAGAAAGGAATCACGGTCAGGATCAGAGATACAATAAAGCCTTTTACGTAATCAGAGGCACCTGTATCTAGATGTTGTTCCATTACATAACCCCCAATAAGTAAACGATGGTGAATACACAAATCCAAACGATGTCTAGGAAGTGCCAGAACAAGCTCAAGCACTGGAATCGCATCGACATGTTGTCGTTCAGGCCCTTAGTTGATAGCTGGTGGTAACCCACCGCCAGCCAGATCAAACCAAAGGTCACGTGCAGACCGTGAGTGCCCACCAAAGTGAAAAACGCCGACAGGAATGCACTTTCTTGTGGACCATAGCCTTCAACAATCAGGTGATGAAACTCGTACACTTCCATCCCGATAAAGCCAGCGCCAAGTAGGAAGGTCACTTTTAACCAACGTTTTAGGCCTGCGACATCTTTGCGCTTCATCGCAATCATGCCGAAGCCAAACGTGATACTACTAAACAGTAGCAACATGGTTTCTACAAATACGAACGGCAGTTCAAAGATATCTTTACCTGTTGGGCCCGCGATAGAGCCACTTTCAAGTACTGCGTAGGTTGCAAACAAGGTCGCAAACAATACACAGTCACTCATTAGGTAAACCCAGAAACCAAACAACTTGTTGCCGGCCGAGTCATGGTGATGATCGTGGTCGTGAGCGGCTACATTAGTTTGCATACGTCACCTCCAGATCGTCTTTTTTCTCGTTGTCTTTCACTTCGTTTTTCTTCGCTTCTTCAAGTTGAGCTCGACGCTCCGCTTCAATCGCTTTGATTTCTTCAACTTCAACGTAGTAATCCACATCGTCGTTGTAGCTGTGTTGAATACAAGTCACGATGATGCCAACAAAGCTTGCTGCTGCTAGCCACCAGATGTACCAAATCATCGCGAAGCCGAACACCAATGCCCATGCAGATACGTAGATACCTGTTGGTGTGTTCTTCGGCATATGGATACGCTCATATTCCACTTCTTTGGTTGGATCGAATTCGCCACTCTGTTTTTGGTACCAGAACCCATCTAGAACGTCGCCTTTTGGTAGGTGCGCGAAGTTGTAGAACGGCGGTGGTGAAGACGTCGCCCACTCGAAAGTACGACCGCCCCACGGGTCACCCGTTAGGTCACGGTTTTGCTCACGGTCACGAACACTCACGTAGATTTGAATGAACTGACAAGCCACGCCAAGCGCAATCACTGCCGTACCTGCTGCGGCAACTGCCAACAGTGGGAAGTACTCTGGGTTCAGATCTTGGCTTAGACGACGCGTCATGCCCATAAAGCCCAGTGCATAAAGCGGTAGGAACGCCATTAGGAAACCAACGATCCAGCAAATAAATGCACGCTTACCCCATGTTTCGTTCATGGTGAAACCCGTCGCTTTCGGGAACCAGTAAGTGATTGCCGCGAAACAACCGAACACAACACCACCAATGATTACGTTATGGAAGTGCGCAATCAGGAACACGGAGTTGTGCAGAACAAAGTCCGCGCCCGGAACCGCCATTAGTACGCCCGTCATACCACCTACAGAGAAGGTAATCAGGAAGCCAACTGTCCACATCATCGGCGTGGTAAAGCGGATTCGCCCTTTGTACATAGTGAATAGCCAATTGAAGATCTTCACCCCGGTAGGGATGGAAATAATCATGGTGGCGATGCCGAAGAATGCATTCACATTTGCACCTGAGCCCATGGTGAAGAAGTGATGCAGCCAAACGACGAACGCCAAAATCGTAATAACGATAGTCGCCCATACTAGCGAGGTGTAACCAAACAGTTTCTTGCGTGAGAACGTTGCGGTTACTTCAGAGAACACACCAAAGATAGGCAAGATCAGAATGTATACTTCTGGGTGACCCCATGCCCAAATCAAGTTCACGTACATCATTACGTTGCCACCAAGATCATTGGTGAAAAAGTGTGTACCGATGTAGCGATCCAACGTCAGTAGCGCGATGGTTACCGTCAAGATTGGGAATGAAATAATGATTAGGATGTTGGCACACAGGGACGCCCACGTGAATACTGGCATCTTCATCATTGGCATAGACGGTGTACGCATGCGCAAGATGGTTGCGAAAAAGTTCACGCCCGTCAGCGTGGTACCCACACCGGATATTTGCAGTGCCCATATCCAATAGTCTACCCCGACTCCTGGGCTTGCTTCGATACCAGACAGTGGCGGATACGCCAACCAACCAGTACGACCAAACTCACCCAAGCCAAGTGACATGTTGGTTAGGATCACACCCACAACAAACAACCAGAAGCTCAGGTTGTTTAAGTAAGGGAATGCCACATCACGCGCACCAATTTGCAACGGTACGATGATGTTCATCAAACCAATCACCAACGGCATCGCCACGAAGAAAATCATGATTACGCCATGGGCAGTAAAGATTTGGTCGTAGTGATGTGGTGGCAAATAACCGCTCTCGCCTGCTGCAGAAAGCAGTTGTTGGCTACGCATCATGACTGCATCAGCAAAGCCACGAATCAACATCACCATTGCCACAGCGATGTACATAAAGCCTAGTTTTTTGTGGTCTACCGAAGTAAACCATTCATTCCATAAGTATTGCCACTTACCCGCTTTGGTTATCGCCGCAACGACAGCCAAACCAACGATCGCGATCACCGCTAGAGTGACGACAATAATCGGCTCGTGATAAGGGATTGATTCAAGTGTTAATCTTCCAAACATTGCGATTATCCTAGATTTTCCGGCAAACAGTTCATTGAACCCGGATGCTGGGTCACGACGTCGGTGAACAAAAATGGTGGAATACTAGAGAACATCTTCACTGGCTCCGCCACCGTTGGTGATGCAAGCGCACGGAATTGCTCCCAGTCTTCGATTCGATCAGGGCTGGCTTTCACTTGCTGTACCCAATTCAGGAATGCAGTGCGATCTTCCATTGCTGCTGCGGTAAATTTCATCTGCGAGAAACCCTTACCGCTGTAGTTAGAAGCAAAGCCTTTGTAATCCCCAGTGTGGTTCGCAATCAGATTTAACTTGGTCACCATGCCTGGCATCGCGTAAATCTGAGTACCGAGACGCGGGATAAAGAACGCGTTCATGATGTTGTCTGAGGTCAGTTTGAACTGAACCGGCACATCTTTCGGAAACGCCACGTAGTTCACTGTCGCAATGTTCTCTTCTGGGTAGATGAACAGCCATTTCCAGTCGAGTGACACTACCTCAATGGTGATGGGTTTGACGTCACTTGCGATGGGCTTGGATGGCTCTAACTCGTGAGTAGAACGCCAAGTGATGGTTGCCAGAATCGCGATGATGATGATTGGAATCGTCCACACCACCACTTCGATCTTGGTCGAGTGCGCCCACTCTGGAGCGTATTCCTCGCCAGTGTTCGACTCTCGGTAGCGGTAAGCAAAATAGATTGTCATTAAAATCACGGGGATCACGACAATCAGCATCAGTAAAAGCGCTGTAATGATCAGTTCTTTTTCCTGAACGCCAATACTACCTTTCGGGTCAAGTAGAGCAGAGTTACACCCTGAAAGCATAAGAATGGTTCCTGCCAAACTTATCCTCGCTAAGATGCGTTTGTATCTTGAAGCTTCCATTAACTTTCTCGATGGTTAGCCAACAACAGAGCAAGCCCTGCGATTGGTTGTCTTGGTCATTAGAATATTTTTGTGTTGAGCTTGTGCAGCAATGGACTTCTTGGCGGGAGGTATCAAGTTGCTTGATGGTTAAAACCACACCCACAACGTGAGTTTATTGTTACACTTTGAAATACATTGTTACATTCGAGCGCATTATGCGGAGGGAAAAAGGAAAGCTCATTAGCCACAGATGGAAACTAACGTTCCATTTATGAAAGCTAATATTGATATAGGAATAGCAAAACAGGTGCACAACATTAACGTGCTACAGCGCATATTCTTTTCTTTACAGTAACTTAAGCAATGCAAACGAGAAGAGTAATCAGATACGTATTCGGCACGAGAGTGTGAGCTACATTAGAAAGTGCGAATTAAGGAAAGCGTGACCAGTATCATAGTTATGAATTCACATACTATTTACATGGCATTTCCGCAGTAAATGATTATTCAGGCAATCCAATTTACCAGATTAATACCAAGTGCTTTTTAGGAGTGATATTTGGTTTAATTGTTAATCGAATGAACTCACTAAAACGAAACGAGCGCTACTTAACTAGCGCTCGCTATAAGAGGAAAAGTGATCTAGCCCTACATTCTTATTCCGCCATCCACTTCGAGCACCCGCCCAGTGAAATAGTCGTTTTCGAGAATGTATTTTACGGCATGAGCAATCTCGCTCGTCTCCCCCATCCTTCCGACAGGTATCATCTTTTGCAGTCGGTCTATGGCTTCTGGCTTCATTTGGTCTGCCATCGCCGTTTTGATGACTCCGGGTGCAATAGCAGCAGCGCGAATGCCGTATCTGGCGAGTTCTCTTGCCCATGTTGTTGCCATGGTTGCGACGGCTGCTTTAGAGGCAGAGTAATTGGTTTGCCCAATATTGCCCGCTCTCGCCACGCTGGAGATGTTGATGATGGCGCCTTTCGAGCCACTCTCAATCATTTTGACTGCCGCTTCTCGACCACACAAGAAGGTGCCCGTGACATTGACGTTCATCACTAGGTTGAACTGCTCAAGCGACATCTTGGTGATCTCGCCGTCTTTGGCTTTGACTAACAAGCCGTCTCGCAAAACGCCAGCGTTATTGACTAAGCCATTCAGCTGACCAAAGTCTTGAATAATCTCATCAAAGGTTTCTTCCACTTCAGATTCATTGGTAACATCGAGCCGGTAAATCAGCGCCTTGGCACTAAGCATTCGGCATTGCTCTTGAGTATTTAGAAGTCCCGTCTCGTTAACATCCAGCAGCGCTAAATCCGCTCCCGCTTGAGCAAGACTTACCGCCATCATCTGCCCTAGCCCTTGTCCCGCCCCTGTGATTGCAATGACACTGTCTTTTAAATCCATATCTGTACTCCATTACTGGATGACTTCCATGCTTAAACGCCTGATAGGGAATCTCTCTTTTAGCCCTTTTGGTTCTTATAGAATTCAAACAAGCTAGAGAAGTCGAGCTCTGCATGACCGCTGGCGTTATGAAATGCATAGAGGTTACGAGCCAAAGAGCCCATCGGGACGGAAGAGTTGGTTTGTAATGCGGCATCCAAACCTAAACCAAGGTCTTTCAACATCAACTTGCTCATAAAACCAGGGTTGTATTGATTGCTCGCTGGCGCAGAGTCCATCACTCCGGGACACGGGTTATAAAGCTCCAACGCCCAGTTTCGACCAGAACTTTGTAGCATGATATTGGACAAGACTTTTGGATCGAGTCCGTGGTCAATACCAAGACTGAGCGCTTCACAAGTTCCCGACATCAAAATACCCAGCATCAGGTTGTTACAGATCTTCGCCATCTGACCGTCGCCCGCTTTACCTGCGTGGAACACGTTCTTACCCATGTATCGCAAGATCGCATTGGCTTTGGAGAATGCTTCGTCCGAGCCACCAACAATAAAGGTCAGCGTCGCAGCTTTCGCACCTGCCACACCGCCAGATACGGGAGAGTCAACAAACAACAACCCTTTGTTTTGTGCCTCGTTTGCCACTAAACGAGCGGAGTCTGGATCGATGGTCGAACAGTCGATCAGCAATGCGTTGTCCTGCACAATATTGAGTAGACCGACACCGCCATGCAAATCACCCAAATACACCGCTCGCACATGTGCGCCAGCGGGTAGCATGGTGATAACGATCCCCGCTCCGTCTACCACTTCTTCTAATGTACTGGCAACCACCGCGCCAAACGGTTCGAGTTGCTTGGCTGCGTTCACATCCACATCAAACACTTGCACATGAAACCCTGACGCCAATAGGTTTTGTGCCATTGGACCACCCATGTTGCCTAAGCCTATAAATGCAATAGTACTCATGTTGTCTCTCCTTATTTTCCTAACTGTGCAAG
>Ga0209379_10002883_pt1 | contig 10196 bp, 8 predicted proteins | sample tdDd001_FD_187124 | JGI IMG/M metagenome (GOLD analysis project Ga0209379, IMG submission 187124) | Marine sediment microbial communities from the Atlantic coast under amendment with organic carbon and nitrate - tdDd00.1 (SPAdes)... | ecosystem: Environmental > Aquatic > Marine > Coastal >...
CCCAACCTGCGTTGAACTCGACGCCTTCTTCTAGTGACTCGTCGATTTCGACTTGGCTTGCAGGTAGGTTTTCAAGACTCTCAAGTGAGCATTGGTAAACGTCGCTTGCACCAATACGCCATGAAGAACGAGCACAGTCCATTGCAACGTCACCACCACCGATAACCATTACGCGTTTACCTGCACGAGGGAATTGGCGAGTTTCAGAAATCTCTTTTAGGTATTCAACGGCAGAGAACACACCATCGTTGTCATGACCCGGCAGAGGGATGATCGAGCCTACGTGTGCACCGTGAGCCAGAATCACAGCATCATGCTCGCTACGTAGAGTGTCGAAGCTAATGTCTTTGCCGATCTCAACGCCAAACTGAGTTTTAATTCCCAGCATCGCTAGGTAGCTGTATTCGAAATCGATAACATCGCGTGGTAGACGGTATTCAGGGATACCAACACGCATCATGCCGCCGTATACGTCTAGCTTTTCGTAAATTGTTACTTCGTGGCCTTGACGACGAAGTTCGATCGCTGCTTGAGCACCAGCAGGGCCAGCACCTACGATCGCAATGTGTTTGTTTGTCAGAGGGGCAATGTTGAGAGCCCAGTGATCTTGGTTATCCATTTTCTCTGCGACGAAACGTTTGATGCCCGCTACGCTGATCGGTTGACCGAACTCTGTGTTACGACGACAAGACGCTTCACAAGGGTGGGCACAAATACGACCAAGAGTTTGAGGAAGGAATAATTTACTGCGGATCAGATCCAAAGCGCCTTGGAAATTACCTTCGCCTGCCATGCGAACGTACTGCTTTACGTCCGTGTGCATTGGACATGCGGTTTTACATGCCGGATCGGCATCACCCATACAACCATCGACAATCGTTTGAGCGGTGTCGAAGAGCTTTTGGCTAAAAATTACATTGTTCATTCACTGCGGTTCCGTGTTGATTAGCTCTTGCCGTTGATAACGTTCACTTCAGGGTTCTTTTGCTCGTAGTGAGCGTGGCTGTATTCGATCCATGAGCCGTCGTAGTTGTAGACGCCTTCTGCACCTAATACTTCAGTAAGAATCATTGTGGTGTGGGCAGAGCGAACACCAGATTGGCAGTAAGCGATGACTTTTTTGCCTTTGATGATGTCGCCGTAAAGGGCTTGCAGTTCTTCTGCTGATTTCAGCGTTGTGTCTTCGTTCAGCGCTTTAGTCCAGTTAATGTGAACACTGCTTGGGATTGTGCCAGGGCCGTACGCACCAGAAATCGCAACCTCACCGTTGAACTCGTCGTTGCCGCGAGTATCTAGGATCACCCAATCAGGGTTGTTTTGCGCAGCAATAACCATGTCTAGCGTGGCTAGGGCATTGTTATCTTGTTGTGTGTTAGGTGCGTTGTATTCAACCGCTGCCACGCTTTGGTTTGCAGAGCCTGTCGGGTAACCAGCGCCCATCCAAGCGTTCAAGCCACCGTCAAGGTAACGAACGTCTTGGTGACCAAGATTATGGATTTGCCAGTACAGGCGAGCTGCATCGTGGTGAGAGCCCGCGGCATAAACCACGATTGTGCTGTCTGCTGTCGCGCCGAAGCTGCCCAGAATCGTTTCCATTTCTTCTGTGCTGTTGCTCATACCGCCGAAGTCGTAGGCGTCTTCAGCTGCTGAGTAATCGTTACGCCACATAGTGTAAGAGCCAGAAATAGGGCTATCTGGTTTGATAGGATTTAGCGCACCGATCACAACCACGTCTTTGTCACCGTCCATCAGCGACTTAAGTTGTTGTGCAGAAATGAAGTGTTCTGGGTGAGCGTACTGTGTGAACTTCTGCTCTTGAGCAGCAGCATCCACAGTCACAGCCTCAGCCGAAAACATCGTATTGTAAGCTGAGTAGCCAACCGCTGTAACAGCGGCGAACACACCCAACGCAATCGTCGATTTTTTCATGAGTTGCTTCCATATATTAATTTAAAGTTTTGCTGCCGAACCTTCGATGGTTCGACAGATAGAATGCTTTTGAAGGGGGAGTACAGGCATGAACGTTTTTTATTCATTTTTGGTGTTCATGATTTAAAACAGGTGAAAATGCGCTCTACCCCTTTATGGGTAAGGCATTCTGAGGAAATCGTTTAAATGGCGATATTGTGGTTTCCCACAATAATGATGTGGGATTGATCTAAAGCAACAAAGTTGCAGGGGGGAATGGTGGTAAAATGCGCCACAGCCGTATTTTGGTAGTATTTTGTAAGTGATTGATAATTATTCTCAAAAGTTTATTGTTTTCATTTTTGCTCTCTCTTTTTTCTTCACCTCTTTTGCTTTTGCTAATGACCAAAAAGTACCGAGAACAGACTACGATGTGGGTGTTTTAGCGCTGCGTGGACACGCACATGCGCGAGAAGCATGGCAACCGACTTTGGATTGGCTGGAGACTCAGAATCCTGGCTATCAATTCAACCTACATACTTACGATTTCGACCAGCTTGAAGATGCATTTTTACACGGTTGGCTCGACTTCATTCTGACCAGTCCAGGGCAGGCGACCAAACTTGCTCGCGAGTACCCAATCAACTGGTTGGCAACGCAGAAAACCGCTTACAGTGATTTACCAAATAAGTCGATTGCCTCGGTGGTGGTTGTACGTGAAGAATCGCCTTTTAAAACACTGAAAGACATCAATAAAGCTAATGTCGCGGCGGTATCGGAAAAAGCGTTTGGTGGTTTTCTCGCTCTGCGTTACGAGCTCGATAAACTGGGCTACTTCAAATCATCATTCTTTGAAAAGATCCACTTTACTGGCCCACCGACGGATCAACTGATTTTGGACGTGATCGAGAACGATCTCGATGTGGCGATCGTTCCTGCTTGTACTTTGGAGAACATGGCGAAAGAGGGGCGTATTCAACTGCATAACCTACGTGTATTGAATGAGAAGCGTCCTGCAGATTCAGTTTGCGCGGTGAGTACGCCACTTTACCCGAACTGGACGATGGCGATGACGGAACGCGCACCAGTCGATGTTGGTCAGATGGTGGCACAAACCCTATTCGCAATGCCAGAAGACCATCCGGCAGCGGTTGCTGCAAACAATGTCGGTTGGATGTTGCCAGCGCCGAGCATCAATGTAGATAAAGTTTACAAGCACTTAGACATGCATCCGCTGCAAAAATCTTGGGGACAAAAAGCGCAAGAGTGGCTGCATAAGAACCAAGCCATTGCGATGGCGTCTTTACTGACTTTACTGTTGTTGACGGGCTATCACTTTTGGCTGGAGTGGAAGTTTCAGCGCAGTCGCGAAACACTAAAAACCACCATGAACGATTTGCGCCGCAAGAGTTCCATGCTTGAGCACGCGCAGCGAATCACCATAGTCGGTGAGCTTGGTAGTAGTCTCGCGCATGAAATTAATCAACCTCTGGCCGCGATAAAGAACTACAGCCAAGGGGCTAAGGTACGTATGGAGCGAGGTGCTACTGCCGAAGAGATGGCACCAATCCTCGATAAAATTCAACAGCAGGTAACTTCTGCAAGTGACATTATTCAGCGCCTTCGTAGCTTGATAAACAAAACGCCAATTGAAAAGAGCTGGGTGGATTTAGCTTCGTTAATTGAAGAAGCAATGAAGCTGGTGGATTACGAGTTTCAACGACACCGAATTCAATTGGGCGTGCTTTACTCTGGCGAGCCACAAAAAGTCTTTGCTGACGCCACTGGTTTGCAGCAAGTCATTCTCAACGTTCTGAACAATGCAAAAGACGCGTGTTTGAGCCATGTGCCGAAGCGCGAAGACTTGTATGTGGATCTCCACGTTAGCTTTTGCGATGAGATGGTGATTATCGATGTGATGGACAATGGCATTGGTATTGAAGAGCAAGAGACACCATTAGATCAAGCCTTCTACACCACCAAAGAAAATGGACTGGGCTTAGGTTTGGCCATTTGTCGTGATGTGCTTGATGCCCATCAAGGCAGTATTCAATTTAGGTCAATTGATCCAACAGGGTGTCAGGTGACCATCGTTTTACCGTATCAGGAGGCTTGTCATGAGTCGTAACCTTTGTTCGCTTTATATCGTTGATGATGAAGAGCCAGTATTAGAGTCCATGGCGTTTATGTTAGAAAGTTATGGCTATGAGGTTGAGACTTTCTCTAGCGGGATAGATTTTCTCAATAAGGCCAATTTGTCTGCACCTGGTTGTGTTTTGCTCGATAGCCGCATGCCAGACATGCGTGGGCAAGATGTTCACCAAATGATGAACGAGAAACTCAGCCCAATTAGCGTGATTTACCTGACTGGACATGGTGACATTCCAATGGCAGTGGATGCGCTAAAAGATGGCGCACTCACTCAAAAATGGTGAGAAGTTGGGCGCTAAGCAGGTTTTACAGAGTCTCACTAAGCGTGAGAGAGAAGTTCTCGGTTTGGTCGTCAAAGGGATGAAAAACCAAGAGATGGCGGACTTATTGTGCGTATCTTTGAGAACGATTGAGGTGCACCGCTCTAACGTGATGAAGAAGCTCGAAGCAGAGAGCTTAGCGGTGTTGATCCATAAAGTGGGGCATTTAATCTAGCTTCAGTGTATTTTGGTATCGATAAATGAAAGTATTTAGGTCGAAATTTTCATTGTAACCTAATGATATTTAGGGAAAGGTTTGCTCAATTGACATCTGGAAGATAACATCAGTAACCAGAATAAACCTTATCTTGGCTAGGGTCTGTTGACCTTTTGAGCTGATTTTTGCAGCAATTTGTGGGTTCTTTATACAAGGCAGAGGCTTTGAAATGTAGTTGCCCTACCTGATAAGCCGATAACGCAGTAGAAAGGAACCACAAACGCTGCCCGAAGGGTTCGGCTAAAAGCGTTTTACTCTTTGTTGAGAGGATTTTGCTTAGAATAACTAGGCTACAAGCCTCTCGCCGCGATTAAAACGCTTTTATCTCGAACAAAATTTAACCGCAAAAGGTCAACAGACCCTAGAACCTAACTATGTTTGTCGATACCGTCAAAAGCGCTTTTTCTTCCCTGAGTACTCATAAACAAGCGATCGCAAAAGCAACCGCGTTACCCATCCTCCTCTCAATTATTCTGGATCTTCTCTTAAGCACATCTGAAGGTGACGGTGCTACTGTCTTAGTGCAAATTTTGATGGCATTACTGTCTGCCATTGTGGCTATCAACGTACACAGCATCATTTTGAAAGGCCCTCAATCGGTACCTCAGTGGGGACGTTTCACCTTTGGAAAGATCGAAATGTGGTTTATTGGCCACTACTTGGCAATGACAATCGCAGTTGTCGCGGTTGCGGCGCTTTTCGCCATGATTAATGTAGCACTTGCCGCTATCGCGTTGCTGGTGTTAGGTGTTATTTGCTGTCGACTGGTACTTGTGTTTCCAGCGATTGCCATCGGTAAAGGTGTCTCTTTCCCTTATGCATGGAATCTGACCAAAGGCCATACTTGGTACATGATGAGCGTGGTTATTTTGGTGCCGCTTCTGTTTGGATTGGCGATGTCGCCATTGGCGTTTTTGCAACTGCCTTTCCTAATGAGTCTACTAAGCTTTGTAGTCACCATCATCGGGATTGCAATTCTGTCTAAAGCGTATGAGCAATTAAGTGGTTTTGACGGGGAGTCTTATTCTCAGCAGTCATTCTGATGCTTAAATGAAAATAAACTTCGATATAACAAAGTGTTAATGATGCATAATCGCTTCCTTTGAGAGGCGCTTTTTTATTGTTGCTTGTAGGTAGATTTACCTACTTTTGTAAGAATTTATTACAAATTACATTTTTGAAGTGATATAAAGCACACCTCTGATGAGGCCGGTCTTGTTTTTTGACTGTCTCATATCGAGGAAACTCATTTCGAGGAAACCATGACTTTTTAATTGATGAATAAGGAAGGTGCTTTTTGCTCATTAGTCCGCCCTAGAACGATCTCTCAGATGCGTTTGCATCACTCCCTTCACCGTGCGCAATGCACCAATTAAGGCAATACGTTTATGAGAGATTTATGTTTAAATTTACAAAAGATACTTGGTTCAACAATGTTAAAGGAGATTGTTTATCAGGAGTTGTTGTAGCACTGGCACTCATTCCAGAAGCTATCGCATTCTCTATTATTGCAGGACTCGACCCTAAAGTGGGATTGTATGCCTCGTTTTCCATCTGCGTCGTGATTGCGTTTACTGGCTCAAGGTCCGGAATGATTTCCGCGGCAACTGGAGCGATGGCGTTATTGATGACCACCTTAGTTAAAGATCATGGTTTGCAATACTTGCTTGCCGCATCGTTTTTTGCTGGTGTGCTACAACTATTAATCGGCTATTTGAGGCTAGGGGATTTAATGCGTTTTGTATCCAAGTCTATTATGACTGGGTTCGTTAACGCTTTGGCAATTCTGATTTTCATGGCTCAGCTGCCTGAACTGACTGACGTTTCTTGGCCAGTTTATGCTTTGACCGTATTAGGTTTAGCCATCATCTATTTGTTCCCATATCTGCCGAAAATCGGAAAAATGCTGCCTTCTCCATTGGTGTGCATTATCTCGGTGACGGTGATTGCGTTGATGTTTGATATCGATATTCGCACCGTTGGCGACATGGGTGAATTGCCTGATGCGCTCCCTGTGTTCATGATTCCCGATATTCCTTTCAACCTTGAAACTCTGCAAATCATTTTCCCTTATTCGATAGCATTAGCCATTGTTGGTGTACTTGAATCATTAATGACCGCATCTATCGTCGATGAGTTGACGGATACAGAGAGTGAGAAAAACGACGAGTGCAAAGGACAGGGGATTGCGAATATGGTCGCATCGCTGTTTGGTGGTATGGCAGGGTGTGCAATGATTGGTCAGTCGATGATCAATATCCAGTCTGGCGGTCGAACACGTTTATCGACGCTTTGCTCCGGTGTATTTTTGCTGATCATGGTGGTGTTTTTGGGAGATTACCTCAAGCAAATCCCAATGGCGGCACTCGTTGCCGTGATGATCATGGTAGCAATTAGCACTTTCTCATGGCACTCCATTGCAGAAATGCGTAAACACAGCTTGTCGACAAACCTTATCATGCTATCGACTGTGATTGCGGTTGTTGCCACCCACAACCTTGCTATAGGTGTGTTGGTGGGTGTTTTATTAGCGTGTGTTTTCTATGTGAATCAAAGCCGCACCTTGATGAAGGTTTCGGATGAAGTCATTGTCGATAACGACCATACGATTCACAAAGTTCATGGGCAAATCTTTTTTGCTTCTGCTTACAGCTTTACCGATATGTTTGATTTCGACAATACGACAAGGTACATCACGATTGATTTATCCGATGCGCATTTTTGGGATATCACCGCGATATCGGCATTGGATAAAGCGATTCTTAAGTTCCGAAAAGGGGGCTCGATAGTCGCTGTGACCGGAATGAACGAAGCGACGTTGGATATGATTGATCGCCACGCGGTTTATGACGATCCAGAAAAGCTTGCTAAACAAGGTATGGGACACTAGAAGCAAAAAAAGCAGCCATTGGCTGCTTTTTTAGAGACTTATTCTGTCAGAGACGGATTGCCTCGAAACGAATATGGGATTAGTTTACCCAATCACGCAATTCGAACGTTAGTTCGTGGTCTGCGTTTTTCAGTACTAGACCTTCGTTAGTCAGAGTAATGTCGCTCCAATCAGAAAGCGTTTCAGACATTACTTTTTCAATCTTCATTTGGTCATCCATACACATCATCATGGTCATACCCATTTTTTCGATGCGTAGTTGGTTGTCTTTCAGTTCAGCTTGACCGAAGAAGTTGTTACAACCAGCGTTGCCGTTTGCCGTCAGGTTTTCGCCAATCTCTAGGCGAGGTGCTTTTTGACGCTCTTTCAGTTCGATGTTATTGCCATCGATTTGAACCAACTGCCAGTTATGGTGCTGTAGATCTTGAGCCGTAATTTCTTTCACATTGTCACCATTGCTAGCGCATGCAGTCATTAGAACTGGAAGTGAGATTGCTGCTACTAACGTTTTTAGGCTAAGCTTCATTTTATTGACTCCGTTTTTAGAAAACGTGGTAAGTATAGGTAATAAAACACTGTTTTTGTCAGCATACGGTTATGGTTTCGTATGTTTTTAAACACGGCATATTTTATAACAGAGATCCCATTCTCGGTATTGAAATTCACCGAAAACTTCGAAATTTCTTATGGTTATTTGATTATAAACGTATCGGACTTAAATAAGTGAGCGGAAGAACGGGTTGAGCATGGAGCAATTGGAGTTTTTTACCGTCCCAAGTCCTTGTGTCGGAGTTTGTACTTCTGACGAAAAAGGTTACTGCAAGGGATGCATGCGTAAAAGAGAAGAGCGGTTTAATTGGCTGAGCTTTACTCCTGCGCAGCAGTTGCACGTCATTAAGCTGTGTCGACAACGATACAGAAGAAAGGTGTTAGCAGGGAAGGGGAAAAAAGAAGTGCCTCGCGATGATGCATCACCACAACAAGATCTGTTCTAGCTTTTTTATTTCTATTTTGATTGTTCTCATTCCATAACGATTCCCGGCCCAGTCTGAAATTCTTATCCATAAGAGCCGGGAACTTCCTATCCATTTTCTCGCCCGAAGATATGAGCGTTTGGCGTTACTTTAAAGACCATTGGTCGCTTACCCAGCCTCCTGCTTGTTCGTCGAAGTGACTACCTGCAAAGCGATGATTTTGTTCCACGTCTAATTTACTGGTTGGCAATTCATCCATCAGTTGATGTATGTATCTCGCCATAGGATCAGTACACGCTTCGCGCTCTTTACGAGTGACCACTTCTTTAATTAATTGCAGTCTATAGCTGTTGCTGGCTCGTTTCATTTTGACCTCCAGAACTCGATGGCAGCAGTTTGAACACATTGGCGTTCGGGTGGCTGCTCATTTGCGGGAGCGTAGAAGCCCATCGCTTTAGTTTGAAGTCTGAGAGACAAATTGTTTGAGAGCAGTGTTTGTAACGCCATTCGCATCTTTCTTAGGATCATTAGCTATGTGAATCAAAAAGAGTCATAAATCACAGTTAATGAATCTGCATATTTGAAAGACCTTATCAAACATAGAAGTCCTACACAGAGGCGTCAATAACACAAATGAACATTTTTTGAACGATTTGTGAAGGTGGTGTTTTATCAGAGATTTAGCGCTAATAAAAAAACCGGAGCCTTTAGGGCTCCGGTTGATCTTAGGGTCAGTCTGACGACCTTTGTTTCAGTTGTTAACTAACTGAGTGGACGTCGACAACAAGTTAAAGCAATTATGCTTGTTTAGTTACTTGCAGATGGACAGCCTTTAACAGCTTGACCGTTACTGAAGTACTGAATGTTGTCTAAGTTTTTATTGAAGTCTTCAGCTGAGATCTGAGGGTTGTTCACAAAGAACTCACGCAGAACAGAAGCGTCAGTCATCTGTGTAGACTCAACGTCGATGATTGGGTAGTTATCACCACCTGCTGCGCTGAAGCTGATTACAGAGAATGTGTAAGTAGCTGCAAGATCGAAGCCTTTTCCGTTGATGTCAGTGATTGTTACGTCGCTAGCATCACAATCAACAGATAGCGTGATGTTATCTAGTTGAGCGTATGCACCAGAACCTGCAGACTTGGTTGCTACTACGTCTAGGTACTCTTTCACTTCTGCACCAGTCATGGTTGCTTTAGTCACAAAGTTACCGAAAGGTTGTACTGTTAGTACGTCGCGGTAAGTGATGTCGCCAGTTTGGATAGAGTCACGCACACCACCAGAGTTCATCACACCGAAGTCAGCGTTAACTAGCTCGTAAGTTCGGTACGCTTCACCCAATAGGTGGCCAAGGTTTGTTTGTTGTGAACGAACTACGCCACGGTCGCCTTCAAGTTTACCGTTGGTCTCAGAAACTTTTACGTCTAGTAGTTCTTGACCTTGGTCTTGGTATGGCTGTAGTGTCGATTTCACTGTTGCATCAGGTTGGATCTCTTCACCGATGAATTGGTAGTCGCCATTTTCATCTTTAGCTTTTAGGTTTACTGGAATCAGTGCGTAGTTCGCTAGGTGAAGCTTGCCATCGTAGTATTCGAAATCTGCACGACCTACGTATTTACCCCACTCATGCGCTTGCATGATGTAAGTGCCGTTTTGTTGGTCTGGTGCACAATCGTCGCCTGGTTTAAAGTCAGCGTATTCGTTAGTGCCTGGTTCCATACACACAGGGTTTTGTG
>Ga0209379_10002884_pt1 | contig 10193 bp, 4 predicted proteins | sample tdDd001_FD_187124 | JGI IMG/M metagenome (GOLD analysis project Ga0209379, IMG submission 187124) | Marine sediment microbial communities from the Atlantic coast under amendment with organic carbon and nitrate - tdDd00.1 (SPAdes)... | ecosystem: Environmental > Aquatic > Marine > Coastal >...
TCGCTGGGGCAGTATTGACGAGTCAATTGGTTATATTAATTTTAGAAAATTTGGTGGTTTTGCCGGTAACTCACAATATGGGTCAGATCATGACGAAAAATTCATGGATATTTTGCATGAAATATTTAATGATTTTCAAAATAAAGACTCAATAGTTATTGATGTAAGAAATAATAGCGGTGGTGGAGACGGCCGTGTGCTTAAACTTGCAAGTGTATTCGCAAATGATAATACATTATTGTACTCTGAAAAAACTAGACATGAAGGTGGCTTTACTCCAACAGTCGACTTTTATTCATCGTCTGTAAATAACTTGTCTTTTGCGGGTAAAATTGTTGTGTTAACTAGCCCAATTTCAGTGAGCTCTGCTGAGCAATTGGCGATAAATTTACTTCCTGTAAGCCAGGCTACTATTGTTGGACAAAACACTTTTGGTGCGCTGTCTCAATTTAGTCGAGTTTTGCCTAATGGTTGGGTATTTAAGTTGACGAATCAAGTGGTAATCGCAGCTAACGGAGATGATTACGAAGTTATTGGTGTTCCGCCTCATGTACAATCAATATCCTTTTCTGAGGCTGATCTTGATGCAGGTATAGACTCTACTTTAGATACAGCTATAGACGTACTTAACTAAGTAACGATAGAGGCTAATGTGTTTAGCATTAGCCTCAATATTTCTTGTGACAACAGGTTTACCTGCTAAATATCAAGAACCGTTTGTTTTCTATAGCAGGTAGAATAAGTTTACTTAATAGTTCCCTTTTGGAATGCCTTGATTGACATAAACATCAAAACGGTTCTTCTTCATTTTTATAGTGGTTGAAGGTTTTTTCTCATTTAGTGGTTGTGCGTAACTTGGACGTTTTACCACAACGCGATATTTAGCCAGAGCCAGAGCTGGTGCTAATAAGTCATCAGCATCTAAGTCTTCACCCACTAACGATTGAAAAACACGCATTTCTTTTTTAACTAAAGCGGATTTTTCACGATGCGGATACATAGGATCTAAATAAATAACGTCAGGCTGATTGGCTAAGCTCATATGCTCTAATGAAGAGGCGTGTAATAACTGCATTTGATTGGATACTAGCTCGCCTACTTCGGTATTTAATTTTGCTCTTTCTAACCCATCTTCTAACAACGCGGCAACTATGGGCATACGTTCCATCATAGTGACGTTACAGCCTAAACTTGCTAACAAAAAACTATCACGCCCAAGGCCTGCGGTTGCATCTAAAACATTAGGTGTAAAGCCATGTTTTAAGCCAATGGCTTTTGCAATATCTTGGCCTCTACCACCACCAAATTTACGCCGATGAGCAACGGCGCCTTCAACAAAGTCAACCTTGATTGCACCAAGCTTAGGTTCGTCTAATTTGGCTAATTCTAAATATTGGTGATTTACCTGCAATACAAATTGCAGGTTTGGGTGATTATTAATTGAAGCAATATCGCCTATGTAATCAAGTTGCCAACGTTTAGCAATTTGTTTTGCTTTATCAGCATCACTTTGGTCAACATAGGCAACGGCGATATTGTTCATTTTAACTTTCTGCATGAACAAAGTTATCACCAGTGGCAAATGCAACCAGTCGGCTTAATTGGCTGAGTGATAAATCGCATTGTTGTTGCCATTGACTGAAGCTGTTTTGAATGGCATTTAAGCTTGATTTGCTTTGAATTCCACCGGTAATAATGTCGTGTGCTCTAAAGTAAGCTTCAACATCACGAGATAAAATAAAGGTGTCTTTACCTAAAGTACGTAAAGCATAAGGGCCGGTATTACCACCTAAGCGCTGACCATGCTTTTTCAAATACTGCCATAAACCGATAATATCTTCGCTTGGCCAATTCGCGATAAATTCTGCAAACGAATGGCCATTTTGCTGCTCTTCAAACATCATTTGTGCATTGGCTTTAATGGTTTTTACTTTATTAAAGTTACGAATGATTTTTGGATCTTGTGCTTTTTTCTCAAGCATTTCTTCTGGCATCATTAGAATCTTTTCAAGATTAAATTGAAAAAATACTTCTTCAAAATCTGGCCACTTGTTTTCAACAACGCGCCAAACAAAGCCAGACTGAAAAATCTTTTTGGTCATTTCGGCTAATATTCTGTCGTCGCCAAGTGCCATGAGCGCTTTGTCATCGCTGGCATCACCCAGTAAATGCATTAACGCTTTGCTGCCGCCTTTACGATCAGCTGCTCGCTGAAATAAGGCATCAAATGTTTCTAATGCCATAAGTTATGCCTGTATTCCACTGTGACGTAATAAAGCATCAATTTCTGGCGCGCGTCGTCTAAAGGCTTTAAATAGTGCGCTTGGTTCTTCAGAGCCACCTTTTTCTAAAATATTGTTAAGGAAATCGCGACCTACAGCTTCATTGAAGATGCCTTCTTCTTCAAATCGAGAGAAAGCATCGGCAGATAATACTTCAGCCCATTTATAGCTGTAGTAACCTGCGGCATAGCCACCACCAAAAATGTGGCTAAAGCTGTGTTGAAAACGATTAAATTCAGGGGCTTTTGCTACTGCATATTTAGATCTTACTTTGTTAAGCTCTGCTTGAATTTCATCGCCTTTTTCTGGATTGAAATTGGCGTGAATATTAAAATCAAACAAACCAAATTCTAGCTGGCGTAGCATTTGCATTGCCGACTGAAAGTTTTTCGCGGCTAGCATTTTATCTAACATGGCTTGTGGTAATGATTCACCCGTTTGATAGTGACCTGAAATAATAGCCAATGCCTCTGGTTGCCAGCACCAGTTTTCAAGAAACTGGCTCGGTAGTTCAACAGCATCCCAAGGCACACCGTTAATACCTGAAACACTACCCGCGTTTATTTGGGTAAGCATATGGTGAATACCGTGACCAAATTCATGGAATAAGGTAACCACTTCGTCGTGGGTAAAGAGTGCTGGTTTGTCGCCAACAGGGCCATTGAAGTTACAGGTTAAGTAGGCAACAGGTAATTGAATTTCACCCGAGATTGTTTTGGCACGACCAACACAGTCGTCCATCCAGGCACCGCCGCGTTTTTTCGCTCTTGCGTATAAATCTAGATAAAAGCTACCTCTTGCGTGCCCGTTGCTGTCAATAATATCGTAAAATTTGACATCTTTGTGCCAGACATCAACATTCTCGCGCTGCTGTATCTTGATACCAAATAAACGATGTACGACGTCAAACAGGCCTTTAACAACAGTTTCTTCAGGAAAATATGGGCGTAGTTCTTCGTCCGAAATGGCGTAGCGGCTTTGTTTTAACTTTTCGCTGTAATAGGCTAAATCCCATGCATTAAGCACTGTTTGATTAAATTCTTGTGCGGCAAATTGTTGTAATTCCGCAAAGTCTTGCTCACCTTGTGATTTAGATTTTATTGCTAGGTTCTCTAAAAATCCTAGCACTTCGCTTGTAGTATCGGCCATTTTGGTTGCCAAAGACTTTTCTGCGTAATGGTCAAAGCCTAACAATTGGGCAAGCTCGTGGCGCAGCTTTAAAATTTCAACCATGATTGGGCCGTTATCAAATTCTTTAGCATTTGGCCCTTGATCTGAGGCGCGTGTTACATAGGCGCTGTAAAGCTTTTCACGTAATGCTTGATTGTCGCAATACATCATTACGGGTAAATAACTTGGGATGTCTAAGGTAAATAACCAGCCTTCTTTTTCGTGTGCAGATGCAAGTGCGGCAGCTGCTTCTAATGCACTTTCAGGTAAACCCGATAATTCATTTTGGTCGGTAATATTAAGGGTAAATGCTTGTGTTGCATCTAACACGTTATTGCTAAATTGTGAGCCTAATTCAGACAAGCGAGTAACGATTTCACCATAGCGACTTTTGTCTTCATCATTTAATGCGATACCTGATAGGGTAAAGTCACGCAAAGCGTTTGTGATTACTTTTTGCTGCGCTGTATCAAGTGTCGAAAATTCATCACTTTTTGAAAGCTGAGTATAGGCTTCAAATAGTCCTTGATGTTGGCCAACAAATGTACCGTATTCAGACAACATTGGCAGGCATGATTCATACGCTTCACGCAATTCATCAGAGCTAACCACTGAATTCATATGCGAAATTGGTGACCATAATTTACCAAGTGTGTCATCTGCTTCATCAATTGGAGCCACTAAGTTATCCCAAGTAAATGTGTTTTGCTCGGTTAGTACTTTATCAATTGTCGATTTGCAATGTTCAATAGCGTGTTTTATTGAACCATTTATCTCTTCAGGTTTAATTTGTGAAAACTTTGGCAGTTGCTGATTGGCAAATAATGATTGAGTCATAAGGAAGCTTTTTATTGTCAGTATTGAGTTATATGTAAGACCTAGAAAGTGTTATTTCAAGGCGTAGTTAGTATAACTTAAACAACAGGTAACGAAATACGTTAATAAGTTGTTAAATCTTATGGCTTTTGTTTGTAATAGCGATAGTGATTATGTATTGATAGTAGCCTATAATTTGTAGGTTGCTTCACAGTAATTTTTCTGCTGTTTTTAAATTGAGAAAATAGCTTTCTAAATCAACTAGTTTATAACCTTAAACATGGTTATATATTAGATGTCTGTCATTTGGGGTCGTATGCTTTTTCGGTCAATGTTCTTTGTATTTTACTTACTTATCTGTTTGATAAGTGCGCAAGGGATAGCGAACACAACATCACCAATACATAATTTGTCGTTGGATAAACTCTCTGTTGAACAAGGTTTGTCGCAGGGGACGGTAAATGCGTTATTGCAAGATAGCACTGGCTATATTTGGCTAGGCACTGAAACGGGTGTCGATATTTATGATGGGCACAATATCAGGCATGTATTAGGGCCAGACGGTGACTTTGCACAATTTTCTGTTTACAACTTGATGGAAGATAGCCAAGGTTTAATTTGGATAAACCTTTACGGGAAAGGGCTTTATACATATGCGCCACAAACAGATCAGTATCAGTTAGTTTTAACTACAGATCCCGAAAATGCAGATAATTATATTGTTGATGTTGTCGAGGGTAAAGAGGATACCTTTTGGATCGCAACTGCAAAAAATGTTGGACTGTACTCTAAATCAACTCAAAGCTTTGCTAAGCAAATAGACCTTTCTGCTGAACTGATTAAAGTTAATAATATCTATAAAATATTTCTAAAAAATGATGTTTTATATATAGCGACTAGGGTAGGTGTTTTTGCTTACCATACCGTCGAAAAACAATTGAAAAAATTACCTGATTTACCGCTTTCTAGTCATCACAACGCAACAGAAATATCCAAAGTTTATACACTTTATGTTAATGAGCATCAACAGTTGTATGTTGGCACTTATAGTACGGTTTTTACTGTTGATGTTTCTAATATTAATAGCTTTTTAGCGGGTAAAAACACTTATCTTTCGGCGCAACCAGTATTAGAAAATACTTCTACGTGGGGCTTTTTACCACAAGCGCATCAGCTGTATGTTGCTAGTGACAAAGGCTTATCTGTTATTGATATGAATACAAATGTGTCTACGCACTTATTTGGTTTGAGTGATGCTGAAAATCATGTTGTGGCAAATCAGATCATATCGCTAATTGTCGATAAACAGGGCTTTTTCTGGCTAGGTTCAAATGCAACAGGGGTTTACCGATGGAACCCAAAACATGAGTTGATTAAAAATGTTAGCTATAACAAAGGTGATAATGCAAGTTTAAGCAATAATGAAGTATGGAGTATCACGCCTCATAAAAAGGATAAAAACGCTGTTTGGGTGGCTACAGCTAATGGTCTTAATTTAGTTAATATTTTGACTGGCCATGTTGAGCGTTTTATGGTCACTGATGATACGAAAAATCTCTACAATAAAAGCCATTTTTATGTGGTAAATGCAGATAGTTCACAGAGGTTATGGTTGTTAGGTGCAAAAGGCGTAGTGCTATTTGATAGTGTTAATAAACAAGAGCTAGCACTGCCTTTTTCTGCAGAAACGAATAAATTGTTACTTAATGAAAATATCATCGATATTGAATTAGACGTACAGGAAAATTTGTGGGTTATTGGTGAAAAAGACTATTTCAAAATATCACTTGTGACCGGAGAGGTTGAATTATTACCTGAGCTTAAGTCAGTAATTCAAATTGAAAATGCTTCTAGCCTCTTAGGTTTTTTACCTGATTCTAATAAACTTGTTGTTTCATCATATAATGGCTTGTGGGCATATGACACGGCGTTAAAAGAAACTTCACTGATGTATCAATTACCTAATGTGCTTGAGACCGAAATGGTATCAAGTGATAGTTGGGTTATCGATAAAAACAATATTTTATGGATAGGCCTTGCAGGTAAGGGGCTTGTTGGTATTTCATTGGAAACTAACGAGCGCAAATATTTCTTCAATAAAAGCAACTCTATAATCGACGATAATGTTTATGGTGTGATGCTTGATAACGACGGTGATGTCTGGTTCTCAACTCATACTGGTTTGTATATGTTAAATGTTGAAAGCCAGCACATACGCCATTTTACCACCGATGATGGACTTCCAGCGATGGAGTTTAATTCCAGTGCTTTCGCTAATTTACCTAATAACTTATTTGCCTATGGTTCAATGCGAGGCACCAGCTATTTTGACCCGATAATTTTGAAAAGCGCGAATATTACACATGATTTTAATGTTCATGTAACGCAAGTTAATGTGTTATCGCGAGAGCTAAACATGCCTATTGTTGTTAATGAGAGGGTTCCGCTACATTTTAATTACGATGATGTTGGCATTCGATTTGATTTCTCAACATTGAGTTTTGGTGACAAAGGTAAAGCTATTTATGAATATGCCTTAACCGGTAAAAACAATATTACTTACCCACCGACAACAAAAAGTGATATCACCTTTGCAAGCCTTGCTTCTGGTAAATATACCTTGAGTATTAAAGCTAAATCGCCTGTAACAGGACAGTATTCACCAGAGAAAAAGCTAACTATTTATGTTAGTTATGCACCATGGGCATCGCCTGTTGCCTATTTAATATATTCGATAATAGTGTTTTTGGTACTAACGTTTTGGTATTTACGCAAAGCAAAACAAAACCAACAGCTACGCTATGCACATGAGCAAGTTAAATATCGAGAAAATAGACTTCAGCTGGCTCTTACTGGCAGTAACAGCGAGGTATGGGATTGGCAAGCTGATGACAATTTAATGTTTGGCAAACGCATAGTAGATGAATTGGGTTATCCGCAATACGTTGAATCTTATACCTTCACTGATCATGTCAAACTTATTCATCCTGATGATAAAACAACGTTTCTGGCACATTGGCAAGCTTATATAAAGAACCCTTCAGAGCAAGAAAACTTTGCTTGTACCTATAGATTAAAAAGCGCAAATGATGATTGGCTTTGGTACAAAGACTTAGGTAAGGCCGTTGAGTTTACTGACAATGAACCAACAAGAATCACCGGCTCTTACACCAATATTACTGAATCTCGCGCTGCAGAAGAGCGTGCCCAATACTATGGTGATGCGTTTAAGCAAACCACAGACTGGGTGTTGATTATTAGTGAAAATTTTGAGCGTATGACGGCAAACCAGTCGCTACGTGATGTGTTTGGTTGGCAAGATGAAGAACTAAGATTTGATTCAAGCTTATTAGGCTTAAGCCGCGAACGACGCAATTTTTATCGCCGTTTATTGTTGTCTTTAAAAGAAGGTGAGCATTGGCGTGGTGAGGATTTAATTCTCACTAAAGAAGGTGAAGAATACCACGTAATTTTAAATATCAATGTTTGTCGTAACAGAACAAATAATAGCTTGCATTATCTATGCGTATTTACCGATATCACGGCGCAAAAAGCAGCAGAAAATGAATTACGCTATTTGGCGAATTACGATCATTTAACTGAGTTACCTAACCGTTCGTTATTGTTAGAACGGATAAAGCACGCAATGGATTATTCGGTAAGAAAGTCAAAATCTATTGCGCTATTTTTTATCGATTTAGACAGATTTAAACAAGTTAATGATTCGTTAGGACATGAATATGGCGACATGCTGCTGCAAGAAGTAACCAAGCGCTTAACAAGTGTGTTGAGAATCGATGATACCGTAGCGCGCATTGGTGGGGACGAGTTTGTTGTGCTGCTAGAGTCATACCGCAGCAGTAGCCAATTGGCACAAATAGCACAAAAAATTATTGATGTAGTAGAAAAACCAGTTGAGCTCAAAGATAGCCAGGTGAGTATTGGCGCAAGTATTGGTATAGCGCTGTTTCCTGAAGATGCAAAAGACTCTGGTGAATTACTGAGAAATGCTGATGTTGCTATGTATCACGCCAAGCAAATTGGTCGTAATACCTATCAGTTTTTTACCGAAAGAATGAATTATGAAGCTGGTATGCGCTTACAGACAGAATCTAACCTAAAAATCGCGCATGCAAACAAAGAATTTATCAATCATTATCAGCCTATCGTCGATTCATACACAGGAAAAGCTGTTGGTGCAGAGCTATTGTTACGTTGGCAAACTAAAGAGGGTTTAATACCGCCGATGGAATTTATTCCGGTGGCAGAAGAGCTCAACATGATTATTGCCATGACCGAAGATGCGCTAGAGCGTGGCCTAGCCGATTTGGCTATATGGCAGAAATTACGACCTTCCTATTATTTATCGGTAAATATTTCTGCTCAGCATTTTATTAAACCAAGCTTAGTTACTTATATTAACGGGCTGTTAAAAAAATATCAGATTGCGGCCTCATGCTTAAAATTTGAGATCACTGAAAGTATATTGATTTCAGAGCCTAAAAAAGTAATTAATACTATGAAGTCATTAAAAAAACTGGGTGTGAAACTTGCCTTAGATGATTTTGGCACAGGCTATTCGTCATTAAATTATCTTAAGCAACTGCCGTTAGATATCTTAAAAATAGATCGCAGCTTTGTTTCTGGTATTGGCGTTGAAAAAATGGATGAAGCTATTGTTGACGCGACACTTGTTTTGGCAAAAAGACTTGGTATGGAATGTATTGGTGAAGGTGTTGAAACTCAGGAACAGCTAACCTATTTGAGTGAAAAACATTGCCACTTCATTCAAGGGTACTTATACAGTAAGCCCGTTGACGCTAAGGCGATAGAGCAAGCTCTAATAGCAGATACTGTTGAAATAACTTCAGTGCCGCTGCAATAAATTTTCTCTTTCGCCTATCTTTAACTGTTAAGAACATAGTTTTGGGGCTTGAATCTCGCTATTCTTGCTACCACATCTTTACCATAATAAGTTATTCAGTAACTGTAATAACGGCTCAATACAGGAATTTATCATGACACAACATTTTGACTATATTGCTATCGGCGCGGGTAGTGGCGGAATAGCGTCAGCCAATCGAGCAGCTAAACACGGTAAAAAAGCCGCAGTAATTGAAGCTCGTCATATTGGTGGTACTTGTGTCAACGTTGGTTGTGTTCCGAAAAAGGCGATGTGGTATGCCGGACAAATTGCTGATGCTCTACATTACGCTGCCGACTATGGCTTTAAAGCGCCGTTGCAATCATTTGACTGGGGAACGTTAGTCAAAAATAGAGAAGCGTATATTGAACGTATACATGCAGCTTACCAGCGAGGCTTCGACAGTAACAATGTCACCGTTATTCATGGTTTTGCTAAATTTGTAAATAAAAATACAGTGGAAGTTGATGGCACTTTATACACAGCCGATCATATAACCATAGCGACTGGTGGTCGCCCACAAATCCCACAAATTGAAGGTGCCGAGTTTGGCATTGACTCTGATGGCTTTTTTGAATTAACTGAGCAGCCTAAAAGTGTTGCGGTAATTGGCGCTGGCTATATTGCGGTTGAATTAGCTGGTGTATTACACGCATTAGGAACTGAATCTCATTTATTGGTTCGCAAAGCCAAACCACTAAGAAACTTTGATGATTTATTAAGTGATACCTTAGTTGAGCAAATGGCAAAACATGGTCCTAAGTTACATACTCATAGTATTCCTAGTTGTATTGAAAAATTGGATGATGGTCAGTTAGTTGTACATTTAGAAAATGGCGAAAGTGTCGGTCCTGTGGAAAAAGTTATTTGGGCGATTGGCCGTGAACCTGCGACTGATAACATTAATTTGGAATCAGCAGGGGTAGAGTTGGATGAACGTGGCTACATTGTTACTGACAAATATCAAAATACCAATGTTGATGGTATTTATGCAGTAGGTG
>Ga0209379_10002885_pt1 | contig 10191 bp, 7 predicted proteins | sample tdDd001_FD_187124 | JGI IMG/M metagenome (GOLD analysis project Ga0209379, IMG submission 187124) | Marine sediment microbial communities from the Atlantic coast under amendment with organic carbon and nitrate - tdDd00.1 (SPAdes)... | ecosystem: Environmental > Aquatic > Marine > Coastal >...
CTCTTTGTTTACTGGCTTGATCGCTGACTGCCAAAAGTCATCGCTATCGGGTTTTGGTCTAAACCCTGCGGCAAGACTGTACACAATAAGGTCAACTTCACCTTCAAAGTAGGTTTCGATCGCTTCGATGACTTTGGTGCGCGTTTCGGTTGCGAACGCGTCGCCAATAATATTGATGGCTGTTCGGCCTGCTTTCTCTGCCTCCTGCTTAAAGAATATGTTGTTGTACCAACCCGCAGAGCCAGTGTTGCTCTCGGATGGGCCTTTTTCAAATGACACCCCTATGGTGTCGGCGTTTGCGCCACCAAAGGTTAATGCGATGCGAGAAGCCAAACCAAAACCAGAAGAGGCGCCTATGATTAATACGCGCTTGGGCCGAGTGTTAATAGTTTTCGCACTTTTAACGAATTCAATTTGTTGCTTGATAGCGGCACGGCATCCAAATGGGTGCGCCGAGCGAGCTACCACTCCCTTAATTACGGGCTTTATGAGCATGTTACGTCGTCCTGTTCATTTTTATTTTTATAGGGTGGAGTTATCTAAATTTCCTATGAATGACCAGCACTATAAGTAAAGTTTGTAACAATTGAATTGAGCTAGAACAGTTAACCGCGAGTTTTTAATATTGGTAGCAGTTGCTTTGCGACGTACTGCGCTATCCAAGGTTGGGCAATCGGCTTAGGGTGTAAGCCATCTTCCATCATCCATTGTGGCTTTACGATGACGTGCTCTAAAAAGAACGGCATCAGTGCAACTTGGTATTGCTTGGCGAGGCTAGGGTAGAGCTCGGTAAACAGTTGGTTGTATTTTTTTCCGTAGTTAGGCGGAATGCGGATCTGCATTAATACCACAGTAGCGCCGGCGGTTTGGCTCTGTTCAATTAAGGCCGCTAAGTTTTTCCTAATGAGAGCTGGCGGGAAGCCCCTTAAGCCATCGTTCGCGCCTAACTCGATGAGTACGTAGTTGGGGCGGTGCATCGCCAACAGGTTTTCTAACCTCGCCAGCCCATTTCCTGTGGTATCACCAGAAATAGACGCGTTGATTACTCGAGAATTAACATTCTGTTCATCTAACTGCTGAGATAATAGTGACGGCCATGCCTGTTCGGGCTTCATTTGATAGCCAGCGCTGAGGCTGTCGCCTAAAATAAGTAGGGTATGTGTCGCGGCAACTGCTTGATGGGCGAACGTTATGTTCGCAATAATCGAGACAAATAAAAACAATTTCGAAAGGAATCGAACCATGAGTACTCCGGTCATTGAAGCTAAATCTATTGCTAAATATGTTACGACTAATCAAGAGCATTTAACAATCCTTGAAGAGATAAACTTACAAGTAATGAAGGGAGAAAGTGTCGCGATCGTCGGTGTGTCGGGGGCGGGTAAGTCAACATTGATGACCCTGCTCGCCGGACTCGATTTACCGAGCAAAGGGGAAATCAACCTACTTGGTCAGCCTCTTAATAGCCTTGACGATGAACAGCGAGCTGAGCTGCGTAGCCACTCCATTGGCTTTGTGTTCCAAAGTTTTTTGCTTATTCCGACATTAACGGCATTAGAAAACGTCACACTACCGTGTTTACTTCGCGGTGAGCCAGAAGATGTTAGCCGAGGGCAGCAGCTATTAGAGTCGGTAGGGCTTAGTCAGCGAGTTCATCATTTACCAAGCCAACTTTCTGGTGGTGAGCAGCAACGTGTGGCGTTAGCGCGGGCGTTTATGATCGAGCCAGAAATCTTGTTCGCGGATGAGCCGACTGGAAATCTCGACCAACACACCGCAGCAAACGTGATAGAACGGCTGTTTGCATTAAATCAGCAGCACGGTACAACGTTAATACTCGTCACTCACGATACCGAACTAGCAAAACGTTGCGATCGAGTCATGCACATGAGTGGCGGTGCTTTGGAAGTGGCGTTATGAAGCGAGCAACTGGATTTAAACCGATATTTTTCTGGAGCATCAGGGAGATCCGCCACGGCCAGCTTTGGCCGATCGTCGCATCTATTGCATTGATTGTTGCCAGCATTTTCGCTTTATCCGCCTTGGCCGACAGGCTTGAACAGGTGGTGGTTAAGCAAGGTAAAGATGCCCTAACAGCGGATGTGGTGTTTGTTTCTTCTAATCCCTTGCCGGCTAAACTGCTCAATGATGTCGCGAACCATCAATTAGTTAGTTCGCAAATGACTCGTTTTGCGACGATGGCCTTTAGTGATACTGGTATGCAGCTAATTACGGTCAAGGCGGTCGACAGTGCTTATCCACTGCAGGGTGAGCTTGTACTGTCGAGCGAGCAAGGAGTGGCTGGCAAAGTGCGCCCAGGTCAATTGTGGCTCGAGCCGAGGATCTTCGAGCAACTGGCGATTAACGTCGGTGACGTTGTGAGTGTTGGGGATGCCACCTTTACCGTGAGTGGGCAAGTTGACCATCAGCCAGGCTTGATGTTTAACCCTTTTCAGCAAATGCCGACCGCTTATATCCACCTTGACGATCTTGATAAAACCGGTGCGTTACAGCTGGGCAGTCGGGTGCGCTTTAGTTTGTTTTTGCAAGGCAACTCACCTGCATTAACGGCTTTAAAGGCACAAACGGAGTTAACAGCGAGCGATCGCTGGCTCGCCGAAGATGATCAAAGCCGAACATCGGAGATCTTTTCTCGTACCAAACAGTATTTATCGTTAACGGTCGCAATTGTTATCTTAATGGCGGCGACCACATTAGTGTTAACCAGCCAGCACTATGTCAGCAGTCGGAAAAAGACGGTCGCGATGTTAAAAAGCCTTGGTGCCAGCCGCGCTTGGGTTACTCGTTGGTTGTCGATTCAGGTCACGCTACTGTTTGTGATTGGCAGCACCTTAGGGGTTGTGCTAGGTATTGGGCTGGAGTTTATGCTGCGCATTCCCTTGGTCGACTTATTGCCCACTCCGCTGCCAAGCTATGGCGTTACGCCACTTTTTATTGCACTTGGCACCTGTATTGCGGTGGCGATACCTGCGCTTGGAGTACCTTTACTCAGCTTGCTCCACACCCCAGCAATGAGCGTTATGCAAGAGCACTCCCATCAGTGGAATAAGCGTTGGGGGCTACTGCTGATGGTACCGGTTGCCGCGATGTTGTGGGGCTATGGCGATAACATTTTTGTCTGGCTGGTTTTCGTTGGCGTGATTGTGGCTTTTGCATTGTTGGCCTTACTAAGCATGGGGTTGATCCGCTTGTCAACGCGCTTACCCCTGACCACAGCCATGAAGTTAGCCGTTGGGAGGATCAATCGAGGCAAAGTGACCAGTGGCGTTCAGTTAGGCGCATTGTCTTTATCTTTGATGTTATTGGCGATCATTTGGTTGGTGCGTACCGATCTGTTACTAGATTGGAAAAAAGCGCTCCCCGCGGATGCGCCCAATGTGTTTGCCCTTAATATTGCCCCTAACGAGTATCAAGACTATTTAGCCAAATTAGACCAACAAGGGCTGAACCGCTCCAACGCCTACCCAATCGTTAGAGGGCGACTGACCGAAATTAATGCCAAATCTGCCGAGCAGAACCAACAAGCGAAGCCGGGAGAAGAGCAAACCGACGCATTAAGACGCGAGCTCAACTTCACATGGGCGCAGCAGTTGCCCGAGCATAATGAGTTAATAAAAGGGCAATGGGAGGCAAAACAAGCGGTCTCGGTGGAGCAACAAGTAGCAAACGCACTCAATATTCAAATTGGTGACAAGCTCACCTTCACCATCAACAGCCAAACGGTTCACGCGACGGTTAACACCATTCGCCGCGTTGAATGGCGTGAAATGAAGCCGAATTTCTATTTCATTTTCTCGCCGGATGTATTGGTGGATATCCCTGCGACTTATCTCGTCAGTTTTCGCGCTAAGGAACAAAACGAGTTCTTAAACCAATTGGCAAGGTTGTACCCAACGGTAAGTTTGCTGGATGTCCGGGCGATAGGTAAAAAAATTCAGTTGCTGTTAGAGCAAATCATTTGGTCGGTGACGGTATTGGCCTCGCTTGGTGTTGCGGCAGGCAGTATGTTGATCTTTACGCTACTGCGATTAAGCCTAAGCCAGCGTCAGCAGGAGTTTCGTCTGTATCGCACATTAGGCGCTTCGAAAAAACGCATTGGCCGTACCATTTGGTATGAGTACGGTACAATGGCGCTAATTGCCGGTTGTGTAGCCAGTTTAGGCGCAGAGGTGAGCGTCGCTAGCATTATGCATTGGGGTTTTGAGCTCCCTACTCAAGCCCATCTAGGGCTATGGTTATCCCTACCATTGATCACTTTTGTAACATTAGCGATCGTTCTTAACACCTTGATTAAACGTTTATTAATCCCTATAAACAAAGATGCATAATCGGAAATGTGTATATCTTTTTCGAGTTATCCACAAAAACAGTGGATAAATATTTGGATAACTTTTTGCAAAAAAAAGCTGGACAGGGATGGAGCCCCACGGTGGCGGTAGTTGCTTAATATGGGTTATGCACACAGGGTAAAAAATTAACTTTTGTAGTAGTGAGTCAAGTATTTTTTATAACTATTTTTCTTCAAAGACCGGAAGAAAACACACACAAAAAATACGTTTTTATTCAACGGCATTAATCAGTAAAATGCTTATGCATCAAAACTGATTTGAGTAATTATGGCAACGGTAAGTAATCAAAGTAACCTGCAAAAGGTTGCAATTATTGGTGGCGGTATTTCTGGCTCGACCGCCGCTCTCACTCTGGCACAAAAAGGCCTAGAGGTCACTGTGTTTGAGCGTAATGCAAGTTTGATAAGCGGGCCTCCAATTTGTCACCTGCATGCTGGTGGTAACCTTTATCGTGAAATATCCCAGCAACAGTGTCTAACGCTTTTACGTCAATCAATCGACACCGTTAGGTTGTTTCAACACACACTAAACGTTCGTCCTACCGTTATTGCCGTGCCAATAACCGACCCTGGATCGCCTTCGGCAATGATACCGCGGCTGAAAGTTATCCAAGCGGCTTACCAAACCTTGGTTGACCAAGACCAGAATAATCAGGTGTTAGGAGACCCGAGCGAGTACTACAAGCTTTATTCATGCCAAGAGTTAGAGGCGATGAAAGAGCGAAACCAACCTGTTACGCCTGCTTCACTCGATGATTGGATGGTTCCGTTCGCCCAGCAAGTGGATCTCGATAAAATGAAGTTCCCTGTTGTTGTTGTGCAAGAGTATGGCTGGAGCGTATTTAGGTTGTCGGCCAGTGCAAACCTTGCCTTAGCCAGTTTTGATAACTGTGCGCTTCGATTGAATACATCCGTGACCAACATAGCGCAACAAAATAACCAGTGGCGGGTGAGTTACTCTTGCGCAAAATCGGCGTGTTCCGAGCCGTCTTCGGGTGAAGATGAGCCGATAACGACAGAAGTGTTTGACTACTTGATCAATGCGTGCGGGTTTGAAACAGGCACCGTTGATGATTGGGTACAAGCGCCCCGTCAGCGGCTCGTTGAGTTTAAAGCGGCCTACGTGACGCATTGGCCAGTATGCGACCAACTGTGGCCAGAGGTTATTTTCCACGGGCCACGCGGCACCCCGCAAGGCATGGCTCAATTGACGCCATATCCAAATGGGCATTTTCAGCTTCACGGCATGACCGAAGAGATCACCTTGTTTAGCGATGGTTTAGTCGCTTCTTGTGAGCAGAGCTCGCAACCCAGTTTACCTTCTCGACTAAAGCGTAAAGTGAAGCAGGGCTGGAGTAAGCAAGAGTTAGTCGAGCGCAGTGAAAAGGCCATCGCCCACATGAGTCAGTTTATACCCGGATTTAAAAGCGCCCAGGTGGCGGGTAAGCCGCTATATGGTGCCCAGCAAATTCCAGGAGAAAGCGTGACGCTTCGTGCGGCAGACGTTTCTTTTGCGGGTTGTAACTATGCGAGAATGGAAGTGGTGAAAGGTTCATCAGCGCTGGATGCGTCGGTTAAAATTTTTGAGCAGATGCAAAAATCAAATTGGTTAATCAGCGCAGACGATGCTGAGCCAATAGCGTCGCCTATTCATCAGCTGTGCGCTGAACAGATCGAGCGTAAAGCCGAGCAACTTGCCAACCTACGGGGATACCCGGCGGTTTTAGCCCAGAGCTTTCCAAGCCTCTCATCAATAGAAGAGTAGGGTTTAATGGATGGTAGTGCTTATGGGGCAGTGATCGGATAACTGCCTTGTAAGAACATCCTGTTTATTAAACACCGTTTGTTTGCCCGGCGTTGCGAACAGATCTTTACTGACTACGATATGATCAATGAGCTGACGAAACTGATGAGTTTTGGTCGGCTTACGTTTAGAGCGAACCAAGCAATCCGCTGGGGTTGCTTTGGTTATAAGGGCCACGCTTTGTTCACTGTTGTTGGTCAGTAATTGCCACAGCCAATCATTCGGGTAGGCGAGGTTATGGTTAAAATCACCAGCGATGATAAAAGATTCGTTATTGGCGGCTCTCTCATTGATCCACCGGTTTAACACCTCGCTTTGCTCAACAACTGGCGACAAGCGTAGTTAATTGCGCTTTGCGCCACTACACCCCGCCTTTAAATGCACCGAAAGTAAATGTAACTTTTTGGTTTGTGGCCGCTCTAGCACAACATAGGAAGCGAAGCGCAATTTATTGGTTTGAAGAGGGTGTAAATCTAGGTCTGGCATATTTACCACGGTAAAGTCGCGCTTGATGGCAAATCCGGTGTATTGATTGATATCGTCAAATTGACGTTGAGCTTGTTTAGTGCGCTGAGAAAAAATTATTTGATAGCGATTTTTATCTAAGACTTTGTGCAGTGCGTGACGGTCGTTGATTTCTTGAAATGCCAGCACATCAGGATCGATTTGGTTAAAGTATCCACTGAGAGTTTTATAGTCTTGTTCAGATCTTAAACTTGGTTTGATTTTTAAGCTCTGCTCTGTTGATAACCACTCAAAATTCCATGTCGTTACCGTTAAAGCTGCTGCTGGCGGGGCGCACAAGAACATACCGAGTAAAATGATTACAATTCGTTGTCGCAAGCTATCCTCTCAAACTAAATTTTATCCCCAGACTATGCGCTAGCATACCCACATTTAATTCACAGATCATGGCGTTTTTGGCCGTTTTCATCGTGTCATTCAATAGTGCGATCTGTACCACCAAGATCGACTTGATATTAGTCGGTGTGGTGTATTTGTTGATTTAAATCAATAATTCCACTTTCCTTTCCTTGGGGTTTTTGCTTTAATACGCCACAATATATTGTGTCTGTTCGTTAATTGTACACCATATAAGGTGTATTGGTTCACTGTCGAGGGTTAGGAAAAATGGTTAATACTGTCGTAATCAAAAGGGATGGCTCGCAAGCCCCATTTGAAAGGGCGCGTATTGTAGCGGCTGTAGAAAGCGCTGCAGAGCGTATTGATGGCGCACTTGCGGAATACGCAGCTCAGGTCGCGATTGCAGTACAGGATCAACTGCAAGATCGAGAGCAGGTTGATATCCAAGAAATCCAAACCATGGTAGAGAACGAACTGATGCAAGGCTCATACAAAGGCCTAGCGCGTTCATACATCGAATACCGTCACGACCGTGACATGGCTCGTGAGAAAAAGAGCGCATTGAGCAAAGAGATTCAAGGTCTAATTGAACAGAGCAATGCCGATCTACTCAACGAAAACGCCAATAAAGATGGCAAAGTGATCCCGACTCAGCGCGATCTATTAGCGGGTATCGTTGCTAAGCACTACGCGAAAACACATATTCTTCCACGCGATATCGTACAAGCGCATGATAACGGTGATATTCATTACCATGATCTCGATTACGCGCCGTTCTTCCCAATGTTTAACTGTATGCTTATCGATCTTAAGGGCATGTTAACGCATGGTTTTAAAATGGGTAATGCAGAAATTGACACGCCTAAGTCAATTTCTACCGCAACCGCAGTAACGGCACAAATTATTGCTCAAGTTGCTAGCCATATTTATGGTGGCACTACGATTAACCGCATCGACGAAGTGCTGGAACCTTATGTATTAACCAGTTATGAAAAGCACTTAGAGATCGCTCGCGAGTGGGATATCCATGATCCTGAAGCGTTTGCGATGTCACGTACCGAGAAAGAGTGTTACGACGCATTCCAATCACTTGAGTATGAAGTAAACACACTTCACACCGCGAACGGCCAAACTCCTTTTGTGACTTTCGGCTTTGGTCTTGGTACTAGCTGGGCGTCACGTATGATCCAGCAATCAATTTTGAAAAACCGCATTGCTGGTTTGGGTAAAAACCGTAAAACAGCGGTATTCCCTAAACTGGTGTTTGCAATTAAAGATGGCCTAAACCACCGTAAGAGCGATCCGAGCTACGACATTAAGCAGCTTGCGCTTGAGTGTGCGTCTAAACGTATGTACCCAGATATTTTGAACTACGACAAAGTCGTTGAAATCACGGGTTCATTTAAAACTCCAATGGGTTGCCGTAGTTTCCTTGGTACTTACGAAGAAAATGGCGAGCTTGTGCATGAAGGTCGTAACAACTTAGGTGTGGTTAGCCTTAACCTGCCGCGTATCGCCATTCAAGCCAAAGGCGACGAGAAAGCCTTCTATGCACTGCTGGACGAAAAATTGGTTATCGCTCGCCGCGCACTAGAAACGCGTATTTCACGTCTTGAAAGTGTTAAAGCACGTGTTGCGCCAATCCTATACATGGAAGGGGCGTGTGGCGTTCGTTTGAATGCAGAAGACTCAGTGGCTGATATTTTCAAAAATGGCCGAGCGTCGATCTCTCTAGGCTACATCGGTATTCACGAGATGATCACCGCACTTTATGGCAATGATAAGCACGTTTACGACGATGCGGCGCTAAGAGAGAAAGGCTTAGACATTGTTAAGTACCTGAAAAGCAAGATTGATGCTTGGACTGAAGAGACAGGCTATGGATTTAGCTTGTATGGCACACCAAGTGAAAACTTGTGTAGCCGTTTCTGCCGTGTTGATGCGAAAGAGTTTGGTGTAATTGAAGGCGTAACCGACAAAGGTTACTACACCAACAGCTTCCACCTTGATGTACAGAAGAAAGTGAACCCGTACGACAAGATTGACTTTGAAAAACCATACCCAGAGATCTCAACCGGTGGTTTCATCTGTTACGGCGAGTTCCCGAACATGCAGCGTAACATCGAAGCGTTAGAAAACGTGTGGGACTACAGCTACGCGCACGTTCCATATTACGGCACCAATACACCAATTGATGAGTGTTATGAGTGTGGTTATAACGGTGAGTTTGAATGTACCAGTAAGGGCTTTACTTGTCCTAAGTGTGGCAATCACGACTCAACCAAAGTATCGGTAACGCGCCGCGTGTGTGGTTACTTGGGTAGTCCTGATGCGCGTCCGTTTAACTTCGGTAAACAAGAAGAAGTAATTCGTCGCGTTAAGCACTTGTAATTTAAGAACATAATTAATGAACTATCACCAATATCATCCGATAGATGTCGTGAACGGGCCGGGGACGCGTTGTACGTTATTTGTCTCTGGCTGCGTACATCAATGCCGAGGTTGTTATAACCAAGGCACGTGGTCTTTAGATTCTGGCCATCACTTTGACCAGCAAATGGAAGATCAGATCATTGCTGATCTTAACGATCCGCGTATTTATCGCCGAGGCTTGTCGCTGTCTGGTGGTGATCCTTTGCACCCGGCGAATGTGGCGGCGATATTAAAGCTGGTGAAACGCGTACGCGAAGAGTGCCAAGGGAAAGATATTTGGTTATGGACGGGCTATTTAATCAGTGAGTTAACTGCAGAGCAGCGTCAAGTTGTTGAATTGGTAGACACGCTGGTGGATGGAAAGTTTGAGCAAGACCTTGCTGACCCAAGCCTAGATTGGCGCGGCAGTTCAAATCAGGTGATCCACCAAATTAAACTTTAGCCAGTACATAAGGCTCGGCAGTACTCTTGTACTGCCGAGTTTTTATTTATTCCCCACAAAACTCCGATGTGATAAAAATCCCTTCGACTTTTCTAGCTTCAATGGTAATTTGACAGTCATTCTTGAATTTCAAAGGGTTGTGACTTTCATGCTTTCTCATCTTCCAGAACCACAGCAAGATCCAATATTGTCCCTGTCTGCGGCGTACCGCAGCGATCCACGTAGTGAAAAAGTCGATCTTGGCATTGGCGTATACCGCAATAACAAAGGCGAAACACC
>Ga0209379_10002886_pt1 | contig 10181 bp, 13 predicted proteins | sample tdDd001_FD_187124 | JGI IMG/M metagenome (GOLD analysis project Ga0209379, IMG submission 187124) | Marine sediment microbial communities from the Atlantic coast under amendment with organic carbon and nitrate - tdDd00.1 (SPAdes)... | ecosystem: Environmental > Aquatic > Marine > Coastal >...
ACAAGCTGATATAGTTATTTTAGAAATCAATCCAAATCTTCCAAGAACTTTTGGTGATATGGAAGTCCATATGGATGAGATTGATTATATGGTTGAAGTGGATTATGAAATTCCAGAATTGCCAGATACGAAACCAAATGAAAAAGATGAAAAAATTGGACAGTTCATAGCAGATTTAATCCACGATGGTGATTGTATACAACTCGGTATTGGTGGGATTCCAAATGCTGTTGCTGCTGCACTGATTCATAAAAAAGATCTTGGTATTCATACAGAAATGTTAACGACGGGTTTGATGAAATTGATGAAACAAGGTGTTGTAACAGGTAAAAGAAAAAACATCAATCGTGGGAAGGCTGTTTGTACTTTTGCACTTGGGACTAGGGAATTATATGATTTTATTGATGACAACCCATCAATCGAAATTAGAGATGGTCATAAAGTGAATGATCCTTATGAAATAGGTTTGAATGACAATCAGGTTTCTATTAACACAACAATAGAAATAGATTTGACTGGTCAATGTGCTTCAGAATCGATTGGTACAGTTCAATACTCAGGAACTGGTGGTCAGTCAGATACGGCAATAGGTGCTCAACGCTCTAAAAATGGACGCTCTTTTATTGCACTTTATGCCACGGCTTCTGTTAAAAGCAAAAATGGTGATCGGGAAGTTATTTCTAAAATTGTACCAACTTTAAAACTAGGTGCTGGAGTAAGTTTATCAAGAAATGATGTGGATTATGTGGTTACTGAATATGGTGTTGCGTCACTTAGAGGGACTTCTATTTCAGAACGTGTTAAGAGATTGATTGATATTTCACATCCTGAATTTAGAGAAATATTATTAAAAGAAGCCAAAGAGATTGGTTATATAAGGTAGGGGTTATGTATACATATTTAGATCAATATGATATTTACTATGAGGTTTATGGTGACGGGAAACCTCTGATTATTTTAAATGGTATCATGATGAACACGAAATCATGGCATCAGTTTTTAGTAAGTTTAGAAGGGTATCAAGTTATTTTACTTGATTTCATAGATCAAGGGATGTCTTCTAAAGGAGTTGATTACAATCATGACTTACAAGTCGAAGTTGTTAAAAGAGTTGTGGACACTTTGGAACTGGATGAAGTGAATCTAGTTGGAGTTTCTTATGGTGCACAAATAGCACTTCAATATGCAATTCAATATGATGTAAATCAACTCATGATTTCTAATGCAGCGCTTTATACCTCATCTTGGTTAAGTGATATCGGTCAGGCATGGACAATGGCAGCTCATAAAAATGATCCAGAACTCTTTTTCCATGTAACGATTCCATATATTTATTCGCATAATTTTTACAATGAGAATGCCAAATGGATGAATGATCGCAAAAGTCAGTTACTAGATGTATTTGATGAGGTGTTTTTAAATAAAATGGTAAGACTGATTGAAAGTTCAGAAGGGTATGATATCAGGAGTTCAGTTCATTCGATAACATCTAAAACACATGTTGTTGCAGCTGAGTATGATTATTTAACACCTGCTGACGAAACCTATCATATTTATAAAAGCATTGAAAATGCATCTTATACACGTTTAAACAACTGCGGTCATGCGTCTATGTATGAGAAACCACAGCGGTTTTTAGAGATTATTAAAAGTCACTTTGTATAGTTTTGTCTAGTGTAATATAATAGTATCATATTGATAAGGAGACTCACATGGCAAGAAAGACCGAAACAAGGAATAAAATTATGGAAGTGGCACTGAAACTCTTTTCTGAACAGGGCTATTATGCAACACCCACAAAACTTATTGCACAAGAGGCTGGCATTAATGAATTAACTCTCTTCAGGCATTTTGGCAGTAAAGAAAATCTATTTCAAGAAACAACTGATAAGTATGTAAAAGAAATGGATATTCGTCATAATATTAAAGAGCTAATAGAACAAGACTTTGAACAGAGCATTGAAAAAATTGCTTCTGATTATCTAGAGTTTTGCTTTTCAAATAAAAAGATATACAAAATTCAAATGAGATTAAAAGACGATGAAAAGGAATTTGTACGATTAAAACTATCTAGAGAATTCACAGTTGTATTGCAAGGTTATTTTGAAGAATTAATTTCAAATGAGATTATAAAAGGTGATCCTGAGTTGATGTCGGTTACATTTATCAACAGCATATTGGGAGCTTATACAGTTTATTTGATGACTGAGGATACCTTTTGCAGTATAGACATTAGAGAGATAGTTTCAGAACATGCAAAGCAGTTTGCATCGTATTACAAACTATAGGGGGAACTATGTCAAAAGTATATATTTTAGGTGCGAAAAGATCACCGATGGGCAGTTTTTTAGGAACACTTAAGAATGAACATCCAGCAGAGGTTGGTGCGTATGTACTGGCTCAAATGATGGAAGAGATAAATTTAGAAAAAAAAGACATTGATGAAGTTTTAATCGGTAATATATTACCGGCGGGATTAGGTCAAGGTATAGGTAGACAAGTGAGTATCAAAGCTGGCATACCAATTGAAGTACCTGCTTATTCGCTTAATATGGTCTGTGGATCAGGTTTAAAGACTGTTATGAATGCGTATACGAATGTCAAAGCAGATCAAGGTAATCTATATATCGCAGGTGGTGTGGAACATATGTCAAAAGCACCGTTTATCACTTCTAGTGCTATTCGTTCAGGACATAAGTTAGGACCAGTTAAACAGGAAGATCACATCATTCATGATGCTCTTACAGATGCTTTTGATCACATTCATATGGGTATTACAGCAGAGAATATCGCTGAGAAATACAATATCTCCAGAGAAGAACAAGACAGGTTTGCAATGACGTCTCAAGAGAGAGCTGTTAAGGCGATTGATGAGGGTAAGTTCAAAGATGAGATTGTAACCATTGAAATAAAAACGAGAAAAGGCGTAACTGTATTTGATACAGATGAGTTTCCAAATAGAACCACATCTTTTGAAAAATTAAGCAAACTTCGTCCAGCCTTTAAAAAAGATGGCACCGTGACTGCCGGTAATGCATCTGGTATCAATGATGGTGCGAGTATGACAGTCGTAGCCAGTGAAGCTTATGTAAAAGAACATAACTTAGAACCTTTGGCTGAAATCATTGGTATTGGTCAAGGTGGTGTTGAACCTACATTGATGGGATTAGGACCGGTACCTGCTATCAAAGCTGCTTTAAAACAAGCAAATTTATCACTTGGCGATATGGAGTTATTAGAATTAAATGAAGCGTTTGCAGCTCAATCTCTAGGTGTGATAAAAGAGTTAACAGATACGTATGATGTGACCAAAGAGTGGATCTTGGAAAGAACCAATGTTAATGGTGGTGCCATAGCACTTGGACATCCGGTTGGATCTTCTGGTAATAGAATTTTAGTAACATTGATACATGAAATGAAAAAAAGAAAACTTAAGTATGGATTGGCATCACTTTGTATTGGTGGTGGTATGGGAGCTGCTGTTATAGTTAAGATGTAAGGAGAGGCATATGAGTTTAAATTATATCGCACTGAATAATGGGGAAACACTAGCTTATAGAGAACAAGGAGCTGGAGAACAGACTTTGATCTTGGTACATGGCAATATGACATCGAGTCAACACTTTGATGTTTTATTGAATGAGTTACCAAAAGATATAAAAGTCTATGCAGTTGATTTAAGAGGGTTTGGTGGATCCAGTTATAAAACAAGAGTAAATGATTTAAAAGACTTTTCAGATGATATCAAGTTATTTGTTGATGCTTTGAATATTAAGACATTTTCATTGGCTGGTTGGTCTACAGGTGGTGGTATTGCAATGCAGTATGTTATTGATAATCCAAAAGATGTAGAGAAGTTAGTATTAATTGAATCTGTTGGTATTTCCGGGTATCCAATCTTCAGAAAAGATGACGCTGGACAACCTATAATCGGTGATTTCCTAACCACAAAAGAAGAGTTGGAAAAAGATGTTGTACAAGTTTTACCTATTTTAAATGCTTATGAGAATAAAGATAAAAACACACTTAAAGCCATTTGGAATATGTTGATTTACACAACAAAACAACCAGATGAAAAACAATACGATATATATTTAGACGATATGCTGACTCAAAGAAACTTAGTAGATGTAGACTATGCTTTAATGTACTTCAATATTTCATCATCACACAATGGTGTTATTGAAGGTAGTGGTAAAGTATATGAAATTAAAACACCAACACTTATTTTCCAAGGAAAAAATGATTTGGTAGTGCCTCAAATGATGGGTGATGGTATATATGAAGCACTCAAAGAACATGCAACATACATTCAACACGATGGTGGTCATTCACCATTAATCGATGATCTTCAATCATTAAATGATCATATAGTGAATTTTATCAAATAGAAACCTTCGGGTTTCTTTTTTTTGAGAAATTGTGAGGAGTCCTATAAATCAGAAGAAAAAAACTATAAATAGTGAAGCTCTTGTGAATCCTACATATTGTAGTCATTGGTTTCAGACAAATTCTGATTTGTGTGGCAGTGTTTTGATGAATCATTTCTCACAAACTGTGTCCAAGGATTTGAATTTAGTTCAAAGTAACAAATGAATAGATAGAGGGGAAGGATGATATGAGATTGTATGATATATTATCCTGATAATTCTCTGGTGTTACCCTCTTAAATAAAATGATGAAAATGGACTCGATTATCCATATTTATAGCGACTAAACTGATAGAAGTATTGGTATTTCACGACTTCGACGTATATAGAGAAACAGAGCTGTTCTCTAGGATACAGTGAAATGAACCCTTGATATATAAGATATAGTAGGATTATCTGCTATGAATTAAGAGTTTTCACTAACAAGTGAGTACTCGAAACTAAGAAGATTGAGTACTTGCAACGATTGCGGAAATGGTAAAGTTTAACTGTTCCTTAAATGGCAATTTGCGGAATAGTTAATTTATTTGAATGGTAAGGTGAGAGATTTCAACCGCTACCCCTATGTGAATTGAAGGTGTTAGGTTATCTTAATTATTATACCCAAACAAGATTGCACAAGAGTCCTTTTTACAATTCGTTCCAAATATTAATTGACTAGATTTTCCATTAGGAGTAATATGGAAGATGAAGGGAATTGGTTGTAATTGGAAGGAAGTAATATGATAGATAAAAAAAAGTTAAGCTCACAGTTACCAATTAGCAAATTTGTAGGATTAGATAATTATTATGATTTAAGCAATTCGTTTAGTCTAGACACTATGGAGGCAGAACCAGTCAGTTTAAGTGACTTAAAGGTATACTTATTAAAGTATAATATTAAATCGAAGATAATGATAATGCTAGGTGACCTACCAATGGATATGTTAACGATAGATTATCAAACTAGCATACCTTCATATGAATATTCTAAATGGTTTTATAAGAATTCAAAAACAATTTGTTATGATGAGTCGATCAGTTATGGTCTACTAGAAGATTTTTTTAGTAATACTGGATGCGATTTGAATAAGTATATTCATAATATTTGGATTGAGGAAGGTGAATGTAGATTTAATGAGTTATGTGGAAAAAGTTTAGATTCCTTAATTAGATATATTGAGAGTTTGAAGATGCAAATAAACAACTCTTTAAATAAACGTGTTGAGACTCCTCAGGAAATCCTAAGAGAATTGCGTGAATTAAGTAGAATAATAGATGGTAATGAAAGAGAACAATATAGGAATATTCGTAATTTATTACTAAAGAGAAATGATTCCATAAGAATGAAGCATGATAATAATGATACTTCGGATATCGAACATATTATTAATGAACAGATGATATCATTAATGAACGATATCATTTGTACTATGGTGGATATAGATAATGAATTAGTTTTTCAGTAAGTAATGCTCAAGTGAATAACTTAATTAAAATTTATGAAAAGGAGAATTTGAATGACATATGAATTTTGGATACCTATGGCTACTGCAATTATTGCTCCGATAATATCATACTTAGGAGCAAGACACACTGCTAAAATCGAACTCAAAAAAACTATAGAAACTCATAATGCTGAGATGAAAATGTTGCGTGAGGCTCAAGAGCATGAATTAAAGAAGATTACAGAGCAAACAAAACATGACATTGAAAAATTAAATGCTGAATTTGATAAACAAGCAGAAATTTATGAGAGAAATTCAGCTACTGATATAACAAATAATTTAGCTGAAAATGTAGTGAAAGAAATGATGAATGGTAATACTGAAGTTTTGAGTAGTTTAGTTGGATTACAAGAGTTTGTTAATAAACTAAAATAAAGGGAGACTGAAATGAACTTTCATGCAATGGCTATAGGGATAGAACATGATATGAGAAATGTGTTAAATGTGGATCGAGGAGGTCTAGGTGGTATTGCAAATGCAGACTATATAGAGCGTAATGTGAGACCTGCAATGGCAATAGTGTTATCTCAATACTACAATGATAATAATAAAACGTGCATAGATAATTTTCTGGACAAATATTATTATCTTGATGGTGATTATGATGATGTAACTGATGCAGACTTTTTCGAAGCATATGATGAGTACCGATTAATTTTGAAGAGCATTACTTAGCTTACATAAGAAATGAAAGGATAAAATATGGATAAGAATGTTAGACCAATAATTGCTTATATAGGCGGAGTTTTGATCTCAAATAAGAGAAAAAGTTCGATTTATGATTATGCACAATCAACATATATCAATGTTAGTGGTGATATTTCATTAGAAAAAGTAAATGTTTATGATTACGTTAGACGATGTTATATCACTGGTAGTATGTCATCAAATGGATTTTCTTTATTTGATTATGGTAACAATAAACATTTAACCATGAAAGTATCTGGAAAAAAATTCGAGGGATTTTGCTATAATACATCGAAACACTACAGCGGAGAATTAAATGGAAATTCTATATCATTATATGACTACGAAACTTCTTCTTACTATAATTTTTCTCTGTAAAAAAAAAGAGGGAGAAAAAAATGAGTAATATGCAAGTTACAATATCATGTAAGATGTGTGGAAATATTTTAAACCTTGAACAAGAAAGTATAGGAAATGTTTCCTATGTAAGAAATAATGCTAGGAATTCTAAAATTTCTTTGGATTCTGTTACTGTAGATAAAGAAGGTGACATTGAAGACTATGATGAGATAGATGAAATTGAAACGACTTTAAGCGAAGTTAGATTTAAATGTGACTCTTGTGGTGATTATATTATCTTATCTGATTTTGAATGATTCAGGCTAGAGGGAGTAATAATATGAATGCAAAAATGAAATATGCTGATCAGTGGGAAAAGAGTAGTGAGTACTTCCATTCTAATGGCGAATATCAGTGGATGGTAGATAATATAAGAAAATATGAAGTTGTTTTAGAAGTAGGTTGTGGCTCAGGTTACGGAACATTAGAATTATTAAGAAATAGACATAAGGTAATATCAATTGAGAATAATGAGTATTGTCTAGAACAAGCAAAAAATAAAATTGAAAATGAAGGATTTATTGTAAATACTGATATGACAGAGTTTAACAACTCTGATGTTGTATTGATCAATAGTGACATTACAGATGCAAGTATTTTGGATCAATTCAGGAACTGTAAAATTGGTGTAGTCATATGTTGGAATGTAGGATCATATTGGTCTGAGGAAATGGCAACTAGGTATTTATCAAAACTATTATCCTATGGTCTTACATTAGAACAGATAAAAGAGAATCCAGAATCTTCATATGCTGAACTTGTAATTTGGTCAACGTTGAGTACTGCAAAGAAACTGAAAGCATCAACCCAAATCATTGAGCGAGTAGGTAGAAAGCTAATTAAAGAAGATAGAGATTATTATAGGCTACTTAGGAAAGATTTTGCATATAAAAATGTGAAGTTTAATCAAAAAATGACAAAAGCTTTATCTAAAGGTGGAAGGATGCTAAGTGTACAGGGAAATCCCCAAAACGTTGATGAATTGGATATATATTTAACATCAATAATGTTTAAATAAGTTAGGTTAGGTTGAAGTTCAAATAACATGTTAGTAAATTTGACCCCTTTTTGTAGGTGTCTTTTTTAGTACAGAAAGGAGCATTTATGAAGGTAATAGATAGATTTAAACTAGAATTGGCAAAAGAATATTTAACAGATGAAAACTATATTGTTATGCTACAAGAAAATGAGCTAAACAGCCCTGACTCGATAGTTATTACAGTAGTAGATGATGACATAATCAGATTTAAAACAGATACTCGAATGAGCTCTTCTAACAGTATACTTCTGAGAGTTTCTAAAGTTGCACATAATAGTAAAGAAGCTATATACCTAAAAGTCAACTGATTACAGTGTAACCCCCCATTCCTAATACAAAGGAATGGGGATTTAGTTTAAATTCACACGCTGATTCTGATATGTGTGGTAGTTTGCTTCCTCAAAAGTTAATATTGTCTTAATGCTATTTAGTTCTAAACAGATGCATATTGATGCTCCTCAAAGTCATTTTGATGTATTTATAGATATCGAAACTATAATGGAGGTATAGTAATTATAAAGGAAGTACTTTTTATGGGAGGGAACGATATGAAAAAATTCAATCTGAAGGAAAGAATAAAAGCAAAATCAACTCAAACAGTAAGTTATATACGTACGAACTGAAAAGAGTTACTGTTTGTTGGAGGATTGTTAACTCTTACTGCGTTGTTGTCATCTGAAGAAGATGAAGATTATGATGATTTTTATGATGAAGGGACAAATGATATAGATTTTAATAAAAGATGGTTCAAAAATGCTACTGATGATGAATTAAATTCAGAGCGTGAGAAAGTAAGAGAAAGATATGTAGATGGTACTATAGATATTGATGATGCTGATAAATTGTATGATGTATTACACAAATTTGACGATGAAATGATTGAACGGGCTAATTCAAAGTATGAAAAAGAACACCCAAATGCAAAGGCAAGACATCGCGAGCATGGTTGGTATTTATCGAATGATGACTAAACTTCACTTGAAACCGGCACCTTACAATAACTTGTAGAGTGCCGGTTTTTATCTGTAGATTAAGTAGAAGCTATTCAATGTAAGTGACTTTGGAATCATTACTCTGGTACAGTACTGCCTCAATGTTTTCTTGAAGAGTTGACCTGTGCTGTGCTAGAAAAAAAACGAATTGGGTATAGTTTGGTTTAGCATCTTATAAGTAATTACATCCTTATAAATTGAAACAGGTCTTGGAGTCAACATATACTGTTGGCTATTTTCAATCTTCTGATTTCTAGGGCTGATTTAATACACTTTCAATGTAATAATATGGAATTGTATAGTATGATGATAAGAGAGATTTATGCTAACGAGTTCGCTAATATAATCACTTTTTTAGGGTGAAAATTGGAACTAAAAGTTTTTTTTAGGAGAAAAGAAAAAATGTAATTATAGGTATTGTAGATTAACATGGTTCAAGTGCATTTAGGGTTGGAGGAGCTGTGAATAATACATTTAACTTTAATTTTCTCGCAAGGATAAATGGTGATGGCATATTAGTTGAGGCTCTCTTGTATGTAAGGGAAAACTTATAAAGGAAAGCTTAAGAGAATTAAAATAACGGCACCAAGCATGAAGGAATTCAATTTTTTCTCTAAGTTTTTGTAACGTCTCAACTGACGCGTTAAAATCAAAAGGAGCGAATGAAACATTTATTTAAACAAAGAAAGTTGAGAACTTAATCAAAATAAAATAAGAAGAAGAGTGTTTTAGGGTGAAACATAATTAGCTTATGATTTATAAGATAATATTTAATACTGAAAAAAAAAGAGGATAGTGGAAATATAAATAGGAGAATAAATAATGGAATATTCATATTTAATGATTGAAAGTTATAGCAAACTTTTTTCTTGTGATAAAGAATTAAAGGGAAACATAAAAACGATAATAAGAAAATATGATAGGAGAATATTATTAACACTCGCCTCAAGATTATCAAATGAGTGTGGCAAAGTAAACAGCCATCTGTATAAAAAATATTTTCCATCAATTAAGAGCAATAAGATTAAGACAGTACTTATCTCAAAACAAGGTTTAATGTATTGCATGAAGTGGATACTGGCATACGGAATCGAGCAAGATAATGTAATTGAAGGAAATGACAATATATATGATTATGAGGAGTTAG
>Ga0209379_10002887_pt1 | contig 10174 bp, 12 predicted proteins | sample tdDd001_FD_187124 | JGI IMG/M metagenome (GOLD analysis project Ga0209379, IMG submission 187124) | Marine sediment microbial communities from the Atlantic coast under amendment with organic carbon and nitrate - tdDd00.1 (SPAdes)... | ecosystem: Environmental > Aquatic > Marine > Coastal >...
CGCTCTGATTGCCGATGATAACAGTGATGGAGCTGTAGTCACTTTTGTCGGTAAAGTCAGAGATTTTAATGATGGCAGCGTGGTTACCGATCTGACACTGGAGCATTATCCGGGCATGACCGAAGCCGTATTAAACCAGATTGCTGTCGAAGCTCGTGAGCGTTGGCCTCTGAATAATGTGACCATTATTCATCGTGTGGGGACTATGGCGTTGGGTGAGCAGATTGTGTTTATCGGTGTGACCAGTGCCCACCGTAAAGCGGCATTTGCAGCTTGTGAGTTCTTGATAGACTTTCTTAAAACCAAGGCTCCCTTCTGGAAGCTGGAAGCCGGCGAAAGTGGTAAGAGCTGGGTAGAAGCTAAAGACGCCGATGAGCAAGCGGCTAAGATGTGGGATAAGTAGCTTATACCCAAGCTATCTCAAGATGCTCGCTTCAGAGCTCCCTTAGGATAGCTGAATTCTGCATTTTGAAGTGGTTTGGGTATATCAGGGTTATTTTCAAGGCTTGGCATATTTCGGGAAGGAAGTGATGAAGACGTTGAAAGGGCTGGTCGCGCTTTGTGTTGCAAGTTTACTGTTGTTTTCAAACATGGGCGCACAGGCTGCGAGTAATGATGTACCTGCGATTGCTGCGGCATCGAATATTAAGTTTGCACTCGATGAAATTGCCAAAAATTTTACCCGGGATACGGGTCAGAAAGTAAGGATCTCTTACGGTTCTTCGGGTAATTTTGTGGCGCAGATTAAGCACGGTGCACCCTTTCAAATGTTTATGTCGGCCGATGAAAGATATACCCATCAGTTGGCCCTGTCGGGGGCAACTGTTGATGAAGGGGTACTTTATGCGGTCGGACGGCTAGCTATTGCGGCACCGAAAAACTCTCCACTGGCGATAGACCCTGAGCTCAATGGCCTGAAGTCTTTGTTGCAGAGCGGTCAGCTGAAGCGCTTTGCCATCGCGAACCCGGACCACGCACCATATGGCGAACGTGCGCGAGAACTGTTGAAGAATATCGGTCTTTGGGAGTCTCTTGAGCCTCATCTTATCTATGGTGAGAATGTCTCGCAAGCGGCTCAGTTTGCCGTTAGTGGCTCGACCCAAGGGGGGATTATCGCGCTCTCCTTAGCGATAGCGCCTCAATTTCAACAGATGGGTCACTACCAGGCACTACCAGCCGAACTTCACGCTCCCTTATATCAACGTATGGTGCTCACCAAAAAAGCGGGTGTTACGGCTAAGGCATTCTATGCCTACCTGCAAACCGAGACTGCCCGTCAGACATTTATCGAGTTTGGGTTTGGTTTGCCTGACTCATCCACCTTTACTAAATCGGGTGATTAACGGATGGATTGGGAAGCACTCGGGTTATCAATCAAGCTGAGTAGTGTCACAGTACTTATTTTGATCCCTTTCGCCATCTTGCTTAGCCGCTACCTGGCTTATCACCACTTTACCGGTAAATCCTGGGTCGAAGCCTTGATCATGGTTCCCCTGGTGCTGCCGCCTACGGTGATCGGATACTATTTGCTGGTGGGACTCGGCAGTCAATCCTGGCTTGGACAGATGCTGGAGGAGCTACTGGGTCATCAGCTGGTCTTTAATTTCTCCGGTTTGGTCGTGGCCTCAATTCTAGTCAATATCCCTTTCGCGGTTCAACCAATACAGCGAGCTTTCGAGGCGGTACCAGAAGAGGTGCGGGATGCGGCTGCCTGCTGCGGAATGAGCCGAATGAAGGTGTTATTTAAGATTGAGCTGCCTATGGTATGGCCGGGTGTATTGACTGCTTTAGTACTCTGTTTCTCTCATGTCTTAGGCGAATTTGGTGTCGTCCTGATGATGGGCGGAAATATCGCAGGAGAGACTAAGACTATCGCCATCTCCATCTATGACAGTGTGCAGGCGTTTGACTTTGCCAGTGCCGGGCAGATGTCTTTGGTGTTACTCATTTTTGCTGTCACTGTATTGGCATTTACCACCAGTTTGTCCAGACGTATGGGAGCGGCGCATGTCTCAAGACGTCAGTGATCTTTATTGTCGTATTAAACAAGATAAGCAGATCAGACTCGATGCCGAATTTAGCTGTAAGGCCGGAGAGGTCATGGCTGTTGTTGGCCCTTCCGGCGGTGGTAAATCGACCCTGCTTCGAATGATTGCCGGTTTAAATCAACCTGAGTCGGGTGAGATCCGCTACGGAGATAAGCCTTGGTTTAAAGGTGATGCCAAGGTTAATCTGAGTCCTCAACAGCGCCATCTGGGTTATGTGCCTCAACATTTTGGCCTGTTTCCTAACTTGACCGCACTCGAAAATGTGGTTGCCGCATTAGATCATATTCCTAAGCCTGAGCGGATCCCCCGTGCTAAAGAGTGGCTGGAAAGGGTGAACCTTCATGGATTGCCCGATCGTTTACCCGCCAACCTGTCCGGTGGACAGAGGCAGAGAGTTGCACTGGCCAGAGCGCTTGCTCGAGAACCGTCAGTACTCTTACTGGATGAGCCATTTTCTGCCGTGGACAGGGAGACTCGTGAGCGCCTCTATCTCGAGCTGGCCAGACTGAAAGAACAGCTCTCTATTCCCGTTGTCATGGTGACTCACGATCTTAATGAGGCGTTACTGCTGGCCGATAATATGATTTTGATCAGTCAGGGGAAGATGTTGCAACAGGGGAAACCTCAGGAAGTATTGACTCGTCCCCGTAATGAAGCGGTTGCTAAGCAGATGGGCTTGCGTAATCTATTCGATGCTCATGTGATTGCTCAGGAAGAGGAGCGCCAGATCACCTGGCTGAAGTTTGGCGAGCATCTGATAGCCAGCACCTATTTTGACAGTTTAGAGGTCGGGACTAAAGTGCGCTGGGTGATCCCAAATCAGGGCATACGATTTAACTCGATTAAACAGGGCAGACTATGCCGCAGCTTTAACAAGTTAGATATCACCATAGACTCGATGTTGACGATGGGAGAAACCGTCAGAATCGTCGCGAGTGTTAAGGGAGTACGGCATCAGATTAATGCCGAGGTGCCGCTGCATTTAGCATTAAAGCTTGAACTGGCAAAGGGGGTTAATACAACCGTAGCCCTGAAATCTGAGCTGATCCATATTCTGGATCAGTAATAGGAAGTTTTAAGCTTCCAGGTGGTAACCGATATTTCTTGCTCCCATTTATGATCAAACATTAATCTGGTTTCCATCTCTCCTTTACTGTTAAGCGCATAAGATTAGCGTTAACTTAACAGGAGAATCCAGAATGCCTAAAAAATTAACCGGCTCTATTATTTTATCTTGTGTATTAACCCTACCTGCATTTGCTGCCTATAACGGCCCGGGGGTTAACAATCATGCCAAAACTGCGGCCGAAGCCGGTAACGCGAAAGATGACACCCCTGTAGAGTTAACGGGGCATCTGGTTAAAAGCTTAGGCGATGAAAAATACATTTTCCGGGATACAACCGGTGATGTTGAAGTCGAGATTGATGATGCGCTTTGGCGTGATATAGAAGTCTCCAGCGATACCACTGTGACGCTCAGAGGTGAGGTCGATGATGAGTGGCAAGGTATTGAGATCGAAATTGACAGTATCGACCTGATTAATTAGCTGCTGAGCCACTCTATAGAGTCTGTAAGTAGTAAAGTAATTTCGACTCGGATAGGCTCAGTTACAGTATAATCGGCAGTAGAATTACCTGAACGGTAACGGTTTTTTCTTTATTGATATAAGATGAAACGAGTATAAATGATAACGGAGGAGCAATGGCTCGTTGGCTAGTTGGTTTAGTTCTTTTTTCAAGTACCGGTTTTTCTGCCGCATGTATGGCTGGGGCCTCGGTATTGGAACTGCTCTCAGATGGGCAAAATATCTCTCCGCAAACATTTATGCTGCAAGTCGAGAAAGATTACCCCGGAGTAATAAGCGAATTTGAAATTGATGTTAAAAAGGGTGAGCTTATCTATGAGGTTAGCGTGATAGACACGAGCGCCGAAACCATCACCGAATTTGAGTTCAGAGCCAAAGATGGTCGACTTATCCATCAACAGGTAGAGTCTTTAGAAGCCGATGACAAGGATGAGCTTAAAGCCGTGAGTGTGATGGAAGATGAGTCATTAACTTTTAGTTATCTGGTTAAGCAGGCGATGGCTGCCAGCCAAGCGTATATTGTAGAAGCACAACTGGATCACGACCTTAATATCAGTTATTTAGAGTTAAAACTGTTAGATGGAAACGGTAAGAGCAAGATAGCATTCGATATTAAAACTCAGCGTCCTCTACCAATGCTTAAATGGAACTAGGTTACCTGTATGAAAATTTTACTTGTAGAAGATGATGCAACCACCATCGAATATGTGGTTAAAGGATTTTTGGAGCAGGGGCATAATATCGAGACCGCAAGTGATGGGCATCAAGGCTTACTCCTCGCGACGAGCATGAAGTATGATCTGGTGATATTAGACCGTATGCTACCTCAACTCGATGGGTTAAAGTTGCTTGCCGCACTCAGGGCTACCGGTAGTCAGACTCCGGTATTGATCCTGTCGGCCCTAAGCCATGTTGATGAGCGTGTAAAAGGTTTGAGAGCCGGTGGCGATGATTACATGACTAAGCCTTTTGCCTTCTCTGAGTTGCTGGTTCGTGCCGAAAAACTAATGCAGAGAGGTTTTTCTCAGCCTGCAGATACCGAGCTTGCTGTGGGAAATCTGGTTATGGAACTGCTTACCCGTAAAGTGACCTTAGACGGCACAGAGCTCATGCTGCAACCTAAAGAGTTCCAGCTGCTAAAGTATTTGATGGAACACCCAAATCAGGTGATAAGTCGTACTTTGCTATTTGAAGCCGTATGGGATTACCATTTCGATCCTCGCACCAATGTGATTGATGTTCATATCGCTAAGCTCAGACGCAAATTTGAAGAGCTGGGATTTGGTGAGTTGATTGAAACCGTTCGAGGTGCAGGTTATCGCCTCCGCCAAGGGCATTAAGCCTTATCAGAGTAGTGCCTGGCGCATTACCATTATCTTCTCGGCTCTTGTTACCTTAATCATAGGTACTTTGCTCTTTGGCATGTACCGACAGTTGATGAACGAACAGGAGCTGCAGACAGATCAACATCTCGCGGCGGAAAAAGCCCGCTATCAACAAATGGCACTGACCTTAGATCGAAGAAGCTTCGGTATACAGGTCAAGACAGCCGATCCTAAAACGGCGCTTGTCGTATGGCGTAACTCATTCGACTTGGTTGGTGCATTAAGTTTGATGCCCGATGATATGCCCATGTTGCCGCAAACCCGTGAATTTCCGATATTGACCGGTGGTCCGGATAAGCTGCATATTCTCACCGGCGGCCTGGTCATGACCCGCTATGGCCCGGTATTGATCGCCACTCGTACCGATCAGCTCGCCACTCTGATAGACAGGTTCGTTAACGCTGCCATCACCGCCATGATGTTGACCATAGTGCTGACACTAGCCTTAGGTTATCTGTTTTCTAAGGCGATTTTACGCCGATTGGTGCAATATAACCGTCTTAGCCGCCGCATCGAACGCGGAGAATACTCGACACGTTTTCCTGTCAGTTGGCGCCAGGACGAGTTCGACATGTTGGCCAGTAAGTTTAATCGGGTGCTGGATACGCTGGAAAATAACCTGACGGCAGTGAGGGGGGCGACTGATAACATTGCCCACGATCTCAGAACGCCTCTGTCACACTTAAGAATAGGTTTGGAGCAGCTGCCGGACAGATCCTGTGAAGAGTTACCCGAAGCCTGTGCCATATTGACCGAAAAATTGGATCATTGTCTGGCGACGTTCGATGCCATGCTATCACTGACCCGTATCGAAGAGGGGCAACAGACTTTAGAGTTGCAGGAACTTAGCCTGAAGGTTTTATGTGAAGACCTGTTTGAGATGGCCGAGGCGATGGCTGAGATGAATCAACAGACTCTTTCGGTTACCACTGGAACCGATGTCAAATTAACCGGGGACAAGTACCTTCTGTTCCAGGCTCTGTTTAATCTGGTCGATAATGCGATTAAGTATGCGGGTGAAGGGGCGCATATCGAAATAGTACAGAGAGACAGGGAGATACAGATCCGTGATAACGGCCCGGGCATTCCCGACGAAGCTAAAGATAGAGTCTTCGATCGCTTAGTGAGGTTAGACCCGAGTCGTCACTATCAGGGGACTGGTTTGGGCTTATCGTTAGTGAAAGCCATCTTGGCCAGACATGATGCCAGGGTTAAGTTAATGGATAATCAGCCCGGACTCATCGTTAGCATTACTTTTTAGTGCACCAATATCTTCTTTTATACATAGGCAGTGAGCAGGCATATAGATGTACCAGATAGTTGCAGATGAAACAGATTTTTTAGTTATTGCAAAATCCCATGATGTTCACTTTCACAGCCAGGATGGGACTGCGGGGGTTATGGCCAAGGTTGAACAAGATCTCGGGGTTAAACTCTTCTCCGTTCATCGACTCGATACCTTGACCTCCGGGTTGTTGCTGTTTGCCAAGAGTAGTCGAGCCGCTGCGGAATTTACCCAGCTTTTCACTGCGCATAAGGTTCAGAAATATTATGTGGCGATAGCGAAAGGAAAACCAAAGAAGAAGCAAGGCTGGATTGTCGGAGACATGGCAAAATCTCGTCGCAGCATGTATAAGCTGCTGCGTTCGATGGACAACCCTGCGATGACACAGTTCTTTTCTCAATCAGTTGCCGAAGGCGTCAGGTTATATCTGCTTAAGCCTTTGAGCGGCAAGACCCATCAATTAAGGGTAGCATTAGCGAGTATCGGTGTACCGATTTTAGGCGATCGGCTTTATGGTGGCGATGAAGCCGAAAGGGGCTACCTGCATGCGTTTAGCTTAAGTTTTATCTTTCGCGGTAAAGCCTATCAATACCTGAACAGTCCGGCGCAAGGGGCTGAATTTACTACGCCTGATGCCATTAAGCAGTTGCAAATATGGTCAGAGCCTGAGAAGTTAGATTGGCCAAAACGAAAATGAATTATTTTTAGGGAGATCTATTAATGGATACAAATAAGCTTTTATTGATTATTATCGCTATCTTGCTACCACCTGTAGCCGTATTCCTAAAGTCGGGTGTGGGTAAGGATCTGTTGATTAACATTATCCTATGCTTAATCTTCTTCATTCCGGGTTTGCTGCATGCGCTCTGGGTCGTGACGAAATAAGCTTGCTTAAATAAAGAGTTGTTTGACAGAAAAAATGCAGCCTAATGGCTGCATTTTTATTGATAAGCTGTAAGTTAATACCGATTGGTATCAATCTATCTCCCCGGCAATTATTTTGTCATAGACGCCATTCGAATGGATAATCTCTATCCCCTTATCTAATGCTTTGGCGAGCGCCTCTGAGTCCGGGTGTTTCCTGGAGAAGGCAATGTGGATTTTGCTCTCTTTATTCGGAAAGCCTCTGTATAAGCTTGCTGAATCCAGCTTCATCTTATTCAGGGTGTACTTTGCCACCTCATCGTACATGATCACAGCATCGACTCTGCCCGCCAGCAATATGTTGATGAGTTGAGTCTGGCTGGATACTTTAAGCTCTTCGAATCTGTGTTGTTCATGTTCGAATAGCTGCCCATATTCATAGCCGAAAATTCGTCCAACTTTAAAGTCGTCAGGAAGATCGTCAATGCTGGCGTATTGAGCTCCATCTCCAGGACGGAAAAAGAATGAAGATTTAGCAATGAACAGCGCCGAATGACCAAATAGGTATATCGCTTCAGTGGATGTTTGTTTACTCACATTAAACCCGCCAACGACATTGCCGCTCTTGATATCGTAAAGCACTCTTGCGTAGGGTAATACCTGGATTTTCGGTGTAATGCCAACTGCAGAGAATGCATGTTGTACTATGGATGTAGACAGGCCCTTTCCCATTTCATCGGCATAGGGAGGCCAGCTATTTTCTACCGCTATGATAGGAGAGAGTGTTGCTTCCTGAGATAAAGCTTGTCGCTCCGCAGCCGAGGTCGTTAAGCAAGTCAGAAAAAAAATAAAGGGCAGAGTTGCCAGAGAAAATGGTACCTGTATTGTCATCGCAAGGCTTAAAAGTAATAGTTCATTTAAATAATGCTAATATAAATCCGGCGTAGTGCAAATAAAAGATGGTGTGTGCATTTAGGTATTATGTGTCTCGCTGTTATATAATAGCCTGCTGACTAAAGCATTGAGGGCCGGAAGATGAATCGCAAGAAAAAGATTAACCAGACACTAAAAAGCAAAGCTAAAAAAGCCAATGCTAAGCTGCATGGACGTAATAATAAGCCTAAGTATATCTCTAAAGCTGAGCGCGCCAGGTTGGCTTTAGAGGAGGAGCAGGCGAGCCCTGTTGCTGCAGATTGATTTAAATTTACACATCTTCTGGCCGTATTACTTTTATATCTCCGTAAAATAGCTTCAGCTTTCCCTTCTCACTTGATTGTTAATTCATCTGACTGATGGATTAGTAGCCTGGTAATGTATTTTTTCCTCTTTATTTGCGACGAATATGCCTTTTTGCTAATTCTGCAATACCGTAAACAGGGTGAGTTATGGCAGAATGCCCGGCTGTCTCATCACAAGTACCGAACATCTCTCTTTGTCTGGTACTGACCGAAAGAAAGTAAAGTTATTGATAGCCTGAATTTTGATGTTTCGGGTTAACGCTGTTTGGCTTTACATATTCAAATAGGAGTTTCATGAATACAGTTTATTCAATAGGTGAACTAGAGTCGTTCTTAGTGGCTATTTTGGTGCTTTTCATTGGCCATTTTGTCAATCGTCACGTTGCCTCATTCAGAAAATATAATATCCCTGAGCCTATCGTCGGTGGCCTTATTGTCGCCGCGATCATTACGATTCTGCATTTTAATAATATTGCATTGGAATTTACGCTATCGATGCAAAACACCCTGATGCTGATGTTTTTCAGCACGGTAGGTTTAGCGGCAAGTTATAAGTTATTGCTTAAGGGGGGGAGTAAGGTCTTTGTCTTCTTAGGTATCGCTTCTCTCTATATCGTGATCCAAAATGCCGTCGGTGTCAGTTTAGCTACGGCGTTGGGATTAGAGCCTCTTATGGGGTTGATCGCCGGCTCCATCACCCTGTCGGGAGGTCATGGAACAGGAGCTGCGTGGGCACAAACTTTTTCAGATACTTACGGTATCAATACCCTTGAGTTCGCCATGGCTGCGGCTACATTTGGTCTGGTCATGGGCGGGATAATTGGTGGTCCGGTAGCACAGAGGTTGATCAATAAAAATGATCTGCTTTCCTCCTATGGTGTTGGTGGTAATCACCATAAAGATCACCCGGATCTGGTTACCTACGATCAGTTAGAAGAGGATAGGGTGACGGCTAAGAGCATCCTTGAAGTGCTCTTCCTGCTGCTTCTGTGTGTGGCGGGTGCTAAGTGGATTGGGTCGCTGGTTTCTACCATGGATATCGGTTGGCTGAAAATGCCCGACTTTGTCTATGCACTATTTTTAGGTGTGGTGATCACCAATATCACAGAGTTATCTCGTGGTTATAAGATAAACACAGAGAGTGTCGATGTCTTGGGTACGGTTTCTTTATCACTCTTCCTTGCAATGGCATTGATGAACCTGAAACTCTGGGAGATATTCGACCTTGCTGTGCCATTATTGATAATCCTGTTGCTGCAGACTATCACCTTGGCTTTCTTTGCCTACTTCGTGACGTTCAGGCTTATGGGAAGTAACTATGATGCTGCCGTTATGGCTGGTGGTCATTGCGGCTTTGGTATGGGGGCGACTCCTACGGCCGTGATGAATATGGGCGCGCTCGTTTCGAGAACGGGGCCCTCACCACAGGCCTTTATGGTTGTACCTATCGTCGGGGCTTTCTTCATCGATATTGTGAATGCGATTATCCTGCAGGGCTATTTAAGCTTTATAGGTTAAGTCTGAGCTAAACCTATAGCGCGAGCTGTCCCAAATAAAAGCACTTCTTTTTGAAGTGCTTTTTTGTTGCCGTTTCCAACTCGCTCATCAACTCCACCCTCCCCCTGTTCGGTGCAAGCCAGATTCAGAATTAAAAAGTAACAAATATTTTACAATCGGTGCAATCAAACAGGGTCTAGTATTCGTTATAGATATGAACACTTCATTTTCTATAAGGACAGATCGATATGAACTCTACTAACAAGGCTCT
>Ga0209379_10002894_pt1 | contig 10147 bp, 5 predicted proteins | sample tdDd001_FD_187124 | JGI IMG/M metagenome (GOLD analysis project Ga0209379, IMG submission 187124) | Marine sediment microbial communities from the Atlantic coast under amendment with organic carbon and nitrate - tdDd00.1 (SPAdes)... | ecosystem: Environmental > Aquatic > Marine > Coastal >...
TTATAGAATTTAACATTCCGAGTTTACCAGGAGTGTATGTTGATGTTGGGTTAGAAAGAAAGTATCCTTTTGCAGATATTGGGAGTCATTTACTTGGTTATGTTTCTTCAGTATCAAAAGAAAACTTGTATAAATATAAAGACCCAATGTTTAAAATTCCTGGTTTTAAAATAGGTAAACGTGGTTTAGAGGAGTACCTTAACTTTAGACTTATAGGTAAATCAGGCATTAAGCAGCTTGAGGTTAATGCAACAGGGCGGGCAGTTAAAAAAATTGCAGAATATGATGCTAAAGACGGTGAAGATACTCAAATTACACTAGATTATGAAATTCAAGGCTTGGTGAAAGATAAGCTAAAAGATTATGCTGGTTCATTAGTTTTAATGAATGCTAAGAATGGAGAAGTATTATCTGCAGTAAGTAATCCTAGTTTTGATGTTAATGATTTTGTTAATGGTATTAATGAAAAAAAATGGAAAGCTTTGTTAGAAAATCCAAAGCGTCCATTACTTAATAGGGCATTAAATGGTCAATATTCTCCTGCGTCAACTTTTAAAATGATTGTTGCATTGGCTGCTCTAGCAGAAAATGAAGTTGATAAAGACTTTAAGGTAACTTGCCATGGTAAAATTAAATTGGGGCGTAGATTTTTCCATTGTTGGAAGTTAAAAGGTCATGGAGCTATGAATATGCAGCAAGCTATTGCAAGCTCGTGCGATATTTATTTTTATGAACTAGGTAAGCGTTTAGGAATTGATAAAATTGCAAAATATGCAAAAATGTTTGGACTAGGTGAAAGTTTAGACTTTGAATTGTTTAATGTAAAAGGGATTGTTCCGACAAAGGCTTGGAAACGTATTAGAACTAAAACAAGATGGCAGGGAGGTGATGATTTAGTAGCTTCAATTGGCCAAGGTTACTTATTAGCAACTCCATTGCAATTAGCTGTTATGACAGCTCGTTTAGGAACTGGTAAAAAGGTTGTTCCAACTATTAGAAAAAATAAAAATCTAAAATTTAAAGATTTAGATATTAGCGCTAAAAAGCTAAAAATTGTTCAAGATGGTATGGATATGGTTGTTAATGACCAACGTTATGGTACAGCATTTTATCGTCGTTCAAGAAAATATCGCATTTGGGGTAAAACGGGTACTGCTCAAGTAGTTTCAAAACGCTTTGATAAGCATACTAAGCTTAAAGATATTCCGTATGAGCAAAGAACAAATGCTTTATATGTAGCTTATTTTAATAATGGCGATACTCCTCTTGCTTTAAGTTTAGTGCTTGAACATGCTGGTTCTGGAAGTAAAGCAGCAGGTATTGCTAATAAATTATTAGAGCAAATTATTCCAATTATAGAAAAGCATAACTTAGAGTTAGTTAAGATAGAAAAAAAGGATAGTTAAATGGATAATATATTATTGAGATTATCTTTTTTTGAAAGATTAAAATATCAATTAAAAAACCTACCGGCAACATTCACAATTAGTTTGCTATTGATTGTTACAATTGGCTTTTTATTGCTTTTTGATGCAGCTAAAGGAGATTTTTTCTTATATACTTATCCTCAAATTATTAAATTTATTTTAGGTTTTTTTGCAGCTTTAATTATTGGTCTTGTTGATATAAGAGTTATTTATAAATATTCATATGTAATGTTTTTTATCTCTGTATGTTTACTTGCACTTGTTCCTATTGTTGGTGATACGGGTAAAGGTGCTCAGCGTTGGCTTGATTTAGGCTTTTTAAAATTTCAACCATCTGAATTGGTTAAAATTACACTTATATTAGCTCTAGCTAAGTTTTATCATAAAGTTAATATGAATAATATTTCAAAGTTTAAAACGATTTTTGCCGCATTAAGTATTATTGCTATACCAAGTGTTTTAACTCTTATTCAGCCAGATTTAGGCACAAGTTTACTTATTATTATGATTGGCTTATCAATTATGTTTGCTTGCGGTGTTTCAAAATGGTTCTTTGGGACTATTATTGCCATGGGCGTTATTGCTGTTCCAGTTTTTTGGAACTTTGTAATGTATGATTATCAAAAGCAGAGAGTTTTAACATTTTTAAATCCAGAATCTGACCCATTAGGGGCTGGGTATCATATTATCCAATCAAAAATTGCTATTGGCTCGGCAGGTTTCTTTGGTAAAGGCTTTATGCAAGGTACCCAATCTCACTTAGCGTTTCTACCGGAAAAACACACCGACTTTATCTTTGCTCTGTTAGCTGAAGACTTTGGAATGTTTGGCTCAATTTGTTTAATTCTTTGTTATATTGTTTTAATTTTATCATGTGTAAAAATTGCGATGAATAACAGAAATCATTTCTCAAGTTTAGTTGCTATTGGAGTTGGTGTTTGTATTTTCTTATACGCATTTATTAATATGGCTATGGTAACTGGTTTAATGCCTGTTGTAGGTGTTCCTCTTCCATTTGTATCATACGGTGGAACATCAATGCTAACCTTAATGATAGCAGTAGGTCTAGTATTTAATGCAGCTATTCAAAAAGAAGAGAAATTGCCGTCAGAAACTCGTTTTTAATATTGCCAAAATCTAATTAATTAGTTATAATTGAATAAGGTCAAAAATAATAAAAAGAAAGATTTTGTTTTGCCTAGTAAATTATACGGCTTATCATCAGATAAAATTAAACAATTAGCAGCAGCATATATGCAAGATAACTCTAGTGTTGAACAACACTGGCAAGATTTTTTTGCAGATATTGATATTGAAGGTATTCTAGAAATTAAAAAAGTAGAAATCACTGAAATACCAACACCTAAAAAGGTTGCTAGGGTTTTTGCTGATTTTGAATTGGAGAATACTGAAATACTACCTCAAGAAGAGCAAGATTTTATTGAGCAAGTTTTAGAAGATTTTGAAATTGATGCAGAACATAAACTAGCAAGTTTAAAACAGCTAAAAAGAGCTTGTATGTTTGAAGAGTTTCTAGCTAAAAAATTTATTGGAGTTAAACGTTTTTCAGTAGAAGGTTTAGAATCTACATTAGTTTTATTAGAAAAAATTAAACAGCTAAGTTTGGCTAATTCTGTTGAACATATTAATTTAGCAATGGCTCATAGAGGTCGTTTAAATGTTTTAACAAACTATATGGGTAAACCATATCATAAAATTATTGCAGGCTTTTTAGGGTTTGATGAATTTAATGGAGAAATTGAAGGCGATGTTAAATATCATCTAGGTTATAATTCAGAGTTTATTCAAAATAATCAAAAGCTAAATATTAAATTATTTAATAATCCATCTCATTTAGAGGCTGCCAATGCTGTGGCCTTAGGTCATAGCTTTGCTAAGCAAGAATTATCAGGTAAAAAAGCGGTTTTACCTGTTATTATGCATGGCGATAGTGCTTTTGCAGGGCAGGGTTCTGTTGCTGAAACATTAAACTTAGCATATATTAATGGTTATAATGTTGGCGGAACTGTACATATTATTCAAAATAATAAAATAGGATTTACTGCTCAAGCAGATGAATCTACAAGTATTTACTGCACAAACTTAGCAAAAAGTTTAGATGCATTTATTATTCATGTAAATGCAGAAAGTATGGATGATGTTTTAAAAGCAGCTCAGTTAGCATTCTTATATCGTCAAAAATTTAATAAAGAAGTGTTTATTGATCTTATTGGTTTTAGAAAATATGGACATAATGAAGGCGATGATCCTGAATTCACAAACCCATTAATGTACCAAGAAATTAAAAAGAAACAATCAATTTATAAAAATTATAAAGCAGAATTAGTTGAGCAAGGTTTAATTACTCATCAAGAATGTAAAGCCTTAGAAGAAACTCAGCAAGATTTGTTGAATCAAGAATATAAACAAGCTGAAAAGCTAGTTGAGCAGGCAAATAACTCAAAATACATTTTAACTTCTGAAGATGAAAAAATTGAAACAGAAAACTTCCAAGCTAATACAACAGAAAATTTATTAAATAAAGTAGCAAATGCGATGACACTTCCTTTTGCGAACTTTACTGTTAATAAAAAATTAGAAAAGTTGTTGGTTAAACGCCGTCAGTCGTTAAATGAAAACTTTGAAGATGGAATTGATTGGGGAATGGCTGAAAACCTAGCTTATGCAAGCTTAGTTAATGAGGGTATTTCAGTTCGTTTAGTAGGACAAGACTCAAAACGAGGAACATTTTCTCATCGTCATTTAGCATTAATTGATCAAAATAATGAGCAAGAGCTTATTTTATGGAATAAGTTAGCGAAAAATAGTGCAAAGATTAGCGTTTATAACTCTCCGGTGACTGAATATGCTGTATTAGGTTTTGAATATGGTTATAACCTAGCAAAAATTGAAGAGAGAAAAGATAATTTAACCATTTGGGAAGCTCAATTTGGTGATTTCGCCAATGGGGCTCAAATAATATTTGATCAGTTTATTTTTTCAGCTGAGCAAAAATGGAATGAAAAAAACAATTTAACAGTTATCCTCCCACATGGTTTTGAAGGCCAAGGTCCAGAACATTCATCTGCTAGAATTGAAAGATTTTTATCTTTTGCTGCTCAAAATAATATGAGAATTGTAAATCCAAGCTCAGCAGAACAGGTATTCCATTTATTAAGAAATCAAGCAAGTGCTGGAAAACCTTTGGTAATGTTTTCTCCAAAAAGCTTATTAAGAAGAAAAGAAGCAAATGCAAAAGTTTCAGATTTCTTAGAAGGTGAATTTAAAACAATTAAAGATGAAAATACATCAAAAAGAGCAAGACAAGTTATATTCTGTTCAGGTAAAATCTACCATGATTTAATGGCTGAAAAGCAAGATTTAAAAGACTCATCAACTGCAATCATTGCAATAGAGCAGTTATACCCATTACCGCTTGATCAGTTAAAACAAATTATTGAAAAATACAAAATAGCAGACTTTAAGTGGGTTCAAGAAGAGCCTAGAAATGCCGGAGCATTTATCTTTATGCAAGATATGTTTTTAACAAACTTTAATGCTCGCTTAGAGTATGTGGGTATGCAAAGCAAGGCAAGCCCAGCAGTAGGTAACTTACAGTTACATAAAAAACAACACAATTTTATATTAAAAAAAGCATTTAAATAACAAGAGGTAGAAAATATGTTTGAAGTAAAAGTGCCGGTATTAGGTGAATCCATCACATCAGCAACAGTAGCCAATGTAAATAAAAACGTTGGTGAGTTTGTAGCTGAAGATGAAATCATTCTTGAGCTAGAAACAGAAAAAGTTAACCTAGAGATTACAGCAACTTCTGCAGGATTATTATCAGAACTTCTTGTTAAACAAGGTGATGAAGTAGAGGTTGAAGATTTAGTAGCAAAAATTGATGAAACAAAACAACCTGAAAAAACTTTAGAAGTTGAGCAAATTGAAGAAGTAAAAAAGGTTAAAGAGCCTGAAAATGTAGGTGAAATGATAGAACAAGAAGTATTTAATTTAGATTTAGATGCTTTATCTCCTGCTGTGCGTGCTTTAGTAATTGAACATAATGTTAATCTTAGCCAGGTTAAAACATCTGGTAAAAATGGTCGAGTTTTAAAATCTGATATTTTAGAATATTTAGAAAATAGAAATAGTGCAAAAATTGTAAATAAGGCACCTGTAAAAAATAAAGATGCTTTAGATAGGAAGATGAGAAGAGAAAAACTTCCAGCAATCAGAAAAACCATTGCTAAACGCTTAAAAGAATCTCAAAATACAGCAGCAATGCTATCGACTTTTAATGAAATTGATATGTCTCATATTATAAAAATTAAGAAAAGTATCAAGCAAGAGTTTGCAGATAAGCATGGCGTTAACTTGGGCTTTATGTCATTTTTTACAAAGGCAGTTTGTCTAGCTTTAAAAGAGCACTCGAAGGTAAATGCATACTTTTTAGCTGAAAGCTCAGAAGTTGAATATCATGATTTTTGTGATATTTCAATTGCAGTATCAAGTGAAAAAGGCCTATTTGTTCCTGTTATTAGAAATGCAGAAAGCTTAAGCTTTGATCAAATAGAAAAAACGATTAAACATTTTGCTGAAAAAGTAAAAACAAGTGCTTTAAAGCCTGAAGATTTAGTAGGCGGTACATTTAGTATTACAAATGGCGGTATTTTTGGATCTATGTTATCAACTCCAATTATTAACCAGCCTCAATCGGCTATTTTAGGCATGCATAATATTGTTGAACGTCCTGTAGTTGTTGATGGTCAGATCGTGATTCGTCCGATTATGTACGTGGCGCTATCATATGATCACAGGCTTATTGATGGTTCAGATGCTGTCTCGTTCCTTGTTAAAGTTAAGCAGTTATTAGAAAACCCTGAGAAGTTGTTTTTTGATTTATAAAAATAAGAGAATAAATTATGGAAAATATTTTTGATTTAGTAGTAATTGGTGCAGGACCAGCTGGATATGTTGGGGCAATTAGAGCAAGCCAATTAGGTTTAAAAGTAGCGATTGTTGAAAAATATAATACGCTTGGAGGTACGTGTTTAAATGTTGGCTGTATTCCTTCAAAGGCATTATTACAATCTTCTGAAAAGTTCTATAGTGCTAAAAATCATTTTGCCGAACACGGTATCGGTTTTGAAAATTTAAAATATGATTTTGGCCAAATGCAATCTAGAAAAGATGATGTTGTTAAGCAATTAACAACAGGTATTAACTATTTAATGAATAAAAATAGTGTAACTGTATTTACAGGCTCAGCAAGTTTTGAAACTGAAAACTTTATTAAAATAGAACATGAAGGTAAGTCAAAGCTAATCAATGCTAAAAATATAATGATTGCAACAGGATCAAAGCCAATTGAATTACCATTTATGAAATATGATAGTGATGTTATTTTGTCATCAACAGAGGCTTTGAGCCTAAAAGATGTTCCAAAATCAATGGCGGTTATTGGTGCTGGGGTTATAGGCTTAGAGCTTGGCAGTGTTTATTCAAGATTAGGCTGTGAAGTTACAGTTTTAGATGCAAGTGATTCTATTTTATCAGTAATGGATAAAGATTTAAGATCTGAAGGTAAAAAAGTTTTAGAGTCTCAAGGATTAAAATTTAATTTAGGCGTTAGTGTTAAATCTTGTCAGGTAAATGATGGTGCGGCTCATATTGGCTTTGAAGATTCAGAAAGCAATTTAAAAACACTTTCGGCAGAAAAAGTGCTTGTAGCAGTAGGGCGTAAGCCAAATACTGAAGGGCTGAGCTTAGAAAATGCTAATGTGGAGTTAAATGCTAGAGGTCAGGTTATTATTGATGATCAGTTTAGAACATCGCAAAGTAATATTTTTGCAGTAGGAGATTGTGTTCCAGGGCCAATGTTGGCACATAAAGCCGAAGAAGAGGCAATTATCTGTGCAGAAATTATTGCAGGGCATAAGGCAAAAATGAACTATACAACAATTCCAGGGGTTGTTTATATTCACCCTGAAATTGCAAGTGTTGGCTTAACAGAGCAAGAATTAAAAGAATCAGGTAAAGACTTTAATATTGGTAAATTTAGCTTTAAAGCAAATGGTAGAGCCATTGCAATGGGTGAAACTGAAGGTTTTGTAAAAATTATCTCAGATAAAGTAACAGATAGAGTTTTAGGAGTGCATATTATTGGACCTAACGCATCTGAGCTTATAGCCGAAGCTGCAATTGCTTTAGAGTTTTCTTCATCAGCTGAAGATTTAGCAAAATCAGTACATGCTCATCCAACTTTATCAGAAGTTTTAAAAGAAGCCGCTTTGGATGTAAATAATTTGTCGTTACATAAGTAGTAAGAAAAGTAATATATAATAACTATCTTGTCATCCTGAGGAGAGTACACTCAACGTGAGGATCTAGGGCAAGTTAGGAAATTAACTCTTTGGATTATCACGCAAATAAATTTGCTCATAATGACAGTGTTTTGATATTGGTCTCTGCTTATACTAGGATGACAATAAGGAAAAGTTGGTAAAAAGTTCTCTGTATGAGGACTTTTTTTCTTATTAGGTCTTTGATGCTTTTTAGTAATAAAGTACTTTAATATGAAAATAAGTATTCTTTAATATTTTTTATTTTAATTATATAACAGTTGGTTATACTTGCTGTTGTGCTTTTTGGCACACCTTTTGCAATATTCTTGCTGAGCGCAAAATATAAAACAAAAAGGATATATTAAAATGGGAACATTAAGTATCACAACAAACACTTCAGCTTTAAACGTTCAAAGAAACTTAGCTGAAGCAAACGAAAGATCAGCTAGTTCATTAGCTAAGCTATCTTCAGGTTCAAGAGTTCCAACAGCAAGAGATGACGCTGCGTCATTAGCTATTGGTTCAAGATTAGAAGCAGAAATCGCAGGCTTAAACCAAGCTGCAATTAACACTTCTCAAGCAACATCTATGCTACAAATTGCAGATGGTGCTTTATCAGAGGTTAACGACGTTTTAGTTAGACTTAGTTCACTATCAGTTCAGTCAGCTTCTGGTCAGCTATCAGATTCAGAAAGAGTTCTGCTAGATTCAGAATTCCAACAATTACTTTCAGAAGTAGATCGTATTTCACAAGATACAGAGTTTAACGGTAACCAATTATTAAGTGGTGGTGACGTTGTAGCTTCAACAAACGAAGCTAAAAACGGATCATTAGACGGTGTAGGTATGAGCTTAAGCTATGATACTAACATTGTAAATGGTGCACAAGATACAGATGGTGACGGTAACTTTGATATTAATGGTGACGTTTTCGCAGTAGAATACGATGCTGCGACAGAGATGCTAACTCTTACAAACAGAACAACAGGTGAAATGGTTCAACAAGACATTACTAATGACCTAACAGCAATTACTGGCGGCGCTGGTAATGATTTAGCTCCAGGTCAATTCATGAATGTTGAATTTGCAGATATGGGTGTTACAATTAAATTAGATGACGACTTCCAAAGAGCTGTAGACTTTAATGATGGTATGAACCCTGTTGCAACAGGTGCAACACCTCCAACATATACAAACCTACAAGCAACTCCAGGTACTTCAGGCATTGATTCATCAGTACTAACAGCTTTAGCAGCTGCAGGTGCTTATGATGCTTCAACAGGTCAGCTACAGCTATCTGTGGTAGATGATGGTGCTGGTGTTGTAACAATTAACGGTGCAGGTTTAGAATTTAACATAGATGGCGGTGGTTTTGGTGCAGGTCCTACAGTCGATTTAGATGACACAAATGCTCACTCTATTGAAATTAGACTAGCAGGTACTACAGATACATTATTCACACTATCTGCTGATACTATTGCTTCTGCAGCGAACTCAACAACAACATTAGATATCCCTATGGATAACATGTTTGGTGTACAAGAAGATGTTAAAGGTACAGCAACATTTAGCTATCAAGTAGGTACAGGTACTTCAGCTTCTGATACAATTAGTGTTACAGTTGATAGTGCATCAACAACAGCATTAGGTATTAATTCAGCAAATATTGCTACTCAAGCATCAGCTAATGCAGCTATTGATTCAGTAAAAGCAGCTATTGATACTCTACAAGATATTAGATCTGGCGTTGGTTCATCTTTATCAAGACTAGACTTCGCTTCATCAAACTTAGCTGTAACAATTGAGAACTCAGAGTCTGCTAAATCAGGCCTATTAGATGTTGATGTTGCAACAGAAACAACTAAATACACAGCTGAGCAAGTTATTGTTCAAGCAGGTGTATCACTATTAGCGCAAGCTAACCAAAGACCAAACACACTACTATCTCTACTACAACAATAGTAGGTATTGTAGAATAAGACTTAAAATCTTAATTGTTTTACGCGCTATATTAGGGCCTAAAGCAATGGGCTCTTATATAATAAAGAGAATCTTAAATAAGGTTCTCTTTTTTGTTTGAAAAAACAGTATCTTTGGTGTATTGTGAGCATATAGTGATTTAAGCTAAAAATAGGATAATTTAGTAACATTTCTATTTGTCCAATATTTAACTCAAAGCACTATATCAAATATAGAAAGGATATGTATGTTTACTCTAGATAATTATATAGCAGAAATGAAAAAGCTGTTTGCTTTGGCTTTGCCGCTAATGTTGGTTCAACTATTTAACTCTGGTAAGGGGATTGTTGATACAATGATGGTTGGTAATATTGATAAAATTAACTTAGCTGGGCTTTCTTTAGCAGTGGT
>Ga0209379_10002895_pt1 | contig 10145 bp, 9 predicted proteins | sample tdDd001_FD_187124 | JGI IMG/M metagenome (GOLD analysis project Ga0209379, IMG submission 187124) | Marine sediment microbial communities from the Atlantic coast under amendment with organic carbon and nitrate - tdDd00.1 (SPAdes)... | ecosystem: Environmental > Aquatic > Marine > Coastal >...
TTTTGCCAAACTGGGTTTGGTATTCCAATAGGGTGATATCGGCATCATCGCTAAACCCGGCTTTTGCCTCCTGACGAGCTTTGCTGTACAAGTTTTCTAACTGCTGGTATTGACCAGGGAGACAGAGTTTTGCTCCCCGGGTTGCCAGAAGTTGGAGCTCGAAGTCATGGTGTGCAAGCTCCAGCCATTGATCCGAATCCGGAGGCGAATAGGGATTCTCACCGGATGTGGGCCAGGTTGTACAGCCACTGATCATTATGATCAGAAGCAGGATCGGCAATTTTTCCATATCATAACAACTCCGCTGAAGTGATCATCGGGATCACCTTGTCTATCCGTAGCATTTGCATCAGCTGGCGTGGTTGACCATTGACATTAAGCAGGCGCAATTTCTTGCCTCTGCTTTTCAATCGTTTGTATAAGAAAACAATGGCACCTATTCCGCAGGAGTCAATAAATTGGACCTGGGTCAGGTCGAGTATCAGCTCACTTTTTTCTGTTTGGCTTAGAGATTCGAACTCAGGCTCCATTTGTCGGGCAACATGGGCATCAAATTCATCGTGAATCGGCAGTGTGATTACGGTTCCTGTTAAAGCTTGCATACTAACCTCTGGTCTGGAGTTGACTTTAACTGTTAGTAAGCGATACAAGTGATATGCCAACTATTGTCCACGTTTTGATACCATGATGTGGACAGTTTTAAAAATGATGTAGGCATCCATTCTAAGCCATTGAAGTGGAGAGCCTAGTGCTACGGCATACGCATGATCCCAGGCTATTTTATTTTTCACATCATCAAGGCAGCTGTCATAGCCCTGGTTAACCTGTGCCAGGCCGGTAATACCTGGACGTAGTCCAGCTGTCCGTTCAAGGTAAAAGGGCAATGCATTTTGCAAATCGCCACACATTTCAGGGCGTTCTGGCCGGGGACCTATTAAGGACATGTCACCTCTTAACACATTGATAAACTGGGGAAGCTCGTCAAGTCGCGTGGCACGAAGGAAACGGCCAATAGGTGTGATCCGGGGATCGTTCTGCGTTGCCCAAACTGCGCCTGATTGGTTTTCTGCGTTATGGGTCATAGTGCGAAACTTAATAACGTTAAAAAGCTCTGCTTTGTCTTCGGTGATTCGGCCGACCCTGAGTTGGTGGTAGAAGACAGGCCCAGGTGAATCGATCTTGATCAGGCTAGCGAGTATCGGCCAAAGTGGCAGAGTCAAAATAAAACCGATTAGGCTGAGAATGATATCACTGCTCCGTTTCAGGGCTTGGGTGGATTGTGTCTGGTAATTGGATAAAGGGGGAAGATGCCGCCACCCTTGACGAAACTGACCGCCTAGATAGCGAAGCATACCGAGTAGGGAAGAGAAGTATCCACCAACAAAGTAGTGTAGTTTATCCGTTGGGCGACTATGGATGCCAGTGAGAGGAAGTAGAGCCAGTAGGTAGACAGAACTTTGTAGGGCCAATAACCCCTTGGCGACTTCCACGCCTTGCCAGGCCATGAATGAGCTAATGGCAAAATAGGACACTAGAATAAAGGGCATCACCGTCCGTAACCCTTTCCCCGAGGTAAACAGCCAACTGGTCTTGTACTGACGAAATTTGAAAAGAAATCGGCAACGAATAAGCTGCTGCAGGTTGCCTGCGCCAATACGCTGGCGGCGTTGATGATTATTCTTGGTGTCGGTAGGCGTGAGCTCGATACTGTTAATACTTTGATTGAAAATAACATTATAGCCTTGTTTAATCACCATCATCGGTAACATAAAATCATCGTTGATGGTGTCTTCAGGCAGAGGGGCAAACAGTTTTGATCGCATAATATAAAAAGCGCCATTGCCTCCCATCACGTTGCCAATACGGGACTCGGCATAGCGGATGTTGTTCTGCCATTGCCAGTATTGATCTTCACCCGGTGTGGCTTCTGCCAATAGGTAGCAACAGGTGATCGCCCCTGTTTTCGGATTATGAAAGTTTGCGGCGGCTTGTTTTAAAGCATCTATTGAAATCAGAGCAGAAACATCGCTGAGGGCAATGAGTTCGGACGTCTGTTTAGCCTGTGTCATTAGCTGATTTATCCGGGCAAGTTTGCCGTGGTTTGTTGTTTCCTCTATGACACGAAGTGCGATTCCTGCTGCGTTAAATTTATCCTGCCAGTTCTCGATGATTCTTGCTGTCTGATCGGTGCAGCCATCACAGCAAATCCAGATGGAAAGCTGCTCTGCTGGGTAATCGAGCATCAATAGGTTAGCCAATTTTGCTTCTATGCATAACTCTTCGTTATGAGCCGGCATTACGAGGGCGATTGACGGAAAGTGCCTGTTCCTTTCACACTCTGACGTATCGGCACTGCGGTGCCGACCAAGCCAGATCATAATGCTGGTGTAGATTACATGATGATAGATAATAATAAGGGTAAGAAAGGCTAATAAGATCCATTCGAATGTCATTGTCATTTCTCTCGTCCTAGTGTGTTAATGATTCGTAAGTTGCTGTCATCGTTCGGACATCAGCCAAGCAGCGAATGTACTGTGCATTGTTCTCGCTATGGGTTTTAGCCTCGGCTAGACCTTTTTCTAATGCCCGCGCCAGAGGTTCCGGTTGATCGGGCTCTAGCAGCTGGCCACTCTGTGGGCAAAGTAGATCCGGAATGCCACCGACAGCTGTTGCAACGACGGTTTTGCCGCAGGCCTGAGCTTCTAGAAGCGCGAGGGGGAGCCCCTCTTGACGGGAGGGAAGACAGAAAATATCTATGGCCCGGTAAAAATTACGCATGTTGGCACAGTGCCCGAGCCAGTGAACACGATGGGAAATACCGAGTTTTTTGGCTGTCTCAAATAATAACGCTTGTTCCGGACCGTTACCGGCAACGGCTAGCTGGTGGTTGGCCGGAAGATGGACTAGTGCCTTGAACATGGTATCTATTCCTTTTTCCGGTACTAACCGACCTGCGCAACCAATGATGACTTTATCGTTTGGAAGTTGTAAAAGCTGCTTGGCAAGTAATTGGTTACCAGGGGTAAAATGCTGAGTATCTATACCATTGATGATGATATGGCTGACTTTGATTCCGTGGCGTTTTAGTTGTTCGGCTACTCGGGGGGCATCGGCGATTAATTGAATATTGGTGCCTTTTAATAACCAGCGCGTGATTAGGCGTTGCTTGGTATCTTGTAAATGCCAGCTGTCATGTTCGGTCTGGAGATGGGTTAGGGGGATCCCTATGGTGGCTAGGCGGCAATATAGTAACGGACCTAAGTGATGGGTATGAACCGTCGAGGGCTGGAGGCGTTTGATAAGCTGCCGTAATTTGAAAACTGTATTGAGATCTCTGCCTTTTGGTTTGTTGAGGAAAAACAGACGCGAGGCAAAGGGTTGTAACTCTGGCCAAGCGGCAATGGCTGTTTTTTTTGCACCTTCCAGGGCTACCACATAGACATCATGGTTCGGGGAGGAAAAGCGCAGTAAATTGAGTACTAGCCTTTCGATCCCTCCCGGACGTAAGTGTTGGACAATTTGTAGAGTGATATGCTTCATGATGAACTCCCTGGGAAGTTGGGGATCCGGGCAAGTACCGGGACTCGTGTTAGCCGGTTGATTTGTGTGGTTTGGTACAGTCGGGTATCTAATAATTGCACGGCGCAGGCAAGAGACAGGCCCAGCCCCAGCCCCGCCGCGATACCAAGCAGAAAATTAAGCCACCATGGCCAGTTAAGAGGGCGATGAGGTTTGACTGGATGATCGATAATTTGAAGTTTGTCTGGCTCTTCGAAACGCCCGAGGTGGCCTGTGACTTTTGCCATCTCATAGCGTTCAAGCAGCTGATTGTAGATCCTGGATTTGACATCATAGTTACGCTGCAGGATTTTGAGCTGTTTTTCTAACGAGGCGAACTCGGCCCTTTTGTTTTGTAACAGGGATGCCTGTGTTTGCAGTAGCTTTAGCTCTTCATCCAGCGTCTGGATCTGACTCTCAGCTTGTTGAAGTTTCTCAAACTGACTGAGCAGTATAGGTTGATTGTTGTTGTCACGGCTTTGGGTGTTGTTTGCCACTCGCTGCCATAGTTGACTCACTTCCTGGGCGCTGAGAGATTGTTGCTCATCAACAAGTCGGGACCGTTCTTGTTTGAGGCGGCCTAGTTTGCGTAACAAGGCTTTGACAGCAGAGTGTCGGTCGGTATAGCTTGCCCGCAGCATTGCCAGTTCTGCTTCGGCTTTGATGATTTCTTCTTCTAGCATGCCAACGACCGGATTGGTGCTTGCCAGACGTTGGAAGAAGTTATCTCGTTGATTTTTTGCATGTAGTAACGCTAATTCTTTTTCCTGAATAAGTGAATTCAGCCGAGCATTATTTTGGACTTTCATTCCCTGAAGTTGGGGAAGGTTATCGGCATGCTCTGCTTTGAATAATGCGAGCTCGCTTTCGGCCCGTTCGAGATCGTCCTGGGTCGATTCAAGTTGCTTTTGGAGAAAGACTTCAGAGCCGTCTACCGATGCCCGGCCTGGAGCGCGGAGCTTATCGAGGAAAATTTCGGATACTTTGTTCAAGATTGTCGGCATTTCGTCCGGTGTAGGCCAGTTCAGCCCAAGTTGAACCAGATCATTGCCGACTAAGGTTACAGTGAGGCTCTGGTTTAGGTAGTCAATTACGGTTTCTTTCTGAGCTAGGTTCGTGATGGGGGCCAGTTCAAGTTCGGTTGCAACCCTGTTCAGTACTGAGTGGCTGTGAAGCAATACCCGTAATGCTTTTATGCGCTGTTTTAGATTCATCGAGATGGAGAGATCTTCGAGAAACGGATTGAGCATTGCTGCCTCCTGAACCAGGATTGTGGTTTGGGCATAGTATTGCTTGGCTTTGAGGAAACTGCCTGCTGTCATCAATATCGGCATGATAAGTACCGGAAGCAGGATCAGATATCTGTGAGCCCACATGGCATGGAGTAGCGGATAGAGCTTGGCAAACAACTTGTGCCGCATGGCTATTGTCTCTTCAGGATCAGCGTATCAGCTGTTTGTTTGGGGGTATATTTGAGTAGCAGCGGAATTTCTCTGTCATTGGAAATTTGGTTGACAGCCTGAATTCGCTTTTGTCCCTGAACAAGTGCCTTGAAAGGATCGTCTAGAGCTGCTGGTGCAACCGAAGCGGTTAGCTGGTGGTATGGGTTATTATTGAGAAAGGTTGCAATTTTTCTGTTCTGTTCAGCCGTCAGCGAAACTTGCTCTGGGCTAAAAAAGAGTGTGAGCTCTTGTGGTGCATTACCAGTACTGGCGCATCCCCATAGGAATAGGCAGCTACATAGACAAATAATCCTTTTCATCTGGTTACCTTCTCTGTTGATTGGTATATAGAAGTAGTAGCAAAAAAGGTGCCCAGAGTTAGAAAAATTATGATGAGCAGTATGAGTTTTCGGACATAAGCCTCTCCTTAATCAGTGCCAGTACGGTATTGGCGCGGTTATTCCAGCTTTCGTTGGCTACGCATAAACTGGTTTGGTGGGCATAAGCCAGCCGCTCATTTTGACTGAGTTGACAGCGGCTATCGATCGCCAGTAGCCATTCTTGTAGGTTGGTGGCTGTCGAGATTAATGATTTATAGGGGTGAACAGCCGGAAAATTCGAACTGATTATCGGGCAGCCAGCCGCTAGATATTCTCTTAGCTTTAACGGATTGCAGGCACGTATTTGGTCATTGTCTATGAAAGGTAAAATAGCCATCGTCCAATGCTGCAGGTAACCCGCCAGCTGGTGGTGAGGCTTGGCAGGCAGAATATGAATATTCTGACTGTGGCTAAGCGGGGATATGTCGGTATTGACTGGTCCCATTAGATAGAAATTGATGCCAGGTCGGGCGTTGGCCAGCTGGACTAACAGTTTTTGGTCGAGCCAGTTATTTAGGCTGCCATAGAAGCCAACACTCGGGCGCGAGGTGTCGATCTCAGTAGGGCAGGGCGCAGGTTTTGCAAATTGCGATAAGGCAACCCCGTGCGGGAGCAGCCAAGTTTTACTGGTGGGAAATTTTTGTTGTAAGGCTGGGCTACAGGCCAGAATGATGTCAGCTCTTTTGGTGATTTTTTTTTCTGCCTGTGTGACATAACAGTGGTCGACACCAGCAAGTGAGGAAAAATCATCACCACAGTAATAGATAACGAGATCGCTATCGCAGATATCCAAGTAGTCCACGGCAGTGGGCAGCGCAGCCCAGATTATTCGTCGGTTCTGTTTACGACACAGCTGTAGACTGAGAAGCATGCTATTTATCTTTTTAGTGATAGGGCGCTGAGCTACAGGCCATACCAAAGGTCTGATGATTGCAGCAGGTGTTCGGGAGTGAGTGGTTTTCTTGGTGATATCTGGATCTGCCATTGAGCGATGGCATAAGCTCGACAGCAGTTTCTCTCCAATCCTGTTGATATCACGCCAGTTCAGCTTTGGCTGACGTAACCCAATTGAATTAATCCACATCACATTATAACGATCCATTAAGGCTGTTAAGATATGTTGGCTGCTTGAAGGGTGCCGCCCCCAATCCTCTCCGAATACAAGAAATTCCATATTAGTACTCCAAGTTTTTGATCACCCGTGCCGGATTACCGCCAGCAAGAACGCCTGGTGGTATGTCTTTTGTGATAACGCTACCGGCAGCCACGACGCTGCCGGCACCAATAGTGACTCCTGCCATAACCATTACTCCGGTTCCCAGCCAGACATCACGACATAGGTGAATGTCTCCGACTTGCTGTTGGGTGTCTGGCTTGCCGCAGGCGCGGGCATGGGGTTCCATTGGGTGCCCGGGAAAACCGGCTAGAAAAACTTTTCCTGCAAGGCGAACATTGTCATCGAGTTGAATTCTTGTTCCGACAGCCAAGGTATTCTGCCAGCCGATATCAACGTTATTTCCGACTATCAATTCAGGAATGTGCTCCCCCCATACCCTTCCACATAGTGTCGATACACCTGAGAGGCGGCATTGTTCTCCTAAGCTAATTGTTAGCGGACCTAATATTTGTGGCATGCCGCAATCAAGTTGAAGGCTTTGGGGGCGCTGAGATAGTCGAGAAATGAACATCGGAGTGAAATAGCATTTTTGCAAAATGCAATGAATGGTACTTTTGATTGCAAGGTGCAGGTGGTAAAGCAGTGAATGTAGTACCGGGATTCTGGGGAGGTAACATCCTCTCACTTTTTGTAATAATTGTTGGAGAAAAATGAGGTGGGTTGGGCTTAAGTGTCGCTTAATTATGGCGCGCATGTTTATTCTCCAGAGAGAGCGTTAATCGATCTAATGCCAGAACGAGACCGATAAGAATATAGAGTGGCCAGGTTGTCCCTTGGGTTAAAAATGTACCGCTAACGCAAAATGACAACAAACCAAGCCAAAGCCCCTCGGCGAGAGGTTTCATTTCATGGTTGTTTAGCCGCTTCAATAGCTGGTAGCTCACTTTAAGGGCACCTATTAGCATAAGCAGAAACAGTACCAATCCGGCAAACCCTGTTTCTGCAATGATTTGCATCCAAGTACTGTGAACAGCATGATTTTTTCCGTCCCAGTGTGGTGAGTAGAAATAGTAGTTATAGAAAAAATTATCGAGTCCTACACCGGTAAACGGGTTTGCTATTGCCATATTAATAGCTGCCTGCCAGGCGTATATACGACCCATGGCGGATTCATCGACTCCCTCTTCAGCGGCCCCGCCAGATGAACGATCACTGATCCCTGCTAATACGATTAAAGCGAGCAGGCCGATACTGCTAAAAACCATGGGAATGATGACTGAGCGACTTTTCAATAATGTCAGCGCAAAGATCCCACATGAAATCCCCAATAGGCCACCACGGCTTTGCGTCGCCAATATACTAATGATTAGAACGAGCAAGATGATGGCTGTAAGTCCGCGCTGCATTTTATTGCCATGAAAGCTGTAGGAGAGGGCAAAAGAAACTGGAAAAAGAAGCACAAGCGCTAAGTCATTTGGGTCTCCCAGAACGGAGCCAATGTCGCGCCCTATGGTAACCCGGGTTCCTTCAACCAATCCAATACCGTTAGCCTTGTTATAGAGTGCCAACCCCCCGATGCAAAGGCCACTCAGTAGTAGCAGTGCCGGTATCATTTTCAGCTGTGAGAGTTTGCTTGGTAGCCAGCTAATAGCAAAAACCATGATGAAAATTTTGATGAAGTTTCCGTTAAAGTTTGCAAAAGCCTCACCACGATTAGTGGCCATGAGACAGGATATGAGTACCCAGATAGTGAATATCACTAGTTGGGTGTGTAGGGTTTGCCATGTGATCGTTTCTCGTTTTAGCCATAATTGCCAACCAAGGCCAGCAAGACTGGCAAGTGCAAGTAACTGTGGGATATGCAGGGGAATCAAGATGGGAAAGGCTTCGTGGATCCGAAAGTAGGAAAAGATGATGAAGCCTACGCAGATGATAAATGCTTGGCTGATAACAACAGGGAGCGCAAATAAGACGCCTATAAGCAATACCAAATTACCTTGTTGAAACCAGACAAGGTAGATAACTAGAGTGCTGCTTAAAGCAAGAAGTAATTGCTTACGTCGGCTCATGGGAGTTTGCTCTCCAATAATTCAGGGGGCTTTATTCAGCCTTAGCCATTTCATAGCGCCTCGATCTTCTTGGATAACAGGTCGGCTTGGCGTGATGCTGTGAATAAAGTCATGACCCGGTTGAAGGCATAAGCTCGCTGTAAGTTCAGATCAGCAAAGCTACTAGAAAGGTGGGATTGCATGGCGTGAGCAAGAGCATAAGGTTCATCCATCGAAACTTGATGCCCACTTTCGTCGTCGAGGATTTCACGGTAATCAAGTAAATCACTGGTGATCACGGGAAGCCCTAGAGCCATAGCTTCTGTGATAATCAAGGGGCTCGTATCTTTACCCTGATTTGTCGCCGTAAATGGCACAACAAGTGCCTTATACTGACAGGCAAAACGGCGGTACCAACTTGGTTGTTTGCTCTTGAAGAATGTTATTTGATGACATAGCCCTAGTTTATTGATTTGTTGTTTTAGGGGGGATAGATGAGGACCATCTCCTACGATATCCAAGGTAGTCGTAGGTTCTAGTTGTTGGAGGGCAATTAATAGAGTGCTTAACCCTTTTTTATCGAGTAACTGACCGAACAGTAGGAAATCCTTATGAGGCCGCCAAGGTTGAGTTAGAGAACTGTAGTCGGCTTCATTGACACCAAAAGGAATATGGTGAACCGGTTGTTGTGTTGCAAGTCGCAGTTCGTTCTGCATCTTTTTAGTGGCGGAACAGATGAAGTCTGCAGCCTGTAGCCCGTGTGATAGCTCTTGTGGGATAGTGTTTAGATTTGCATTATGGATTGCAAAAGAAACGGGAATGTTCAGTATTTTTGCTGCAACGATCACTATCGCAGCACTATGCCACCCCAAATGTACATGAAAGTGTTCGCAGCCATCTTTTTCTGCCAAATATGCCAGTTGTAGTCCCTGGTGCAGTAATGAGATATAGCCAACTTCTTGTTGTTTGATAATAAATGAATGACAGCGATAGGCCTTCCATATATTAAGATATGGGAACTTGGGAGCTGTTGAGAGGTAAGTACAGCGGTGCTTTAAGTAAGCATCTGCTGGCTGGAATTGCTCGTTGGTATCGAAGGCATAGGGTTTTATTTGGTGGCCAAGTGCCATCATCGCTCGCATTTCGACGCTAATAAACGTTTCTGACAGTGTCGAAAGATTAGGAATAATATAGCCAATTTTCTTCATCCTGACTCCTTCCTTCTGTAGTTAGTACCACTGCTGCTTTATCGTTTTGCTTCCAATTTTAATGCCAACGTTGAGATTAATACGGCTTGGTTTCGGAGGGGCTCAAACTTTGTGGGGGCTTCAGGTTAAGGGGCAGGGCTTCAGGGCATAGTGGCTGGTGGAAATAGATTGAGGATGTTTGTCGCCAAATTAGGCAAAAAAGGCATTGATTGCTGGTCAATTGTTCGGGTGTTTGTTTTTTTGATATTTTCACTTGCCAATTAAATACAACACTCTATAATGCCGCCTCACCGAAACGGAGAACTGCTTCTAGTAAGGAGTAAGCATCGAATCGGAAGGATGGAAAATCTAATAAAGAAGTTGAAAAAAGTGTTTGACACTACAACTTGATT
>Ga0209379_10002896_pt1 | contig 10143 bp, 10 predicted proteins | sample tdDd001_FD_187124 | JGI IMG/M metagenome (GOLD analysis project Ga0209379, IMG submission 187124) | Marine sediment microbial communities from the Atlantic coast under amendment with organic carbon and nitrate - tdDd00.1 (SPAdes)... | ecosystem: Environmental > Aquatic > Marine > Coastal >...
TAGGGGCATCACACAGGCCAAGGCAAGGTACAAGCTCAGTACCACTCTGGCCTTGTTCTTCTGATAACTCGCCCAGTAGTTGCATTCCGAGGCAGATTCCCAACAACGGCTTGTCGACTTGCTTGACAAGTTCGACCAAGTCACGCTCTCGGAGGTTTTTCATTGCCTCGCTTGCAGTACCGACACCGGGTAAAAACAGCTTGTCGGCAGCCAGTACAATGCTTGGCTCCTTGCTGACACTAACGGTATAACCCAGGCGCTCGATGGCAAATCGCACCGAAGAGACATTGGCACAGCCAGTATCGATAATGACGACTTTTTGGTTTTCGCTTGCCATTACAGTACTCCTTTACTGCTTGGTAGCTCGGTACCTTCAACGCGGATAGCCTGACGTAGCGTACGGCCAAAGGCCTTGAATAGGCTTTCGACAATGTGGTGGTCATTGTCGCCTGTTGAAGACAGGTGCAGGGTGCAGGCCAGAGTATCGGTAAGCGAGCGGAAGAAGTGCGAGACCATTTCGGTCGAAAGGTCGCCGACTTGCTCGCGACCGAACTTGGCATCGAACTTCAGGTAAGGGCGGCCGGATAGATCCAGGGCACACTGGGCCAGACATTCGTCCATTGGCAGACTGAAACCGAAACGCCCGATACCGCGCTTCTCTCCCAAGGCATTCTTAAGTGCCTGGCCGAGCGCCAGTGCGGTATCTTCTATACTGTGGTGGTCGTCAATGTGCAAATCCCCTTTGACGCTAAGTTCCATGCGGAAACCACCGTGGGTGGCAATTTGATCCAGCATGTGGTCGAAAAAACCAAGGCCAGTTTCGATTTTGTTGCCGCCAGCTTCATCAAGGTTAACTTTCACCCGGATGTCAGTCTCTTTGGTCGTGCGTACTACCTCTGCGATCCTTGGGCTGGTGGTGAGATCTTTAACGATCTGTTGCCAGTTCATGCTGCTCTCGTCGTCAGGCTGCGGATGATACTGGATCCCGCGAATCGCCATATTTTCAGCCAACTGAAGATCGGTTTGACGATCGCCAATAACAGCCGAGGTGGCGAAATCGACTCGACCCTGTTGCAGGTAGCCTTTTACGAGACCAAGCTTGGGCTTGCGGCAACTGCAGCTGTCTTCATCGAAGTGCGGACAGATAAGGACATCGTCAAATTTCACGCCCTGTGACTCGAAGATCTCCATCATCATGTTGTGTGGAGCATCAAAATCTTGCTGGGGGTAGCTATCTGTTCCCAGGCCGTCCTGATTCGTTACCATCACGAGTTTGTACCCAGCATCCTGCAACTGAAGCAGTGCCGGGATCACGAAAGGTTCAAGCTTCAGTTTATCCAGCCGATCAACTTGAAAATCAACAGGGGGCTCGACAATCAGGGTGCCGTCACGGTCAATAAATAAAATCTTTTCCTTGCTCACAGTGCTCTTCCTTTAATGCTTAATTCTGGTTCAGTTGTTCGCGGATAAACGCCAGGGTTTTTTCACATTCATCGCGGTTGCCGATACTGATGCGAATACAGTTTTCTATCGGGGAACGTCGCAAGATAATGCCATGCTCCCATAATGAGCCAAACAGGGCGTCTGCATCCGGAAATTTCACCAGCAGGTAGTTGCCGTAGCCATCATAGACAGTAACACCGTCCAGCATACCCAGCCCGGCCTGAAGATAGGCGCGATTTGCACTGAGATCGAGAACCTGAAACTTGGTTTTTGCCAACCCGGCAGGCGAGAGGGCCTGAACGGCAATATCTGTCACTGGTACCGGAACCGGGTAGGGGGCGATAACCTTGAGCAGTAGTTCAATGATTTCTGGGTTTGCCAGAGTGAACCCACACCTGAGCCCGGCCAAGGCAAAAGCTTTTGATAGCGTTCGCAGAATAACCAGATTCGGGTACTGGCCGAGCAGGTCGACCGTAGAAGCTTCCGGGCAGAAGTCGATATAGGCTTCGTCGACAACAACGAGCGCTTTGCCCGTCGCCATATCGAGCAGGGCCTCAATATCTTGGCGGTTGATCAAATTGCCAGTCGGGTTGTTTGGGCTGCAGACAAAGATCAGTTTTACGGTGTCGAGATTATCTCTAATTGTTGCTATATCCAACTGCCACTCAGCTGTCAGTGGTACCGTTTTGGTATTGATATCAAACGTTTCTGCACTGATCGCATACATACCGTATGTTGGCGGACAGTACAGAATACTGTCTTGGTTCGGTTCGCAGAAGGTACGGATCAGGAGTTCTATACCCTCATCCGCCCCGCGGGAAGTGAGCACCTGCTCTTTTTTCACGTTAGCATAGTCGGCATAGGCCTGGATCAGCTCTTCCGGCTGGCAGGTACTGTAGCGGTTAAGGCGGTTACACTTGATGTTATATTCATTGGCGAAAGGGGATTCATTGGCATTGAGCCAGATATCACCACTGCCCCCGAGACGACGAGCTGACTGATAGGGGGTCAACTCGCGGACTGTTTTTCGCGCTAGCTTTGAAACGGTCATGACTATGCCTCCTTTGTTGCCGTCAGTGCGGCCTGTCGAGCCTGCAATTTGTCCATCCGAATAGTCACGGCGCGCTTGTGGGCATCAAGACCTTCTGCCTCGGCGATAGTGACAACTGTCGGCGCTAACTGCTGAAGCCCATCGGCACTTAGCTCTTGCACCGTCATCCGCTTGGTAAAATCAGCCAAGCCTAAGCTGGAGTAGGTTCGAGTATAGCCGTAGGTCGGCAATACGTGGTTAGTGCCGGATGCGTAGTCGCCGACAGACTCTGGCGACCAGTCCCCCAGGAAGATCGAGCCTGCATTATCTAACAGTGGCACCAGTTCGCGTGGATTTCGAGTTTGGACTATCAGGTGTTCAGGCCCATAGTGATTCGAGATAGAGATACACTGGGTTAGGCTATCGGCCACAATCAGCAAGCTCGACCCGAGTGCCTGACGAGCAATGTCAGCCCGAGGCAGTTCTGCCAGTTGTCTCTGGATAGCGTCAGCAACGCGATCGGCAATACTGGGTTCCGGGGTAACCAGCACAACCTGAGAATCCGGTCCGTGCTCGGCCTGACTTAGCAGATCGGCCGCAATAAAATCCGGATCGGCCGTGGTATCGGCTATAACCAATACCTCGGAAGGGCCGGCTGGCATATCGATGGCCGAGCCGCGGAAGTCGTTGCTGACTTGGCGTTTGGCTTCGGTGACAAAGGCATTACCCGGGCCGAAAATTTTGTCTACCTTGGCCACTGATTCCGTGCCGTAGGCCATGGCAGCAACGGCCTGCGCTCCACCGGCATTGTAAATGTCTGTAATACCGCATAGCTTGGCGACATAAAGAATTTCATCGGCAATCGGCGGCGGCGAACACAGGACGGCTTGACGACAACCGGCAATCTGCGCTGGGACTCCAAGCATTAGAACGGTGGAAGGCAACGGGGCACTGCCTCCTGGAATATAAAGGCCAACTGAGTTAATTGGTCGTGTGACTTGTTCACACACCACGCCTGGCTGGGTCTCAACCCGCAGCGTTTTTTGCTCCTGCGCCTTGTGAAAGGTTGCAATGTTGTCATAGGCCTGTTGGAGTGCCTGCTTCATCTTACCGCTTAGGCGAGCTGCTGCGGCGTCGACTTCGTCCGGGCCGACTTTAATTGTTTCCGGACGAATGTTGTCAAACTTTTCGGTCAGATCTAAAAGCGCGTCGTCACCACGCTGGCGGACATCAGCAATCACGTCAGATACGATTGCCGTGATGTTGGCTCCTTCGGTGATTGCCGGACGCTGGAGCAAAGATTCCTGCTGGTTATCGCTTAAAGATTGCCACACAACCGTTTTCATGGGGTTACTCCATCATCTTTTCAATGGGCAGTACTAGGATTGAACTAGCACCAAGCTCTTTTAGCTGTTCCATGGTTTCCCAGAACAGGTTTTCAGAACTGACAAGATGGACGGCTACGCGACTTTTATCAGCAGCAAGCGGCAAGACTGTTGGATCTTCGGCGCCCGGGAGCAATGCTTTGATTTGATCCAGACATTCTGTCGGAGCATGGAGCATGATGTATTTTGATTCTTTGGCCTGGATGACACCCTGCATACGGGTCAGGATACGTTCGATAAGGGCCTGCTTGTCTTTGCCAAATTCTCCGGTACGCTGGATAAGCACCGCCTTGGAACGTAGGATCACCTCGGCTTCTTTCAGGCCATTTGCTTCGAGAGTGGCGCCGGTCGATACCAGATCGCAGATAGCATCTGCAAGGCCTGCTCGGGGGGCTACTTCGACAGAGCCATTCAGCATACATGGGCTGAATTCAACGCCTTGCTCGTCCATATAACGTTTAACAAGCTGAGGGTAGGTAGTTGCAATACGTTTGCCGTGCAGATCCTGCGGGCCGTTGTATTGTTCATCTTTGTCAACGGCAATGGATAGGCGACAGCCGCCAAAATCAAGACGACGCAACTTGGTATATTCACAAGGCTCGTTAAGGGCTGCACGCTCAAGGCCGACCTCTTCTAGTTCGTTTTCACCGATTACCCCCAAATCGACCACACCATCCATGATCAAACCCGGGATGTCATCGTCGCGTACCAGCAAAAGGTCGATAGGCATATTTTCTGCGTGGACGACAAGGCGCTCACCCATCAGGTTGAACTTAATGCCGCAGCGTTTGAATAGATCCTGGCACTCCTTGCTCAGGCGTCCTTTCTTTTGAATTGCAATTCGTAGTCGTTGAGTCTGCATCGTTGTATTCCCTGTTTCGATTATTTGTAGCCTGAAAACGAAAAAACCCTCGGAAGTTTGGGCTTCCGAGGGTCTGAATTCTGTAATTTCTATTGACCGCTGGAAGAGTTTTTGTCTGTCTTCCAGAGTGAGGCGTATCCTCCCGAAAGACTAGTCAGGATGATGATGGTGATGAATGTTTACCATTGGGATACGCATAATTATGTACTCTGTTTAAATCGTTATTAACTCATTGCTTGTCATTCACACTAACCAAGCTGATTTGATTTTGCAATAGGATTTTTAACGAAATATTAATTAATTATTATTGGGTAAATAAAATATGTACAAATGGCTTAGGGCCAGCTGGTTTGCCAAGCAGATAGCTCTGGTTTTTTTTGATGTGAAAATAATTGCTTAACATCTAGATAGCATTATCTTGCAAGTTTTCCTGTCAAAATACGACAATCGCTAGACATAAATATCAAGTAAGCCTTTGGGGGGACGTTTTTTGGATTGCTCTTTGGAGGGATCTTTCTTGCTGTCATCGCTTTTGGCTTCAACTTTTTGTTTTCGTTCATCAATTAATGATGCCTGAGTAACCTTCTTCAGTTGTTTATGAGCGGTCAACGGCAGATTGTTATTTGGATTGATCATGTCATTGTCTCGTTACATAAAGGGTTGTGGTCAATTTATCGACAATGAAAGCGATGGGTTGAGTGTTTTTTGTTCATGTTGTCTGCTTTGTTAGACAGGATGTGAAGTGGGTCAAAATATGGAGGAATGAAATGTAACGAGTATAGAGTAGGAAATGATGGCAGGAAAACTGAAGCCCGCTTGAGCGGGCCTCGTTATAGATAAGGGATGGTTAGCCACAGCATTTTTTGAATTTTTTCCCACTGCCGCAAGGACATGGATCGTTTCGGCTGACTTTGGTGCTACTTGCCGGTGTCGGAGATTCCGGCTCTTCGGGCGGCAGAGGGTACTCGCCATCAATATAAAACCACTGAGTTTCATCGCCGACAGACTCGAGCAGAAAGCGCGATTTTTCAGATAAGTAAAATGTTTCATCACCCTCTTGGTAATGCGCTTTGAACTCGACAAAACCTTCGCCGCTGTCGGCGATTTTACTGTCGATGACTTCAAGCTCAAGCCAGTTGGAATGCACTGATTCGGCGATGGCTTCACGGTACTGTTCGGCCTCGCAACTTGGATGGTAGGTCGCAACAACAAAATCAACAAGGCCCAGAACATGGGCGCTGTATCGGGCTCGCATTAGCTGTTCTGGGTGCCGGGCACGTGACGGCTGTTGATGAATTGGCTGGCAGCAGGCTGTCAGTACTTTCTGGCTGCCGCACGGGCATAGTTGGGCTAGGGTAGACATAAGTCAGTCTGTCGCTGTTTTTTCAAAATAAGAGGCCCATTTTAAAGACTCCATATAGAGATCTGCAATGTCTGATTCATGAAGGCCGAGCTGTTTGCTTAGTTCGCTGACGTCTTCCCACTGTGCTTTATCGTATGCCATGATTAATTTGAGAATACTGCCTAGTGGGCCAGTTTGGTGTACCAGTGCCTTCTGGACTTCTTTACTGAGGGGAAGAAGGGTGATCACATCTTCAATCGGTTGGTCGAGTAAGGAGTCTAGTAGTGAGAATAATCCGGTTAAAAAGGCCTGGTTACCGATTATTTCCGTTGCGGCCAGGTTACTCAAACGTTCGCAGAAGTGTGCTCTTTGCAGCGACAGGCTGTAGAGTGACTGCGGTTTTTTCTCAGTTGCATGGGCGGTGGCAACGAAGGTGACAAACCGTTTCAGGCGTTCCTCGCCGAGATAGACCAGCGCTTGCTTGAATGAGGAAATGGGCTTTGCCCGAGTGTATCTCATGTTGTTGACGTGACGCAGCAGTTTGTAGGACAGCGAGACATCGGTGGCAATGATACTTTCGACGGTATTAAAATCCACGTCGGGCAGGGTAATTTCCTTGTAAAGGCGCAGAGTGGTCAATGCACACGGCGTTAGCGTTTTGCGCTGCATCATTTCCGGCTGGCTGAAGAAAAAACCCTGGAAAAGGTCAAAACCAGCATCATAGGCTTCGGTGAACTCATCATGGGTTTCGACTTTTTCGGCCAGAAACAGGATTTTGTTCACTTTGTCTTTATGGTGGCGCATGAAGAAGCGGGCCTTCGCAATAGGTACCGTGCGAATATCAAACTTAATGATGTGGATATGCGGCAAAAACCGGTTCCATGATGCACTAGGAATAAAATCATCAAGGGCAAGGGTATACCCTTTTTCTTTGAGCTCGATAACGGCTTCTAGCAATTCGTCACTTGGATCGCAGGTTTCCAGGATCTCAATAATGAAGCTTTTTTTGGGAAACATCAGCGGTGTGCGCTGAATGAGGCTGTTATAGGGAAAATTGACGAAGGCTTTTTTACCCCCCGTTGCTTCTATTGCCCCAGATGTAAAGAAATTATCGGCTAACAGACGGTTCGTTGCATGTTCATCACCAACATCAGGGAAGCAATTATTCGGTCCATCACGAAACAGCAACTCGTAGCCAACGGTTGCTTTGTCTCTGTTTAAAACAGGTTGTCGAGCAAGATATGAGTGCATGAATTATGATGTTATTTATTAATATTATGGGTGATAATTTGTCTGGTGGCAGTCGCGATAAAGGGGCGTAACCGCGTTTATATCAAGGCCGCTTTACAGACTAAATACTACGAATATTTATGGTTTCACATAGTGATACTAATAGCAAATCATGACTGTGACCGACAACATAGAATCATTCACTAAGTTGATCAACAATATAGCCCCTTTTATTAAACTTTGTGCACAATATGACGGTGTTTACAGTCATACAAGCTGGATTGCTTGTAGGTGGAGGTGTTTTTGTTGTCATGTTACTAAATGCATGGCGCAAGAATCGAACGCAGGAAGCGCACACGAAGATTTTTCCGATTGGCCTTATTGGTGGTTTTGCCAATTTTTGCGATACCCTCGGGGTTGGCAGCTTTGCAATTAAAACGGCCGGATATAAGCAGTTTAAGCTGGTTGATGACAAGCTGCTGCCAGGCACGTTGAACTGCCAGGCGGTAGTGGCTACTGTCGCTCAGTCGTTGATCTTTCTGACGGCGGTTGATGTCGACGAAGTTACAATGGTGAGTTTGGTTCTGGCTGCCTGTTTGGGTGCGACACTTGGTGCTCGACTTGTATCCGGCTGGGATCGGCAGTTGATCCGGCTGGCGATGAGCGGGGCATTATTGGTGGTTGCCAGCCTGATGCTAGCGGGCCAGTTGGAGCTGTTTCCTCTTGGCGGATTGGCGCTGGGGCTTAGTGGCTGGAAACTGGGTGTTGCGATTGTCGGCAATTTCCTGTTTGGTGCTTTGATGACTGTTGGGATTGGCCTGTATGCTCCCTGTATGACAATGGTGTACCTGCTTGGTATGCATCCGCTTGCAGCATTTCCGATCATGATGTGTTCCTGTGCCTTCTTGACTTTCTTCTCGGCTGGCAGTTTTATCCGGATGAACCGTATTAACAGCCGGGCGGCTATGATTGTTGCAATCACAGGGCCGATAGGCGTTGTCATTGCGGCTTATCTGGTCAAGTCGTTAGATCTTCAGTTATTAACCTGGCTGGTGATCGGCGTAGTGCTTTATACCTCACTGTCGATGTACCGTTCTTGGTCGGGTGAGCGTGCAAAGTTGAACTCAGTTCAATCGCCATTGTGAGTTTAGGAAAAGGAAAGGTACGCCATGGCGTACCTTTTTAGTAGTGAGCCTTTTAGGAAAAATCTCGCGTTTCCAGCTGGCAGCCATCGGGCGTGCAGACCAGCACCGAACCATGATCGTACCAGTCACCGAGTACTGTCCGTAGCGCGGGCTGGCTGTCGACCGTTAAGCTGTGGACATCAGGGCGGTGTGTATGGCCATGAATCATTGCCAGAACCTGATAGTCTGCCATCACCTTCTCTACCTCCTCCGGCGTGACATCCATGATATCTTGTTGTTTTGTCTCGTTGGTCATGCTGCTGTTACTACGTAGTTTGTTACCGATTTTCTGGCGGTAGGACAACGGTAAGCGGAAGAAAAGCCATTGAATAAATCGGTTATGCACTTTCTTTCGATAACGCTGGTAGTCATCATCCAGTGTGCACAAGGTATCGCCATGCAGGATCAATGTCGGATTGCCATACAGATCAATCACGGTATGTTCCGGCAACAGCTGCACACCGGTTTCCAGACTAAATCGCTTTCCGACCAAAAAGTCACGGTTCCCGTGAATGAAGTAGCAGGGAATACCAGAATCAGTCAGTTGCTTAAAGGCGGACTTGATTTGCTGGTGGAAGGGAGAGTCGTCATCGTCACCTATCCACATTTCGAATAAGTCGCCCAATACATACAGTGCGTCGATCCCCTTTGTTTCCTCTTTCATGAAAGTAAGAAAACAGTCGGTGATATCGGTACGCTCGGCACTGAGGTGCAGATCAGAAATAAACAGTATTGTCATAAGGAAGGGAGGGCGGCCATAAGGCCGCCCTGAGAGTATTGATTACTCTTCGATAGTTACGCTGTTGATAGCAACTTCTTCAACAGGTACGTCCTGGTGAACATAGCCCCAGTTACCGGTAGAAACTGCTTTGATCTTGTTTACAACGTCCATACCTTCAACAACTTCTGCAAATACACAATAGCCCCAGCCATCAGGTGTCTCTGATTTGAAATCCAGGAATTTGTTGTCGTTAACGTTGATGAAGAACTGTGAGCTGGCTGAATGCGGCTCCATAGTACGTGCCATTGCCAACGTACCTACTTTGTTGCTTAGGCCGTTGCTCGCTTCATTTTTGATTGGCGCGCGGGTTTCTTTTTCTTCCATACCAGAAGACATGCCGCCGCCCTGGATCATGAAGCCATCGATAACACGGTGGAAAAGTGTATCGTTGTAGAAACCGTCACGGCAGTATTGCAGGAAGTTTGCACACGTTTCAGGCGCTTTTTCTGTGTTTAGCTGAATCTTGATGTCACCAAAAGTAGTGTGAAGCGTTACCATGAGCTTGTCCTTTAATGGATGTTTATTGCTTTAAATGAGGGATTTTATATTACTAAGGAAAGGCGTCAACATGATCTCTCATCATTCTCTGTCTAAGGTGAAATAAGGTGACTATTTCACCGAATTCTATGCCAAACCAATAAGTAAACACTTTGGTATAACTATAGGTGAACAGAACTGAAAACGGGAATTCAATTATCGCTCTGTTCAGCGCTTTTCGACACAGTGAGTGTTTTATCTCCCAAGCAGGTATAAACCACCTTCTTAGCGCATTTTTCCTTGCCTTCATTTGCCATAAGAGGTGTAATTACTCCTCTTAAAGTAACCCCATAAAATGAGTAACTACGAGACATGTTAAAGATCTATAACTCGCTCACTAGACAGAAAG
>Ga0209379_10002899_pt1 | contig 10120 bp, 7 predicted proteins | sample tdDd001_FD_187124 | JGI IMG/M metagenome (GOLD analysis project Ga0209379, IMG submission 187124) | Marine sediment microbial communities from the Atlantic coast under amendment with organic carbon and nitrate - tdDd00.1 (SPAdes)... | ecosystem: Environmental > Aquatic > Marine > Coastal >...
TACCCTGCTCCGCCACATACTAATATCGCCATTGTCATCCCCCTTGTTTATTTTATTCCCTTATAAATACTAACAGGATTTCTTTCCCTATGCAAGAAAAGAAATCCTGAAGCTTTTAAACTTTATTTACTTAGTTAACCTTCTTTTCGTACTTTCTTTGCTTGTCCAAAGAAAGTACCCAAGAAAGGACACCTCTATAATAAAAAGCTATTTCATAATCAGAAAACTTTGAAATAATCGTATCGATTGCCACATATTTCCGATAGTCGACGAATATATTTCAAAAGTTTCCCTTCATATTTCATTCACGTTTTTTCTTAATGAGGATTTTTACACCATCGTAGGCTCTATAGTTATTCATAGGTCTATTATGATTTAAACTGGCCTTTTGAAAATTTTGTAGTGGAGTATGAAAAGAACACTTAGAAAAATACTCAACTGTTTGAAGCTAAAAACTCAAAGTTAATCATAGTTTTTAGCAAGTTTTGATTTTTTCAAGTGCTCTTGATTATGAAGTAGAAATTTTCAATCAGCCTTGATTTTTTGAGTACTTTTGTATCAAGACAAAAGTATTATAAATATCTAAACCATATATATGCACTGGCAAGTAGTAAACTCTGAAGAGTTACAATAGCACCGAACTTTAGAAAATCCACAAAAGTTATCTTACATCCGGCCTTTGTTGCCGCTCCTACAGCTACTACATTTGTTGCTGAAGCCAGTATCGTCATATTTCCTCCAAGACAAGACCCAAGAGACAGAGCCCACCAGAAAGCCTGAGTATTCATACCATCAAAGGCAGGGATCATTACATGGACTATCTTAGATACTGTGGCAGCATTGGCTACATTTCCGATTACAGATGTAAATAGAGCAGATACCCATGTTACCAGCATTACAGCAAAGTTAAAGTTCCCCGCTGTCATACTTATCATCTTGTTACCGATCATATCTATAAAGTGTACTTCCTCTATTCCCTTTACCATCATAAATAGTCCGATGAAGAAAAATAGTGTATCCCACTCCACGTGTTTAAATATCTCTTCTGGTTTCTTTTTAGCTATTATACATAGGTAGATAGCACCACTTAAAGATATTACCATAAGCCCCTTATCGATGAAACTGTTCATAAGGAAACCTACTATAATAAGTAAAAATATCGTTCCCGACTGCTTAAGAAGAGTCATGTTTTTAAGGGATCTGGATGCATCCAGTTCCATTATTCTGGCTTTGAGATCTCTTGATACCTCCAGCTTCTTCCCATACATAAGATACACTGTACCTATGAGAAGGATGAGAGCCACTATAGAGATAGGAGCTGTATTTGCCAGGAAGTCATTAAATCCCAGTTTCCCCTCATTTCCTATGATCAGCTGAGTGGGATCACCGATAAGAGTTGCCGATCCTCCGATATTAGCTGCCATTATCTCCGTCATGATAAACGGAAAGGGATCCAGTCTCAGCTGGTTAGCCAGTAATATAGATACTGGTGCCATGAGAAGGATTGTAGTTACATTATCAAGGAAGGCAGAACATACTGCAGTTACTATCGACAGCAGAACGATAAGGGCAAAGGGTTCTCCCCTTACCAGCTGAGCGATCTTTACTGCAAACCACTGGAATACCCCGGTTTCAGATATAAGGTGCACAACGATCATCATTCCCACAAGCAGGAATATTATCTCCAGCCTTCCTGCTATTGCTTCTAAAGCGTGTTCCTCGTGAATTATTCCCGCAAGAGCCATTGCCAGTCCTCCACCCATTGTTGCCAGGGCTCCTGGGACTTTTTCAGTTATAATAAGATAAAATACGAATATAAAAATTCCTAAAGATACTATTAATTGCATTTCAAACCTCCCATCTATATATGCAGAACTTTCTTTATTATGTCACTTCTCTGAATCATTCCATAATACTTCCCGTTCTCCACAACATATATTCTGGTCTTTCCCTTATTTACCATTGAAAAGCATATCTCCATAATAGAAGCCTTTCTGTCCACAGTGAGGACTCCCTCAGTTCTGTAAAGGTCCTCTATGGTTGCTGTTTTTTCATTTTTCAGATACTCCTCAAAGGGTTCTCCCACAGTAAGGAAGCTTACATCCTGCATTACAGAAAGGTATTTAGGCATTCCAAACTCTATAAGTTCCTTTTCGGTGATCTCTCCTAAAAATTTCTCGTTGATATCAAGAACCGGAAGACCTGTTCTCTCCTCTATAATAAGTCTCTTTGCCACCTCTTCCAAGGTATCTGTAGGGTGTACAGGGATAAGGTCTGGGCTCAATACATCTTCAGCTGTTATTCTGCCGTCGATCTCTACTTCAGCATCCTTTAAGAGATTATATATCTCTGTGGGGCTGTTGCTTTCCTTGATCTTCTCTATTATTCTTGGGTTTTTAGTGGCTATCTTCATAAACCCGGCCATCATCTTCAGCATTCTTTTATTCTTTAATACCTCTGATATTATTACGATGAATAGCTTCACATCATCCTCAGCTTTTAGTGCTGCCACCTGAGATCTTACAGGAGTTCTTAGTACACCCATAGCGATAACAAAGTCTTCAAACCCCTCTACTCTGGCATGGGGTATGGCAAATCCGCCACCCATGGCTGTGGAGATCTCTTCCTCTCTTCCCATTACAGCTTTTTTAATGGTACCCTTCATATCTGCTACCTTTTTGTCATGAAGAGCTATTTCATTTATTAGCTTGTCTATAGCCTCCATCTTAGTTTCTGCTACTACATCTGTAAAGATGAGTTTTGGATCCAAATAACTAGATAATTTCATTATTATCCTCCTATTATATAAAAATTAAAAAATTAAAAACCCTTTACAGAAGCCCTGTCCAAAAAGCTTCTCTTTTATTTATACTTTTTTACCTGGTGATTCCTCTAAATCAAACACATAATTAATTTTACCTTAACCTGATAAGTTTAACATTTTTTTCATCTAAACAAAACATCTTTTTAGCAGATCTGCCATTTGGATAATTTTTATACAAAAAAAGGAGCAGGATAGATCCTGCTCCTTTTGGTAGTTAATATATTATCTTATCTTAGGGAATATAGCTATACCATATACTGGTCCGGAATGGGCACCTATCGTACCACCTATCTCCGATCTTCCTCTATATTCTACCTTTTTCAGTTTGTCTCCTATGGACTTCAGCTGATCCGCTTTTTCAAGCTCAGCCTGAGTTCCTCCCCAACCAGTATAGATCATGATTGAGTTGTTTTTAGCTTCAGTTCTGATAAGTTTTTCTATATATCTCATAGCACCGGCTTCACCGATAGCCTTCTTCTCTGTACAAACCTCTCCATTTTCCACCTTTAATACAGGCTTCACCTGGAACATTCCACCGATTACAGAGGATGCTTTTCCTATTCTTCCACCCTTTTCAAGGAATACTAAATCCCTTACAGTAAAGTAAAGCTTCATCTTACCCTGTACCTCTTCTAACCACTGAAGTACACTTTCAAATGTTTCACCCTTCTCTACCATTCTTGCTGCTTCCATAGCCAGGTGTCCCAGAGCAAATGTTACTGTCTTAGAGTCTACGATAGCGATATCATCCGCTCTTCCAGTCATTCCTCTTGCTACCTTAGCTGCCTGCTGTGTACCGCTCAGCTTACTAGAAAGGTGGATAGAGATGATCTTCTTATATCCCTTAGCCAGCAGCTGCTCATATAGAGCCTTAAATTCTGCCGGAGATGGCTGAGATGTTTTAGGTATTACATCTCCCTTAAGAAGCGCCTTCCAGAACTCCCCTTTAGAGATATCCACTCCGTCTCTGTAGTATCTGTCTCCCTCTAACTTTATCTTCAGAGGTATTATATCTATATTCAGGTCTCCCATCATCTCCTTAGTCAGGTCCGATGTAGAGTCTGTTACGATAGCTACCTCTGGCAGGTTAGGGTCTCTGTTTTCTATATAGATATAGTATGGGTAGTTCTCCTGCTTAGCTTCAAACTCCGCATATCTTGTATTTGTCTTAGGATTTAATACCTTATCTGCTTCCTCTGTAGCACCACTACCCTTTACTGCGAAGATATTCAGCGCATCTGTTGTTACGAGCTCTCCATATACAGTCTTTATAAGGTCTTCCATGGTATTTCCCTTATAGCTGATCTTACCATTTACCATAGCGATATAGTCACCATTTGTAATCACAAGATCTCCCACCTTAGTATCTCTCACTGCCTGAGTTACCTCGATAGAGAAGTTTCTCTTTAAGTTACCTGTTAGAGTAGCCAGTCCCTCTCTCTTGTTCTTCACCACATAGTGACCCTCAAGCATAGAAGTAGTTTCTAAGACTGCCACTTCCTTATCCGATCTGTCTGCTGCTATCTTAGCTGCAGATATGATGTTTTTATTGTTAGGAAGTAATACTATCTCCTTTGTATCTACCTTAGATATAGCTTCCTCGATATCTGCCACACTTGGGTTCTGAGTCTGTCCTCCGATTAGTACAGCTGTTGCCCCGTCCTCGATAAAGAGTTTTCCCAGTCTTTGATTGTCCACAATGGCAAGGTAAGCCACTGGAGTACTGTTTTCATTTTTAACAATGATGTTCTGAGCCGGTTTCTCTAATTCCACCGGTGCTTCATGTTCCAGCAGATTACTGTGTTGTATCTCCATATTTTCGATCTTTATATGATTCAGATTTCCCAGTCTTCCTGCTATTTCAAGAACCATTCCCGGGTTATTACTGTGGATATGTGTCTTTGTCTTTTTAGATGTCTGAGCACATACCACAGAGTCTCCATACTCTGCTATCTGAGCCTTATATCCATCCAGGTCAAAGCTTCCAGCCTCTATTATAAACTCTGTACAGTATTTAAACTCGATATCTTCAAGCTCATAAACTGGTGCAGTGTGCTCTAACTTCTCTCTTCTGTGTGCCTGAGACTGGACTATTCTTTCCAGGTCCTTTAGCATCTCAGGATCTGTTACTGATTTTTCAAAACCTTCAAGGATATAAAATATTCCCTTACCACCGGCATCTACTACTCCTGCTTCCTTTAGTTTAGCAAGCATATTTGGAGTTTCCTCCACAGCTTCAGCTGCTACATTTTTTAGGAATGCCAGAAACAGAATAAAGTCATCCTGCGGTCCCTGATACTTTACTGCTTCCTCTGCTACTCTTCTTATTACTGTAAGCATCGTCCCCTCTACAGGTTCACTTACTGCATCATAAGCTTTTTCCTTGGCATTTACAAATCCCTGTACTACGTCTGATACCTCTACCTCTTCCTTTGATGAAAGAGCAGACAGGAATCCTTGTATAATCTGAGAAAGGATCGTTCCCGAGTTACCTCTTGCTCCCAAAAGGATAGATTCAGATACCAGCTCACACAGCTCCTCCATCTTAGGTTCATGGTTTAGCTTTACCAGGTCATTTTCCACTGCCTGAAGGGTCATAGACATATTTGTTCCTGTATCTCCGTCTGGTACAGGATATACATTCAAGTCATTTAGTACATCTGCATACTTAGACAGCCATCTACTGGCTGCGATAAGTAGTTTAGTCAATCTTGCTGCATTCAAGACCTTTACTTCTATCTTCATATTTTCCTCCAATTTACTTCCTACCTTTTATTTCTGTATTCATCTAATACTTTTTCCCAGCTTCCCTGAGATCTCATTATAAATTCCACAAACTCTCTTACTGCTCCGGCACCACCGTCTCTGCTTGACTTAAAGTGAGCCAGCTTTATTACATCGGTACAGGCATCTGCAGGTACACCATTAAATCCTGCTTTCAGCATAGCCGGGATATCATTTATATCATCTCCCATATATGCTACCTGAGAGTATCCCACTTCATACTTCATAAGTATCTTATCCAGTACCTCTATCTTATTGGATATCTTCTGATGTATCTCAGTTATTCCCAGTTCCCCTGCTCTTTGCTCCACTATCTTTGATTCTTTACCGGTAATGATTGCAAAAGTCAGTCCCTGCTTTACTCCCTGAGCTATAGCCATTCCGTCCTTTACATTAAATGCCTTACTCTCAAGACCGTTATTATCTATATAAAGCTTTCCATCGGTAAGAGTCCCGTCTACATCCAGTACTACGAGTCTTACTTTTTTTGCTTTTTCCTTCATATATCTCTCCTCACTTTAGAAAGTTGGCGGAGTTACCACCCATAGTGCTCTTGCAAGCTTGCTTCCGTTGTTTACGAATCTATGCTTCTGAGAAGACTTAAAGTAAAGACTGTCTCCCTCATCCAGAGTATGAACAATATCATTTATATGGACATCCAGAGTTCCCTCTAATATAAAGATAAACTCCTCTCCCGGGTGAGTATAGTAGTCTCTTCCACTCTCTCCTCCTGGGGCTATCTCATACAGGATTGGTTCCATATTTTTTTCGATATTTGACGATGTAAGAAGAGATATCTTAGTATTTGAGTCTATACTTTCTATGGCATGCCTCTCATTTTTTCTCATTACATCGGTATTTTTCTTTACCTCATCATCCTCTATAAGGTAGCTTACCCTTACATCCAGACATGTTGCTATTTTTTTTAGGTTTTCAATGGATGGCGATGCCTTCCCCTGCTCTATCTGTGAAAGAAAACTTGCAGACAGATTCACTTTTCCAGCGAGATCCCTCAGTGAAAGCCCCTTTTCATTTCTATTCTTTTTTATTCTATCCCCTAAAGACATTAAACGTTCCCCCTTGTATCCAGAATTTTCAATAATTTAAACAGGGTATACATTACAGTTAATTTTCTGATTCTTTCCCTGCTTCCTCTAAAATTATATCTTTTTATGTATATTTCATCTTTTACTTTTATTCCTATATATACAGTTCCCACGGGTTTTTCATCTGTTCCTCCCCCTGGTCCTGCTATTCCTGTTGTAGCTATCCCTACATCTGTAGTAAGACCAGCCAGCATCTCTCTTGCTGTCTGCTCACTCACCGCTCCGTATTCACTTAGAGTTTCTTCAGATACTCCCAGCCTTTTCATCTTTGCCTCATTACTGTAGCATACTATCCCCTCAGTAAGGGCTCCAGATATTCCGGGGACATCCACAAGATTTGCTGTTACAGCCCCTCCTGTGCATGATTCTGCCAGTGATATGCTATACTCTTTTTCCAGAAGATTCCTTGTTACTACGCTTTCCAGCCTGTCATCTCCCTCACCAAATATATTATAACCTATCCTGTCATATATCTTTTCCACTACCATTTCTGCTGTGGATTCCTTATGTTTTTTACACTGTAGCCTTATTATTATACCATAATCCTTTACCAAAAATTCATAGTGAATATCTTCATCTGTAAAAAGGTCCTTAAGATCATCATCTAAGTGGGACTCAGGTATTCCCCATACCAGAATATCCCTCATATACATCTCATCCTTCAGGTCTTTCTCTTTGGAATAATACTCCAGAAACTTTGGAAACATATCATAGAGTTCCCTTGGTACTCCGGGAAAGGCAGCTATCCCTTGTATATATATAGCCGGAGCCATTCCTGCCCCATTGGGAAAGGATACAGCGCCCACAGGCTTTTCTACCTCTTTTTTATTGCTCTGAAGGAGTTTTATCCCTCTGTCGCTAAACTTTCTTTCAAGTACGGCAAACTCCTCCGGGTCTACCATAAGACCCAGATTCAGATAGTTTGCTATAGCTTCCTTAGTTATATCATCTATGGTAGGTCCTAAACCTCCGCTTAGTATAACTAAGTCAGTGTTTCTCTTAGCCATATCTATTGCTGTTATTATCTCATCTATATTATCTCTCACAGTGGCTTTACTTACTATCTCTATACCGTACTTATTCAGCTTTTCTGCCATATAGATACTATTGGTATCCACTGTCATTCCGTTTAGCAGTTCAGTTCCTACCAGTATTATACTCGCTTCCATCTGCGGCCTCCTAGAATATTATTGTCCACAGACATACAAGAACAAAGTTTCCTATTATTCCTGCCAGGAAGTCATCGAGTACCACTCCCACTCCATTTTTAAAGTGCTGTGATTTATCTATTGGTCCAAGTTTTGTTATATCAAAGAATCTAAAGATTATAAATCCTAGAACTATAGCTGCTATAGTCTGCTTAGCTCCCACTGGATTTATAAGAAATAGTGTTGTAAGAAATCCTAAGACCTCATCTATTACCACATTCTGCGGATCCTTCTTTTTATATATCTCTCTTTCACATATGTCACTTACATATACAGACACTGCAAATAATGTTATAAGAAACATAAAGTAAAATGAGTTGTATACCATATTATTTGGAAACATCCCTCTTATAAGAGTCAGTCCTATGAAGATCGGTATTCCTCCAAGTGTTCCAAATGTTCCCGGTGCCTTTGGCAGGTCTCCCAGTCCAAAACAAGTTGCTAAGTTCTTTACAATTTTTTTATTCATAACTCCCCCTCTAATATGCTCCCCTCTCATAGTTATAAGGATTATATACTCCACTTTTATTTTTAATACTTTCTACCACTTCTTTTATCTGCTCGGTTGTTTCATCTGTAAACTCCAGTACCAGTTCATCTAAACCAGCCTCATACAGCTCATCTAACTTTGGAATAAGGTTCATAGGATAGTTTAGTGTTACCTCTGTATTCCCATGCTTATTTGCCTTTAGTACAACTACATCTTCCTGCTCATTCTTTATCTCTTTCACCTTATCTGTAAGCGGAAGTTCTATATACATTCCCATAAGCTTTCCATAGATTACCAGAGCCTTTTTTACACCCTCTGCTTCCCCTATATTTCTTATTGTATCGTAGTTCATCTCAGGAGATATTATCACTGTTTCCACACCGGCTATTTTCCCTGCTTCCTTCAGTGCATAGGTATTTGTTATATTGAGATTCCAGTTAAGGGTTGTTCCCTCTTCCTTTCTAGACAGAGCATGGTAAAGAGTTGTCGCCAGAGTTTCCTCTGTATCTATCTTCTTCAGCATACCCTCCTTTGCCACATGGAGCTGTCTCAGATACACTTTTTCTACCCCTAGAGATCTCAGTAGTTCTCTCTGAGCTTCCGTTGCTGCCACAGCACTTACTGCCGGAGTTGGTTTATCTTTATACTGAGCCTCTTCCTTTACCATGTCGTTTTCTACTGTTCTCTCATAGCTAGCCAGGAGCTTTACTTCCAGCTCAGCCAATGCTTCTCTTCTGAGGTTTTTCAGTATACTTACAGGAAGGAATGTTTTTCCGTCTGTTTTTACTTCTATTCTTTTAAATCTGAATGTTGTATCTCCGGTTTCAGATAACTTTTCCTCTATTTCATCCTCTGAAAGGATTCTTTTACTTGCCTGCTCAAGGACCTTTTCTGTAAAGGCTTCAGTTTCTATCCTTACTCCTCTGTTGTTTATCCCCCAAGCAGTGAACTTACCTGTCTCACCTACGCTGCCTTCAAATCTTCCCAGAAGATCCATCTGACCTTTAGTTGTCTTAAGAGATACATCTGCACTGTCAACAGTTTCCTTAGAGTAACTTCTGAATACATAGAGAGTTCCGTTAGGAGTCTTTTCTCTTGAAAGCTTTATCTTCTGACCGGCTTCAGCTCTTACAGCTTTACCCTTACCTCCGTCTACGATGAGCTTATTTATATACTCTCCTCCTAGTTTATGGTAGTCCTTGGATACATATATAATACCGTCTCCCAGTACCACAGCTTCCTCTAGTTTCAGGTATCCGTTTGTTATTCTTCCCAGATACTTACCAAAGTCCGATGAATACTTTTCGTTCATCATATCCTTTTCATTTCTGTAGAAGTATCCCTTGGAATATCCTCTGTTAAAGAGATCTTTACTTCTCTCGATAGCCAGTTTCCCCTCTAATATGTTGTTATAATACTTTACAGTTTCATACACATACTGAGGTGCCTTCATTCTTCCCTCTATCTTTATAGACTCTATCCCTATCTCTCTTAGCTGTCTTACTTCATCTTCACCCATAAACTGGTCTTTAGGACTCAGGCTATAAGCTACCTTTTCCTCTCCATCCTTATATATCTTTCTACACGGCTGGGCACAGAGACCTCTGTTACCACTTCTTCCTCCGATAAAACTGCTCAGATAGCAGTTTCCAGAATAAGATATACAAAGAGCACCGGATACGAATATCTCCAGCTCAATCTTAGTTTT
>Ga0209379_10002902_pt1 | contig 10117 bp, 9 predicted proteins | sample tdDd001_FD_187124 | JGI IMG/M metagenome (GOLD analysis project Ga0209379, IMG submission 187124) | Marine sediment microbial communities from the Atlantic coast under amendment with organic carbon and nitrate - tdDd00.1 (SPAdes)... | ecosystem: Environmental > Aquatic > Marine > Coastal >...
TCCTTGTAAATTTACAATTTAACACATCGATGTTGGAGGAAATTTAATCACTCCGTTGCTTATTCTATGTGACATTCCGTAAAGAGTAAAATAGTTAACAACTTGTTTTACTTTGGTTTCAGCTAAACATCACGTCAATGAACACGGAATTTAATTTTGCTGCACTTGTAGTATCTAGCTATCACTCTTGTACGCGTAGTTGTAGTAGCCATAGCCGTAAGAGCTAGACGCTTTCTTCTCAACAGCATTGAGAATTACGCCTTTAACTTCAATACCTGCTTTATCAAAGCGGTCACGTGCGACATCAATCTCTTTGATTGTATTCACACCAAAGCGTGCGACCATTAATGTCGTGCCCACAAGAGCGCCGACAATACTCGGGTCTGTCACGGCTAATACTGGCGGCGTATCGACAATCACTAAGTCATACTCTTCGCTTGCCCAATCAAGCAGCGCTTTAAAACGAGGGTGCATTAGTAGCTCTGATGGGTTTGGTGGTACCTGACCACGAGCAATTACATCTAGGTTTTCAATTTGTGTCTGTTTGATTGATTGCGCTGTGTCGATTTTTCCACTCAGTAAATCAGATAGGCCGTTGTCCCATGTTAAGCCGAACGTTTTTTGCAAATAGCCTTTACGCATATCTGCATCAATCAACAACACTTTCTGGCCAGTTTTAGCAGCAACTGCCGCAAAGTTGGTAGAGATAAATGACTTACCGATACCAGGAGCAGGACCAGAGATCATCACCACGTTATTTTCAGCTTCCATCATGGCAAAGTGTAAGCTGGTGCGTAGGCCGCGAAGAGCTTCTACGGATAAGTCGGCAGGGTTAGCTTCTGCAAGTAAAGACATTTCTTTACTCTGCTTTTTCTTTTTCGCTTTACTAAAGAGGCTTTCTTGCATATCTGAACGAGGTACGCTGGCATACACAGATAGGCCTACTTGCTCAATCTCATCTGGGTTTTCAACCCCGCGATGGAATGCGGCTTTGACTAACACAAAAGCAACGCTGAGCATACCGCCTAATAATGTCGCTAGTACTGCGATCAATGGCTTTTTAGGTTTAACTGGTTTTACGTAAGTTTGCGCAGAATCTAGGATGCGTACATTACCTACTGTACCCGCTTTAATGATACTTAACTCTTGTACTTTGTTTAGTAGTTGGATGTAAATCTGCTGGTTCACTTCTACATCTCGAGTCATGCGCAAAATTTCACGCTGAGTTTTTGGCAGCTTTTGCACTTGTTGATTCAAGCGCTCTTTTTCACCAAGTAGTGTTTCACGTTTATCAAGTAGTGAACGATATGCTGGGTGATCTTTAGTAAAGCGTTGGCTGATGTCGCTCTCTTTAAAAGTCAACTCATTTAATTGAGCTTCTAGTTCGACCATCACTTTCAATGTTGACTGAGCTTCCAAACCTAAATCGACAGACTCATTGTCTTGACGGTATTGATTGAGGATATCTTCTGAAGAGTTCAGCTTAGTTTTAATTTCTGGCAAATGTTGCTTCAAGAAAGTTAAACTCTTTTCAGCCTCAGCCGAGTTACGATCTACGTTTTGTAGGAAATAGGTCTGGCTAATGTGATCTAAAATTTGTTTGATTTGAGAACGGTCTTCACCTTCAAAGCTTAAACTCAAAATACCGGTTTGTTTGCCTCGTTCGCTGATAGAAAGGTTTTGCTTTAGCCACTCTATTGCTTCTAAGCGTGAATGTAGGGCAATCGAAAACTCAGATTCGTTGCTTGATTGTAGTGAGGTAACAAATAAGGCGTAGTCCTTTTTTTGTGAAAGCTCACCTGCTTTACCTTCCAGCACCACTCGTTCATCTTCTCTCACTAACTGGTAGCTTTGTGATTCTGCGTCGGTAACGACAAGAGTATGTGCCATTTGTGCTGCGTAATCAGGTAATTCAAATCGGCTAATAGAGATTGAGTTGATATCTCCCCTTAAGCGTGCGAGACCTTTACCTATGATTGGTAAATAATTAGGGGAGGCAACCGTGGTTAGGTTAAATTTATCGACAGTGTCACCTAAAATCATACGTGATTTGATGATCTCAATTTCTGTCGTTGCGGAAGACTCTTGAGAGAATAGATCTCCCATATCACCAACCATAGCTGAAATGCCGCCTGAGCTTTTTTGTTCAATTTGAATCAATGCATCGGCTTTATAAATTGGCGTCGATAAAAGTGCGATCGCTACGCCTACAGCAGCAAAAAGGAAAGTGACGGCAACGATAAGCCATTTCGCATCAAGCAAAGTGCCTAATAGCTTGCCTAGGTCGAACTCATCCGAAGAGTTGTCAGATGTTGGTCTGGTTTGTTGTGTTGTCATAATGCGTGTTTAAATCTTCTTGTGGTAAAGCTTCAAGTGCTCTTTTTGATCCCATTCGCTATTTAGTTAGGCGTTATAGTTTTTTTGCCCAAGCTTCAGCAGATTGTTGAATCAATTGATAAGCGTATTCAAATGCCTCTCGACTTTGGCGATACGGATCTGGAATATCTTTCTGTCCCAACCATTGGCCAAACAACATGGTTTTACCACGAGCCTCAGGTGCGATGGATGTTAGGGCTTCAATATGACCTTTTTCCATCACTAGAATGAGGTCGTATTGGGCACAAAGTTCAGAAGTCAGCTGTTGCGCTTGATGGGCTTGAATATCGACACCATGCTCAGCGGCCAACTCAGTGGCGGTTTTGTCAGCCGACTTGCCGACTAAGCCGCTTTTTTCGGCGGCAATACCAGCAGAAGCAATGTGTCTTGTGGGCAATAACTGCTTCAATATACCTTCACCGGTGGGAGAGCGGCAAATGTTACCGACGCATACGACTAATATTTTATTAAACATATCTTTTTAAATGAGTAGGCCAATACAACGCTTAACCTACTCCCACTCCAATTAGTTAGTGATATTTCTAAGGCCAGGTCTTAATACGCAATGCACCTTCTGTTAGCTCATTGAAGCCACTGATTGTCGGTATTAGCTGTCTAATCACGCGATTCCAACGGGTAATTGGGGCTGCGGTAACATAGACAATGTCATAGGGCTGGAGATCAAATTCAGTGCCGATAACTAGAGCTGATGCGTCGTTAATATCCAGTTGGAAGATATCAGCAAGGTGCTCAGATTTATCACTTGCAGTGCGAATAACGAACACGCCAGTCGCATCGGCTGATAATTCATTGATACCGCCCACGTTGCTTAACGCTTCTGTTAAGCTCATACCAGCACGGTCCATCTTAAGCAATTTAGGATCGTTGACTTCGCCCATCACGAACACTTTTTGGTTGTCATTTCGTGGTACGTGAACAATATCGCCAGCCTGTAATAAGCGGTTTTGTTTTAGATCACCACGCTGCATCAAACCATACAAAGACAAGGTTTGTTCAGTACCGTTACGAGTTAAGGTAACGTTTTTCCAGTCTGCATTTTCCGCTAAGCCACCAGCGCGATTAATGGCATCTAGCAATGTTAGAGGAATGTTGGTAATCGCTTGTTGTCCTGGTTTTGTAACTTCACCAGTTATATAGGTTTTTTGAGAACGGAAAGTTGCAACGTTGACATCAACTTGTGGGCTTTCTAAGTATTTAGCCAAGCGGGATGCTATGTCACTACGAATTTCTCTGACTGTCTTGTCTGCAACATCAACTGTACCTATGTATGGGTAAAAGATCGTGCCATCAGCATGAACCCAGTTACCAGCTTCAGAAGCGCTACGATAAGAACCAGCTGGAATTGTGAGCTCTGGGTGATCCCAAACAGTGACATTTAGGATATCCCCAGGGCCCACTTTATATTCATAATTAGCAATTTCTTTATCTAGCTCAGGGTTAGGTTGAGAGCTAAAGGCTTTGTCGCTAGGAAAAGTACTAACAGTTTGGGCTGTAAGAGGGTAAAGGTTAACTTGTTCCGAAATGGAGCTTTCTTGATTCGTTTCAGATTCAACTAGGTTTTTATTGCTAGTCGAAAGGTGAGAACCTGGAGTTGTACAGCCTGCCAAAAACGCAGGAACTATCATCGCAAGCAGAAGCTTTTTTTTAAATTCCATGTTTGATAAGTCGTTTAATTAGTTGAGTTACAACGTTCATGTCGTAATTAAAGAGTTTAAATAAAAGCACATGCCAAAATTTAGAGTTTGCCTATTATAAAGGCTTAAAATGCAGCGGCAATTGTACTATGCATACGGTTAATTACCTAATTATCCATACATTCAGTGTTGCTGCAATTGTGAACGAAAGAATAATGGAATAAAGATACAGAAAATGAGCTATGTCACTTTATAACATTGTTAATTGGTTTGGTTTGTCATTTGCAGTCGTTGCTTTGTTACAAAGTGATTCGTCTCACTTTTGAGAGGTTGTTGCGTTGGTCGCGCAGGAAGAGTTTTCTCATCTATCCTTTAATTAGTTTGTTGATAATTACATCAACGTTGAGGAGGCAACATGAGCTCACCATTAGTCACCCAAACTCTTCCATCTTTTGATGAGTTAGTTGAGTTAGCGCAGCAAAACCCTGAGGCATTTCGCCAGTTTAAGCAGGATATGTGTGAAGAGTTGATTTTGTCTGCCTCCGATGAAATGCAAGATAGACTCTGGGCCCAGCAAAGCCATATCGACCGTGTGGTTGGTACTTGTAAGAATCCGAACCAAGCAAACGTGTTATTGATGCGTGAATTGGTGTCACAAATGGTCAAGTTCCAAGATGTGCTTGAGCAAGACAGCAACCAAATAGAAAAAGAGAGCGCAGAAATTATTCCTTTTGATAGCTGGCGCTAGAGTTACTTGTTATGCCATCCTCATTGCTTGTCCCGTCATTCCAGACGTGAGGAACGAACTATCAGGAATCTCCAACCAACTGCGACAGCGTCAGATTCGAAATAGCGAGGCAGCACTAGTATCCCCTTCTCTGATGTCGATCACAAAAAATCTCTCCTTTCCCCTTGGGTTTACTTAATCCATCCCTCATATAGATACCACAAGGCTTTGAAAGCCACTTATCAAATCTATCATGGAAATTTTCAGGAGAGTCGACCGATGAATATTCGTCCATTACACGACCGAGTTATCGTAGAACGTCAAGAAGTTGAATCTAAGTCTGCTGGTGGCATCGTGCTAACTGGTTCAGCGGCAGAGAAATCTACTCGTGGTGTTGTTCTAGCTGTAGGTAAAGGCCGCATCCTAGAAAACGGTACCGTGTTACCGTTGGACGTAAAAGTGGGTGACACAGTGATCTTCGCTGAAGGTTACGGCACAAAGACTGAAAAAATCGACGGCAAAGAAGTGCTAGTTATGTCTGAAAACGACATCATGGCGATCGTTGAGTAATAGCAACAGTTGATCCTAGAAATAGCGAACGAATAAAGAATTTAAAGGAAATAAAGATGGCTGCTAAAGACGTTAAATTTGGTAATGACGCACGCATTAAAATGCTAGAAGGTGTAAACGTTCTGGCTGACGCAGTAAAAGTAACTTTGGGCCCGAAAGGTCGTAACGTAGTACTAGACAAATCATTTGGCGCACCAACTATCACTAAAGATGGTGTTTCTGTTGCACGTGAGATCGAGCTTGAAGACAAGTTCCAAAACATGGGCGCACAGATGGTAAAAGAAGTAGCGTCTCAAGCAAACGACGCGGCGGGTGACGGTACAACAACAGCAACAGTACTTGCACAAGCTATCATCACTGAAGGTCTTAAAGCAGTCGCTGCAGGTATGAACCCAATGGATCTGAAGCGCGGTATCGATAAAGCGGTACTTGCTGCAGTTGAAGAGCTAAAAGGTCTATCTGTTGAGTGTAAAGATACTAAAGCGATTGCTCAGGTAGGTACTATCTCTGCAAACTCTGATTCAACAGTGGGTAACATCATTGCTGAAGCGATGGAAAAAGTAGGCCGTGATGGCGTTATCACAGTTGAAGAAGGTCAGGCTCTACAAGACGAGCTAGATGTAGTTGAAGGTATGCAGTTCGATCGCGGTTACCTATCTCCTTACTTCATCAACAACCAAGAAGCAGGTTCTGTTGATCTAGAGAGCCCATTCATCCTTCTTATCGACAAGAAAGTTTCAAACATCCGTGAACTTCTTCCGACTCTAGAAGCGGTTGCTAAGGCATCTCGTCCACTTCTAATCATCGCTGAAGATGTAGAAGGTGAAGCGCTAGCAACGCTAGTTGTGAACAACATGCGTGGCATCGTGAAAGTTGCGGCTGTTAAAGCTCCTGGCTTCGGTGACCGTCGTAAAGCAATGCTACAAGATATTGCAATCCTAACTGGCGGTACGGTTATCTCTGAAGAGATCGGTCTAGATCTTGAAAAAGTAACGCTAGAAGACCTAGGTCAAGCTAAGCGTGTGACTATCACTAAAGAAAACTCAACCATCATCGATGGCGCGGGCGAAGAAGCGATGATCCAAGGTCGAGTTTCTCAAATCCGTCAACAAATCGAAGATGCAACGTCTGACTACGACAAAGAAAAACTTCAAGAGCGCGTAGCTAAGTTAGCTGGCGGTGTTGCAGTAATCAAAGTTGGCGCTGCGACTGAAGTTGAGATGAAAGAGAAGAAAGACCGCGTAGAAGATGCACTTCACGCAACTCGCGCTGCAGTTGAAGAAGGTGTCGTTGCTGGTGGTGGTGTGGCACTTATCCGCGCAGCATCTAAAGTGGCTAACCTTGAAGGTGACAACGAAGAGCAGAACGTTGGTATTCGCGTTGCTCTACGTGCGATGGAAGCGCCAATTCGTCAAATCACTAAGAACGCAGGTGATGAAGAATCAGTCGTTGCTAACAATGTTCGCGCAGGCGAAGGTAACTACGGTTACAACGCTGCAACGGGCGAATACGGTGACATGATCGAAATGGGTATCTTGGATCCAACGAAAGTTACACGTTCTGCACTGCAGTTCGCGGCATCGGTTGCTGGTCTTATGATCACAACAGAAGCGATGGTGACTGATAAGCCTCAAGACTCAGCTCCAGCAATGCCTGATATGGGTGGCATGGGCGGTATGGGTGGCATGATGTAATCATCATTCACCAAGCCATTTAATTGCTTGAAAAGCGGAGACTTCGGTCTCCGTTTTTGTTTTTCTCAGAAAGCAAACTTTTATCAGGTGAAAGAAGTGTCTCACTTCTAATAAGTGCGAAAGTTACTTTCGTGCTTGCTTGATGTAATATGCACATGTCGTCACTATTCCCCATATTCATCAGGGAATCATTTTTGGAACGAATGTCTAGTTGCTCTATGAGTTAGGGTATTTTGGCCATTTCCAAATACAAGAAGAGGTTAGCAGTGAAAATTGCAGTAGCAGGTACAGGTTACGTTGGTCTTTCTAACGCGATGTTATTAGCGCAAAACCACCAGGTTGTAGCACTTGACGTTATTGAGAAAAAAGTAGAACTTCTTAATAACAAGGTTTCGCCTATTGTTGATACTGAAATCGAAGATTTTTTAGCCAACAAAGATATTGCTTTCATTGCGACCACAGATAAGCAGCTTGCTTATGAAGATGCTCGTTTCGTTGTGATTGCTACTCCGACGGATTATGATCCAGTGACTAACTACTTCAATACTTCATCTGTTGAATCTGTTATCAAAGACGTTTTGGCCGTTAACCCTCAAGCGGTGATGGTGATTAAGTCTACTGTACCTGTTGGTTATACTGAGCGTGTGAAGGAAGAGCTGAACTGCGAAAATATTATCTTCTCGCCAGAGTTCCTGCGTGAAGGCAAGGCGCTGTATGACAACCTACACCCGTCACGCATTATTGTTGGCGAACAGAGTGAGCGAGCGCAAGAGTTTGCTGACTTATTGGTTGAAGGGGCTGAAAAGCAGAACATTGATGTGTTGCTAACTAACTCGACAGAAGCGGAAGCGGTTAAGCTATTCTCAAACACTTACTTAGCAATGCGTGTGGCTTACTTTAATGAGCTTGATTCGTACGCGGAAGCGCATGGGTTAGACAGCCGCCAAATTATCGAAGGGGTAGGTTTAGACCCACGTATTGGCAATCATTATAATAACCCTTCATTTGGTTATGGTGGTTATTGTTTACCAAAAGATACCAAGCAGCTATTAGCCAATTACCAAGCGGTGCCGAATAATATTATTGGTGCGATTGTTGACGCTAACCGTACCCGTAAAGACTTCGTCGCGGAATCAATTATGAAGCGCGAGCCTGAAGTGGTGGGTATTTACCGTTTGATCATGAAAGCAGGCTCTGACAACTTCCGCGCATCTTCGATTCAAGGCATCATGAAGCGTCTGAAAGCGAAAGGTATTACGGTGATTGTGTTCGAACCTGTATTAGAAGAAGACGAATTCTTCCACTCAGAAGTGGTACGTGATTTAGAAGTCTTTAAAGCACAATCAGATGTTATTGTCTCGAATCGCATGGCTGAAGAGCTGGCTGATGTCGCGGATAAGGTTTACACACGTGATTTGTTTGGTTCAGATTAAGCGCTAATTACCTTCGCGTATTGAATAAAAAGCTCCTACGGGAGCTTTTTAGTTTTTAAGTTGCTGATGAACGTAGCGCCGAATGTAAGGAACGACCTCATTTTCAAACCAAGGGTTCTTCTTTAACCATAAAGTATTTCTCGGAGAAGGGTGAGGCAGCGGTAAATGTGTTGGTGCCCAGCGATGCCACTCTTTTACTGTTTCGGTTAGAGTCTTTGGTTTGTCTTGTAAGTAGTAGTTTTGCGCATATTGGCCAATAAGCAGAGTCATACCGACATTGGGCAGTTGTTCTAACACTGGTTTATGCCATTGTGGCGCGCACTCTTTTCTTGGTGGTAAATCACCACTTTTTCCTTTCCCCGGATAGCACAGTCCCATCGGCATAATGGCAATTTGGCTGCTATCGTAAAACTGTTCTTTATCCAGTTGCAGCCAATCTCGCAGCCTATCACCGCTAGGGTCATTCCAAGGTATTGAGGTTTGGTGAACTTTCAATCCAGGCGCTTGGCCTATAATGAGTAACTTGGCAGATTTGTGGGCTTGAATGACCGGGTTACAACCCTGATCTAAGTGAGGCTCGCAAGTTCGACAATTTCTTACTTGGTCGAGTATTTCATTCAATCTGCTCATTTTCTTACTCACTTCATTTACTGTTTCTTTCTCAAGTTTAATAGCCCTTATCTACATCAACCTGATTGATCAAAGCAAACCCATCTCGCCAGCGTTGATAGTTCTCAGAAAAAATCTCGACGACTTGTTCCGGAAAGCTCAATGCGGCAATGTGTGGTGTCACTGTGATATCAGGATGGTGCCAGAATGGGTGTTCTTTATTTAGAGGTTCATTTTCAAAGACATCGAGATAAGCATGGCTGATCCAGTTGTTATTGATAGCTTCTAGTAGATCTTGCTCATTCAGCGCGCTTCCCCGACCGACATTGAACAGTATGGTTTGGTGACAATGACTTAAGTTATCGAGGTTCAATATACCTGCAGTTTCAGTTGTATTTGGTAAGGTATTAACGATGACATCAGCCTGCGAGAAAGCCGTATGCAATTCTTGAATGTGGTAAGTCATATCAAACGTAGAGTGCTTGGCGGGAATGCCACTGCGGTTTACACCTGAAACATGAATACCAAATGCCTTAGCGGTAGTGGCAAGGTAGCTGCCGATCGAACCCGTGCCCAGAATGACCATCTTTAAGCTATTGAGTGATTGGTAAGGAATTGGTCGCCAGTTCGCTTGCTGTTGCTGCTCCTGGTAGTGTTTGAAGTGACGTTGGTTTTGAATTAAGTAGCCAAGAACATACTCTGAGATTTGTTGACCGAAGATGCCCTTCACGTTAGTCAGTTCGCCGTAATAGTTTTCTAGCTGCGGCGTTAACGCATCGACTCCAGCGTAAACAGATTGAATCCACTCAAGATTGGGGAACTGCTCCAAACAGTTTGCAGCCATTGGTGGTGAGGCGAGCAATATCGTCGCTTGCTGCTTGTCCGTGGTGATTTCCAGCTCGGGTAGATTTGCCTGTTCGAGCAACGTTTGGTATTTGCTATCATCTTCGGTAAGAATAAATGCTTTATGAGTGAAATTGTTCATAGGCGATGCTTTTTTCCCTGCTGGTTATCAAGTACACTTTCGCTGTTTATTTCCGCAACCGATGAGTC
>Ga0209379_10002903_pt1 | contig 10115 bp, 12 predicted proteins | sample tdDd001_FD_187124 | JGI IMG/M metagenome (GOLD analysis project Ga0209379, IMG submission 187124) | Marine sediment microbial communities from the Atlantic coast under amendment with organic carbon and nitrate - tdDd00.1 (SPAdes)... | ecosystem: Environmental > Aquatic > Marine > Coastal >...
GGGGGCTCTAATGGATGTCTACCAAACTGTGCTGGTCGCTGCGGCGACTGGCTTTTTCTCGGCCTTTGGAACTGGAATTGCGATGAAAACGGATATTGCTTGGATAAAAAAAATATTGGAATCTCACGATAAACGTTTAAATTTCCTTGAAAAATCAGAGAAATAGAATCGTAAACTTAAAAAAACGCATGTATTATATAGCCCACACTAATGTATGGGTTTTTATATATGAGCAACGAAAAAACTTCCGAACTGACACCTGGCTCTGTTCGATCTCAAAAACTTATATCAAGAATTGAAGACGGTGAAATTAAGCTTCCCGAATTTCAAAGAGGTTACGTCTGGAAGCAGAACCAAGTTATCGAACTATTGGATAGTATAAATTATAACTATCCAATAGGGAGTGTTTTATTATGGGAAGCAGACAAAGAAGATCGCTTAAAAACATCCCGTAATATTGCTGGAATCAACTTACCCAACAAACCTGATAACTATCCTGTTAAATATTGCCTTGATGGCCAACAACGTATTTCTACAATATTTGGTGTATTTTGGGATTGTGCCGAACCAGAAAACAAAGATGACACATATAATCCTGATGAGAATGTCTTTGAAATATATTATGACATCCAGAAAAAGTGCTTTGTATCAACGAATGATGTAGATAAAAAAGAGCCATCAAGGTTCTTCTATATGAGGAACTTATTGAATGCAAAGAAATTCAACAAGTGGTGTAGAGATAATGTTGATTGTGATGACATCTTTGATGAATTATCTGAACTTCAAAGTAGATTTCAAGACTATGAAATCCCCATCGTGGAAATAAAGAAACGCAACAAGTCAGAAGTGGGCGTTATTTTTGAGCGAATAAACAACACTGGAACCAAATTAAGCCCACTAGACTTAATGACAGCTTGGACATGGGATGAGTCATTTCATTTAAGAGATAAAATTAAAGATCTCTTAAGCTCATTAAAACAAAAAAACTTTGATCGAATTGATGATATGACTATCTTGCAAATTACGTCAGCTATCATCAAAGACTCTACATCAACATCTGAAATACTTAGCTTAGATAATAAAGAAGTCAAGGAAAACTGGCAGTTAATAACTGAGTCAATCAAAAAATCAGTTGATTTCCTATCAGGAACATTAAATTGCAAATCTGTCCGATTCCTACCATTTAAGCACTCAATAGCAGGGTTTAGCTATTTCTTCTTTTTTTGCAAGAAACCAACTCCAGACCAACTAGACTCAATGAAATCATGGTTTTGGGCAAGCTCTTTCAACCAAAAGTATACAGGTGGCAGAACAACATCAAAAATGGATCATGATATATCAATCATGAAGATGATCATTAAAGGCGACCTTTATAAAAACATACCTAATGAAGGTTTATTAATCAAAGAAAACACTTTAATTAACACTCAGTTTAGTATTAAAAACCCACTTACGAGAGCATTTCTTCTTCTCCAGGCACAAAGAAACCCAATGGATTTAGTCACGAGCGAACATACTGATATAGATAAGGCTCTTTCATCTTATAATAGGGCCGAGTATCACCATGTATTTCCAAATGCCTTTCTATCCAGATTGCACTATAAGAAAGAAGAAATATTTTCATTAATAAACTTCTGTTTCTTAACATCAAAATCAAACAAAATAATAAGCAGTAAAGAGCCTAAGGACTACTTCAAGAATGAAATAGACTCTAAAAAGTTTTCGGCAATAATGAGGTCAAACTTACTTCCTGAGGATAGGGATACATATAACCATAACAATTACCGTAATTTCCAAACAAAACGAGAGAAATTAGTTCTTTCTTATTTAAAAGAGTTAATTGATTAACAGTTAAGCCCGCAACCGCGGGCTTTTTCATATCCGCAGGCTAGGGAGCTTACTTGTTCCGCTTGGCCCGTATCTTCCGGTATTCCTTCTTCTTTTCCTTGGTGACGGTGTCACCTTGCACTTCCTTGGCCCGGCGACCGCCACGGAACGGCAGCGGCGTCACCACATTGGAGCGCACCGGGATATAGTCCAGCTCGTACATCCGTTTCAGCGCATGGTACTCGTCGACGCGCTCGGCCCACGAATCTAATTCCTTGGGGCTGAAACGGCGTCCGGTCGGCGTCACGATGACCGCGTAGTCCTCGTCGATACGGAAGCCCGTCCAGCGGGTATCGTCCGGCATGTAGCCGCGGGCGCGGATGATCAGCAGCTTCTCGGCCATCGGGTTGACGTCCATCCAGCCGGACAGCCAGCGCCGGACGGTGACCGGGTTGACGTGGAACCACGCCGCGGCCTCGGGAACGGAGTCAAAGTGAAGCCAGAACAACTTAACAAACGATTCGTGCAGCATGAGGTACCTCGCAAAAAATTCATCCGGTTAAAAGTTTTTTCCGATGGATAACGCGGGCATGATTGCTGGCACCGATGGAAAACAGGCCACGGACACCAGCGACACCGAGCTCGCGTTTCGGCGCGGACCAATCTAGCCGCAAACCAAGCGGGCAAAAACCGCGATGTTTCGGTTTAACTAACTGTTTCCAAGGACTTTTTTACGAGAAATGACGAAGGTATCGGCGCTGACCCAAAGCATGTTAAATCCTAACCCCTCAGTGCGCATTATGCTGGCTTATGTTAAAACTCAAAACTAATTATAAAACAATTAATTAGAATCCTTTCTTTGCGATAAGAAGGATTTGATGCGAAATTCACATGAACTTACAGAAAACTATATTTTCCGATTCTTCAGATGCGGATTAAGCATAGAAGATACCGCTAAACTTTGTTTTAAGAGTGTGAGAACTGTCACAGCGTGGGACAAAGGGAAATCAATACCGCCAGAGTGCAAACGGTTAATGCGGATGTATTGTGGTCTTGAACTCGACCCATTAGCCGACGAGTGGAGGGGGTGGAGTATCAGGAAAGGCTTACTGATTACACCGAACAGATGGTCATTAACACCAGACCGAATCATTGCAGGCAATGCATTGATAGAGATTGGAGCCGAATCAGATAGGCAAAATCTAAGCACCATTATTAAAGTCGCTAGACTAATAAAATAAATACTAAATAGCCCTCTATAATGAGGGCGTTAGATATTCGAAAACACTAGTTTTCAGGGAGTACCGTTTAGATCTCTAGTGTGAATGCAACTACAGAATCTGTGCAAGCATTTCAATAAAGGCTAATGCAACATTTGGGTCAATAATGGTTAATATGATTATTGTTAGTAGCGTTGCTTTAACACAAAAACGAGGGGTATACATGAAGGGCCACCTTACATCTTGATCTCAAAAAGGAGCTCTAAGCCTTATGGCGAAAAGCACAACACTCTTTTTGTCACACCCGCAAAAGATTGAGCTATAACCTTTTGCTTCGTAGATGTATGGCATCAATTACAAAATCGAATATCAGCCTCTTCTCGTACGTTTTTATAATACCATTTTGAAATCAAGTCAATAGCTTAATTCTAGTGAGTCATATAAGGCTATTGTATATGGCATTTTTTCCGTACAAAATGGCTCCTTAGTGGATAATAGCATTAGGGGGCATCTAAGAAAACAGTGACCGTATCACCTGATATAAGCTTTGAAGATATTATCAAAGGCAAACTCAATGGCTAGCTCCCAACGTATCAAATGCTATAGAGCGCTGTATTAATCGACAGAGAAAAATAAATTAAGATAAAATAAAATGAACTTCATAACCACCATTAGGCCAATTTTTTCTAATGGTCTGTATCTTATACTCATCCACGACAAAACCCGAAGATTCACCTTTAAGAATCTTATCCTTAATTACGGCAGGCATTTTCAATTTAGTCGCTTTTTCCATAAGTATAGCTGACTTTTGTACCAAGTCAGATAGAGCCTTATCAGATTCTTGGAGATTATTTATATTAACCACAAGCTTATAAAAAATTACTTTATCCTTAACTCCGTTTACATAATAAGCAATATTATTAGGTAAACCATTAAAGCCAACATTATTGCCAATATCATTATACCCACTTAAACACCCATGAGTATAACCATCAAATTTGTAATTCAACTCTTTCCAATTATTTGTATCATTGATACCAACTTCAGATAAAAACTGACATGCTTTTCCAACATTCTCGTTTTGTGAATTAACCAACTTAGGAATAACAAGAACGGAAATGAAGCCAACCGCACAAACCCAATAACCAACTTTCATAACACCGCCTATTGTAAGATTCGTAAAATACCAATTACGTTAAATAGCTGATTTTGCATAGTAAAACTATCAACTCAGCTTCATATCGTATGCTGCCTGACATTTTACACAGTTATGACAAGAAAACCATGCAGTTATGCCGTGAAAGTTTGCTACAGCTCAACCAAGAAAAATGAGCTGTAACAATGAGTAGGAGGGTTCAGGCTTAAAGCATCTTCAAACTGCTATAAGTTGCCATTTTCTTATGTATTATCGATTACACCTTTAGGCCAAAGAAAGTAAGGGCCAAAGCGCTTACTGTATTTGAACTCACCACCAACTGACTTACCTTCATCAGTTAAGAAATGCCTTTCATCAACAAGCTGTAAATAACCAACAGTAACGAATCTATCTAGCAACTCGTTAGTTTTTAGACCAAGCCCTTTAGCCAGCTTAGAGGTTGTCAATTTAGTACGTTCGGCATCATCTGGTTGTATGGTTTCTGGTGCAGCGGTTGAATCATTTACTTTCTCCAATGAGATACGAACCTCATCACTAATTCGTATGATCCTTTGAGCTTCATCGTATGCATCTTTATAAATTTCAGAATCATCATTACGTGAGACATAAATACCCATCTCATTGTTATTAACCTGGCTAAACTCATACAGATTTAAGCTTGTAACAATGCATGAATCCTCATTGAGATAACACTTAGCATGAAGGTTCTTACAGAAACTGGTTCTAACGAATGTCAGCTCTTTGAGCCAATTGATCTCTTCAGGTTGAAGCTCGCTCTTCCCATAGACAATACGTACATCAATTTTCAGACGATCCTTATCTTCTAGCAATTCTTTAATACGATCATTTAGCTTCAAAAAAGGGCTAATAAGTATCAATCGTTCCGATGCGCCTTTAATCAGCTCCTCAAGATAATAGTTAGTAGCACTAGTGTTCAAAAACTTAGCCATGACAAATATCCGTTTATAACAATGAACTTAATTGCATGTTACATCATGACTTTTAGTCAACTCCATATAGAGGAAGGACGCTTTTGATCTATGCGGTGAGGTACAAATAAATCTGTATTCGCTGTACTACCTTGCATGCTGATGGACATGATGAAAATCGACTCCCTTGATACACATTGGGAGTTCAGAACCACGCTAAAGGGTAGGGAGTACCAAAAAACCTTTCACCCCGTATTACTAGACGGGGTGACGCTGCGCACCAGATTTCACCGCAGGAACCGACAGGCAGGAGAGCTCTGAACCCAAAAGCTGGCTTTGCAGGAAGGAATGTTTTCATGGTGCTGATAGTCATGTTGGTAGCTCCGCGCGGATAATCCGCCATACTCGGAACATTTAGAGGAGGTGCCACGCAGCAAGCGGCTTAACTACATCATGACATTCTCTATAATGCGCGCAGAGGGCTTTAGTGTCACTGGTGACGGTGCATAGAAACAAACCGTCCAGACTGAACATCACGTAACGAATTCAATGTCAGATTGTTATGTTCAACCATGAGAGAAACCGCCTGCTTTATATCTGATTCTTTATCTTGGGGAACCCAAAGCGTGATCTTCTTAAGTCCTTTATCTGTCATGCGCTGCTCATACTGCTTGTTTCTACTCATTGCCATGCCTAAATCTCCTTATATATTGTTGGCCAAGCCACTAAACGGGACGAGCTCAGGCTGTTCTATCTCAATAGCCGGCTCATCTTCAAACTCAGGTTTCCACGACTTAGCCATATGATCACATTCAACAAATCGACCACGGCCAGAGTGACCAACATACGCCAAGCATTCATTAACATACTTAAACTCGAAACCCATGACAGTCAGTAAATCACTGCTCAAATAGCGGTCTTGGGAGTTCAATAGGTACCGATACGTAATTGAATCATCCTGCTGAATAACAGTAACCGAACTCAAATACACCTCATTAAAATCACCATCCAACCCTAAAAGCTTGGCATTAAGAAAATCAGCAACTTTAACGATAGATTCAGACACAGAAACACTACTAGATACATACCCAGACGCAACGCGAGGAATTTTAATCCCGTACGCAACAGCTTCAGAAATGGCGTGATAAGCCTCATCAGGAGTTGAATCATCATGTGCAACTTCAGAAACCGGAACAGCCTCAACAGGCGATGTTGTATCATCAGTAGCAGCTTCATAAGCTAATCCCTTGTAGTTTGAAATTGTGTAGATAAGCGTGATAAGACAAGTAACGATAACAATAAGAAACAACCAAAACTTCCACATAGAAAGCAATCCTTTCCCTAGGCCAGCCTTGGTAATTTTCCCCGTCGAGGTGCTGGAGTACATAAGGTGGACAGCTAAAGGAATTCTCCTATAGGTCATCTGGCTATCTTTAGTTGGTTTTGTTGTTGACGACTTGGGGCAATGTTCCCAAATGCGCGGACGGCGCTTAGTTAAAAACGTATTGTCTTTACTTGAATGATGGAATGCCATTTCACACACCCCACGAACGGAGGCGTCGATTTGTTTTATCTCAGGTGTTAGATAGTAAATGTCCCAGTTGTAATGGCGATGCTGCATTAACGATTCATTGTAATTTCGCGGCAACTTAGGGCGGCCATTTTCATCAACCGAAGAAAAACCCGTATCATCAACATACGGTTCATCAACTTTAAATGCACTAAAAACCCGTTCATAAAAATTCAGATAGCCATCGGGCAGCATATCAACATAATCAATAATTGGTTTGTACGTGTTTTTAACCGCATCAAAGCCCGCTGTTTTGTTGTAGATGTCCTGTGCCTCATCAATAACAATCAATGCACCAAGCGGAGCCCAGCAGTAAAAGTTCTGCCATAACCTAATCCCATTATCATTGTTAGTTAATATACGAATGATCTTTGCTGATGTAGGGAAGCGCTCTCCAAGTCCTTTTTCAATATCATCTATTGTTTTCATTCCCTTAATATTGGTAACAACACATCGACCTTCACGCAATGCTGGCAAAATCTGAAACCAAACAGCAGAAGCTGATTTATAAGAACCAGCCGCACCGTGATAAATAGCAACTGCCATAATTACATCCCCATAAAGTTCATAACAAAACGAGTCATTAATCCATTGATAATAATCACCAAGCCTTCACGCGCCCCATACGTTTCAAATATCGCTCGCTGCTCAGCAGATAGCATGGACATGGCCGAGTTAACCGCGTCCATTAAGCCAAGATTGGCAACAAGATGTTGAGCAACCCCAAAAGAAAACTCTAACGAATGAAGATAAAGGACAAATTTCACATAAACAGCCCACTCAATAAAATATGCAAATGCCTTTTCAATGAAGTCTGGAAAATCAACAATAACACTCAGCATGCTTTCAAAAACACTGTCAGAAGCATATGCGCATGACGGTAATAGTAAAATCAACATCAGAAGTTTTTTCATTACGTCCTCACTACGATCATTAATGCCAGCACAGAGCAAATGGCAATCACTATTGCTTTTGACATTTCCCCAACCTGATTAAAGCCATCCTGTTTCACAGCAATACTTTGTCCCTGGTGATTCAATGAAAACTCTACCGGAGTTATTCTCCCGCCACTGGATATCTGGGGCGTTCCTAGAATCCCTTTGAAGGAATTAATCTTTGCTGTTATTTCTTTTTTAACTTTTTCAATATCCGTATGCAGCGAATTAAAATCAGAAGAGTCAAACACCTCAGAGTAAGCATTTCCCTTTAGTTCAGTAATACAAGAAACATGCTCAGGATTTTTATCACAAAAGCCTTTTCTCATCTCTTGTAAAATACTGTCCAACCTAGACTTAAGCACCGAGAACTGACCTTTATAATCTTTCGACTTAATATCTTTGATTGCACCCACTATATTTGCAGTGTTCTTTTTCAACAGAGCATTGGCGTCACTTGTATTGTTAGCTATTGAATATGTGTTAGATGCAATCTTGTTTAATTGGTCATGATTAGCCTTAGCTGCTGTTAATAGGTCATTGGTATTGTTAGCAGTATTTAACGTGCTTGTTTTAATCTCCGTATTTGTATTGTAATGCTGCTCTTTAACGGCCTCCGTAACCTGCCGGATAGTTGCAAGAAGATCTTCATTCTCAGGAACATCACACAATGCAGGGTTGTCATAGCAAGCAGGGTCATCTGGCGGATACAAGCAAATATCCGGATTGTCACGACAAAAATCAGGGAAACCACCGCCGCCAGTGGGAGGGTTGTCATCACCACCGCCACCTGTGGGAGGGTTGTCATCACCACCGCCGCCAGTGGGAGGGTTATCATCACCACCGCCACCTGTGGGAGGGTTGTCATCACCACCGCCGCCAGTGGGAGGGTTATCATCACCACCGCCACCTGTGGGAGGGTTGTCATCATTTCCACCACCTGTGGGAGGATTGTCATCATCTCCAGGACCAATCGGAGGACAAATACCATTCACAGGAGTTCCCCCACCTAAACATGGTTCAGGATTAGGGTTGTCATCACCGCCGCCACCTGTGGGAGGGTTGTCATCATCTCCAGGACCAATCGGAGGACAAATACCATTCACAGGGGTTCCCCCTCCTAAACACGGTTCAGGATTAGGCTCATCATCAGGCGCACAACCAAGATCAGTTTCATTAGGCTGGTCTTCAGGGCAGGCTGCCTGTTCGTGAGTCTCAAGATAACCATGACACATACCCATTGAGACCTTAACTTCATTAGCATCAACAACAACAAAACGCGGTGGATTATAACCCGCCGCATATTTAACAAGATATTTTAACTGCGCAACAATCCTATTCGTTGCTCCAGCACAACCCGGTGCATCATCAGACCTAAATCTATTAACAGCAGAAAAAGAATTAAAACTAAACAATAACAACACAAGACATAAATAACGCATAACCACTCCCTCAGTTACGCTAAATAAAACAAAGGGCAGCAATTGCCACCCTTATCGTTCTCCGTAAACAAACAAATAACTAATGCGTATTAACCCCAGACACAAAGCCATAGACAAACGCCATTGAAGACGCCACAGCTAAAATCAACTCTGATGAAAGTGGATTAATCAGCAATGTATTAAGGGCATCAAACATATTATTTACGCAAGAAAGAAGTCACTAGACCAATACCAAAACCGATAGCTGCAACGGTTAGAACACCAACCGTCACCAAGGTCATATTTGCCTTGGCTGCTTCGATGGCCGCAGTAATAGAAGCTGAAGTTTCACCCGCAGCAAATACAGGTGCGGTAACAACAGAAGCAGCAACAAAGTATGTGCCTTTTTTTACTGTGTTGATAATTACACTTTTCTTTTCTTGAACTTTTGGCATAACAAATTTCCTTATTTAGATTTTATTCATCCAGCGAACCATTCGGCCGCCGAAATGACCAGTGATAAACGACAACATAATGAAGCCGTGTATTAAAAGAAAAAACTCCGTATTGAACGTTGGAACATCAGCCGCCGTTACTATTGCCTGACCACCCTGAACAAAGCACTCCTGCATAGTGGAAACTTCAACGGCGACTTGGGAGGTTAGGCATTTCATATTTCATCCCATTTAAAAGTAAAATTGATTAGCCTTTTGTATAAGGCAGTATGTATTTATCCCAAACCCAGATAGGGAGTAATTTCCCGTATTCGGACTGGAGAATGTAATAATTAACAATGAAATCTGGAGTCATATAAGTTAACTCGCAGCTTTTTCTAACGCTGGAATACCGAGAAGATGCCAGCCAGAAAAACTCACATGCTTACCACCATCGCCAGCAAACGAGCGCTCAGTGAACTGAATTTTGAACTCGGACTTTTTATCAATCAGCTTCTTTAAATCGGCTCCTGCACCCATAGAGTCCCAATAATCAGGAGCGACACGGCATTCAATCACCTCGGAAGGATTGAAAATTTGTAACCGGACAATACCCGAATCGC
>Ga0209379_10002904_pt1 | contig 10112 bp, 9 predicted proteins | sample tdDd001_FD_187124 | JGI IMG/M metagenome (GOLD analysis project Ga0209379, IMG submission 187124) | Marine sediment microbial communities from the Atlantic coast under amendment with organic carbon and nitrate - tdDd00.1 (SPAdes)... | ecosystem: Environmental > Aquatic > Marine > Coastal >...
TCAATTATGACGCTCTATTAAAGAGAAGGTTAAGGGAAAACTATCTATATTACGATAGTTTCTGATTATTATATACCCGTAGTAAAAAAATATCCTTTTTATTTTTTCTAAAAAATTATAAAAAAAAAATACAATAATATCAAAGAAGAAGTAATAGTAGTGTAGTACCCATATACTAGTATATTTAAAGGGTAAATGAGAGGAAAAACGTTTTGAAAAAAAAAGATAAATAGACAAAAGGTCAAGTTCTTTTTTTCTTTAATGATTTTTAAAAGAAGTTCTTGTGTGATATAATGATTTTGTCAATAATAAAAAATGGGGGTAAATATGAAGATAAAGGATATCCTAAATAAAGATAACTTAAACAGGGAAGATTTAGAATATTTAATGGGAATAGATAGTAATGAGGAGTTAGATATTCTTTATGGGAAAGCATATGAAGTAAAAGAAAAAAATGTGGGAAAAAAGGTATATTATAGGGGGCTTATTGAATTTAGTAATATTTGTGTAAAGGACTGTAGTTATTGTGGGATAAGAAAAAGTAATAAAAATACAGATCACTTTATGATGACAAAGGAAGAGATATTAACAAGTGCCAAATGGATATATGAAAATAATTATGGGTCACTTGTTCTTCAGGCAGGGGAAAGACAGGATAAAGAATTTGTAGAATTTGTAGAAGATGTGGTAAAAGAGATAAAGGAGATGTCTCAGGGAAAACTGGGAATAACACTATCTCTTGGAGAGCAGACAAAAGAAACCTACGAAAGGTGGCATGAAGCAGGAGCACATAGATATCTTCTGAGAATAGAGACAAGTAATGAAGATCTTTATAAAACTCTTCATCCAGAGGATGTGTCTCACGACTTTACAACCAGAGTAAAGTCCCTGGGATATCTTAAAGAAGCAGGGTATCAGGTAGGAACAGGAGTTATGATAGGGCTGCCTGGGCAGACGACAAAAGATCTTGTAGATGATATATTATTCTATGAAAAGTATAATATAGATATGATAGGTATGGGACCGTATATAATTCACGATGAAACTCCCATGGGAGCAGAGTTTAAAGACATGGTACTGTCTAAAGAGGAAAGGGTAAAGCTGGGGCTAAAGATGATAGCCCTTACAAGAATATACCTAAAGGATGTAAATATAGCAGCTACAACAGCTCTACAGGGCTTAGACCCTCTTGGAAGAGAAAAAGGACTAAAGGCAGGGGCAAACATTCTGATGCCTGTAACAACAGCAGCAGAGCACAGAGCGAAGTATCAGCTATATAACGGAAAACCGTGTATAGATGACACAGCAGATCAGTGTAAAAAATGTCTTGCAGGAAGAGTAGGAACTGTAGGAGATGAGATAGCTTATGGTGAGTGGGGAGATTCACCTCACTACTTTAATAGAAATAAAAAATAAAGTGAAATATAAAAGAGCAGTTTTCTTTAAAGAAAACTGCTCTTTTTTTAAGAAAAGTATAGAATTTGTGAAAAATAAGAAACCTATATAACCCACTGGTTTTCACAACATAGTTTAGATAAAGCTATGTTACCTCCACATAATATCTTTTCTGGGAGTTAGAAAATATAGTTCAGTTAATTCAATGTCGGCTTGCACAGCTTAACTAAGCTGCGTACCAGTAATCGTGTTCATCAATATCACTGATTACAGGCAAGTACCAGAAATCATATTCATAAATATCATTAGATTTCCGGCATGAAGGGTCACTCTTCTTTTTATGAAGTGAAATTTTCAAAATTCACCTTAATAAACTATGTGAATCATATCTATTTATTTAAAAACATCTCAGTAAGATACTTTGCAACTCCATCCTCGTCATTTGTGTGGATAACCTCATTTTCAGGGAGAGCCTCACTTAGTTTGTAGTTGCAGTTTCCCATAATGAGACCCTTTCCTACAGTGGAAAGCATCTCAAGGTCATTGAGACCGTCTCCAAAGGCGATAGCTTCCTCTACCTTGATCCCTTCCCTTGAAAGAACTTCTTTTATGGCAGTTCCCTTTGAGACACCTCTTTGCATAAGTTCAAGGCAGCTTGGAAGGGAAAGAGTGACATTAAGTCTTCCTTTAAAGTTTTCGATAATGTCCTCTTCTAAGATTCTAATTTTTTCAGTATCCTCACAGATAAAGAAGAACTTAGTTACCTCTTCTCCAATAAGGTTTTTAAAGTCCTTTTTGATATATGTAAATCCCGATTCTTTATGAAACTCCACAGCTTCCTCCAGGTGATCTTCAACAAACCAAAGATCATTCTGGTAGATATTTTTATGAACTTCCTTATCCACAGGAAGGGAGATAATATCCTTTGTAAGATCAACAGGAATATTGTGAGAAAATATCTCATTGTCGTGCTCATCGTGGATCTTAGCACCATTTGAAGTAATGAGGAATGAATCTAACCCCAACATATTTTTAAAAGCAACGGCATCCTTGTGATGTCTTCCGGTAGCTATAAAAATTTTAATCCCTTTTTCATGAACTTTAGATATTACTGATTTGGTATACTCTGAAATAGTGTGTTTAGAATTCAGAAGGGTACCGTCCAGATCACAGATAACAGCCTTATACATAGTTACACCTCTTTTATAAATTTATTTAATATTATCATTTATTTCATCCCAGAACTGAAAGAAGTTTTCCTGAAAAAAATTGTAATTATCTTTTAGACTGGAGATACTAAGAGAGAGATTATTTTCTCTTGAAATTCTCCTTGAAATTCTATTTAATGTCATCTCAATAAAATCAATACTCTGATAACTTTTAAACCAGTCTTCCTCTATCATATGAGTAACAGCACCCTTGGACTTTTCCGGAATAAGGTGTGAGTTCCTTTTGACTACGGAATACACATAGTGGGAATGGTCATCGATGGAAGTTCCTGTAATGAACCTCCAGTTTACAGCAAGAAAATGATCGTAAAATATATCGATGATTATTCCTGAAAAGAGCCCGTATTCCAAAAGTTTTTTCTTTGCCTCTGAAACGGCCAGAGTGGAATCTGTAAGGATATCCAGCTTTCTGTGAAACTTAATGCCTTCTACCATCTCCTCTGGAAGATTGAGAGAGGAGGGAAGCCCCTTATAGAAGTCTCCACATAGATTACCAGTAAGAAAAAGTGGAGAATTTCCTTTAAAATAACTATGTCCTAAAAAGTTCATAATTTTCTCCTTCTTTGGTTTGGATTTAAGATAATTATACACTATTTTATGTAAAGGTGCAGTTGAAATTAGATTAAATTAATTTTTTTAGCAAGTCTGTGGTATAGGTTAACTCCGTCTAAAAGAACCTTTTCATCAAAGTTAAATTTAGAGTTATGAAGGGGAGCTGTAAACCCTTTTTCTGTGTTCTTCGTACCTAAAAAGAAGAATATACCGGGAACAACTTCCTGGTAGTATGAAAAATCTTCAGCAAGCATCATAGGCTCTATATTACTTATATCTACAAGATCTTCTATCTCAGAGAAAAGCTTTTCATCGTTTATAACAGGAGGATACTGAATATCAGTGTGACACCTGATCTCCACCCCGTAAGATTTTTCGAATCCTTCATTTATTTCACTGATTCTTCTGAGGATATCATCCAACACATCCCTGGAAAAAGTACGGATAGTTCCCTCTATTCGTGTTTTTTCAGCGATGATATTTCTCACTGTTCCTCCGGTAATCTTACCAAAGGTAATAACAGACTGGGAAAGAGGTGAAAGACTTCTTGAAACTATAGACTGGTATGCCTCAAGGAGCTTTGCTGTAACTATTATGGAATCTACAGATTTGTGGGGCATAGCACCATGTCCGCTTTTTCCGATGATATCGATATTTATCTCTGTGGGCTGAGCCATCATAGGACCCTTTTTAGAGGCAATAGTTCCTTCTTCAAATCCCGGAAACAGGTGGATACCAAAGATACTTTTTACGTTATATCTTTCTAAGAGTCCCTGAGCAACAATATCCTTTCCTCCCCCGGGACCCTCCTCTGCCGGCTGGAATATAAGAAGGATATTTCCCTTGTAACTTTTATAGTTTTTTAAAACTCTGGCAAACCCAAGAAGCATAGACATATGACCATCGTGTCCGCATGCATGCATGTTTTCTGAGTGAGTAGACACAAATGGACAGCCTGTTTCCTCGGTGATGGGAAGAGCATCGATATCCGACCTGAAAGCTACGGTGTCTGAACCTTCTCCCTGGATATATACATATACCCCTGTGTCACAGACTATTTCGGGATTATACCCCATCTCTGTGAGAGTTTCTATAAGATATTTCTGAGTTTTTACTTCCCTGTATCCTAATTCCGGAATCCTGTGAAGATCCCTTCTGTACCTTGTAACATCATCTAAAAGATTATTTATATCCATTATCTATCTTCCCCCTTTAATAAAAATTTTAATAAATAAAGTTTATAAGCTATAAAAACAGAACTTTTGACTTAAGTAAATATCCTCATACCCATAGCAGGGCCCATTCTCTGGAGTGATTTTAAGTATAAAGTTTTAAAAGAATTATAGATTTCTAAAATGGAAATTACAAGAGTTATTTTATTTTCATTTCAGAACAGTGTAATTTTAAAATGAAATATCTACAGAAGGCAAGAAGTAACTGCAGTTTGGACATAACATATAATTTATAAACTGTGCCCATATATATAATATATTTTATTTATGCACAATAGTTGAATATACTATGTACAAATAAAATAAATCAAGAGAAATAGAGGTTGCGGAAATTATTAGTAGGTATACAGAGGACAGGCGAGTCCGGCGAAGTATAGTGAAAGGATGATCTGCCGAAGTGGGGTTCTAAGCCAAAGAATATCACTGGGACTGTAGTTAACAGCTGCAGAACTGTCGTTGTCATTTTTATGACGATGGGGTGCTATTCATACTTTAACTATAAATTGTATTTATAAGTTGGTAGGAATAGCCCTGCCAACTTTTTTTTATAAAAAATTAAAGAAAATAACCCCTCTAGAGTATCTGTGTATAGTGTAGCTGGTTAGATATTAGTTGCTGATATCTTCAGATAAATTGATAAAACATAGTTAAACTAGGGGGGAAGCATGAGGTTAGTTCAAAAGTATGGAGGATCTTCTGTGGGTACGATAGATCAGATAAAGAGTATCGCAGAGAATCTCGTAAATCAAAAAAATCAAGGGAAGGAACTGGTCGTAGTAGTTTCTGCAATGGGAAAGACGACAAACTCCCTTCTGGCAAAAGCAGGATCGATAACTTCCAATCCCAATAAAAGGGAGCTGGACAGACTACTTTCAGTGGGGGAACAGGAAACAATAGCACTTCTGACCATGGCTCTGAATGCACTGGGAGTAGACGCAATATCTCTCACAGGGTATCAGGCAGGGATAGAAACCACAGGGATCCACACTAAGAGTAAGATTAAAAAGATAGATTCAGAGAAACTGGAAAACTATCTGAGCGAGGGAAAGATAGTTATCGTAGCTGGTTTTCAGGGGATAAATGAAGCAGGTGACATCACTACTCTGGGGAGAGGAGGATCGGACACCAGTGCAGTAGCTCTGGCTGCGAGCTTGGGCTGCAGGTGTGAGATCTATACAGATGTGGAAGGGATATACGGAGTAGATCCAAGGGTTTATCCTGAAGCCGGGAAAATAAAAGATATAAGTTATGAGGAGATGATGGAGATGTCTAATCTGGGGGCAGGAATAATGGAGGTAAGAGCGGTTGAGTTAGGAAAAAAGTATGGAGTTCCCATATATGTGGGAAAGACACTTTCAGATAAAGGGGGTACAAATATAGTGGAAAAGAACCTGGATATGGAGGAGAAGGTTATAACAGGCCTGGGAATAACAGACGACATAATACTGGTTACATTGAAGTCTCTGAAGAATACTCCTGAAAATATTTCAAAAATATTTGAAGCTTTAGGGGATGCAGGGGTTAATATAGATATGATAAGCCAGACGCTGGTGGAAAACGGCGGACTGAATCTTTCATTCTCATGTCTGGATACTGAATTAAACCTGTTGCATGAAGCTCTTTCTACTATTGAAAGGGAGCTGGGGCCAATCGAAATAGAGGAGCATATACACTTTACTAAGATATCACTGGTGGGAATAGGGATGATGAGCCATTCAGGGGTAGCAGGAAGGGTCTTTAAGATCTTTGCAAGGGAAGGGATAAGGTTTTATCAGGTAACTACATCTGAGATTAGTATATCCTATGCTATAGATCCCAAGGACAGAGAGAGAACAGTTTTTGCACTGGCAAAAGAGTTTAATCTATAAAGAAATTAGGAGGAAGAATGAAATTTGAAAAATACCATGGTCTAGGAAATGACTTTATTATCTTTAACATAGAGGATCTGCAGGGGCAGGACCTGGGAGAGCTGGCAAAAAAAGTCTGTCACAGAAACTTTGGGGTAGGAGCAGATGGAATGATAGTCTATGAAAAAAACAGCAGAGGGATAGTGATGAACTTCTATAATGCAGACGGAACGACAGCCCCTATGTGTGGGAACGGTATCAGGTGCTTTACTCATTATATGAAAAATAATGAACTCTTTGAGGGAGATACTGTGGATATCCAGACCGGAGCAGGAGAGCTGAAGGTAACTATCGGTAATCAGGAAGAGTTCATGGTAAGGGTAAATATGGGAAGACCTGTATTTGACGGAAAAAGTATTCCTATAAACCAGGATGCAGATAAATATATAGAGGAAGTAATATCTGTAGATGATGAGAAGGTAAGAGTATCTTCACTGTTTATGGGAACAACTCACACAGTGGTATTTGTAGAGGATCTGAATAAAGTAGATATAGCAAAGCTGGGGCAAAAGATAGAAAAACACCAGCTGTTTCCTGTGGGAACCAATGTGAATTTCTGTGAGGTGATCTCAGAAGAAGAGATACATGTAACTACCTGGGAGAGGGGAGCCGGTATGACCCTGGCGTGCGGGACAGGTGCCTGTGCAGCAGCAGTAGTAGGAAACCTTCTAGGAAAGACAAGAGATAAGGTAAAGATAGTAGTACCAGGGGGAGACCTCTATATAGATGTGGCAGAGGATGTATTTATGACAGGGCCAAGCGTAAAGATTGCAGAAGGTAACTATTTAGTATAGATGAGGGGGGTTAAAATGGGGTATAAAGTAGGAATAGTAGGAGCAACAGGTCTTGTGGGGACGACTTTTTTAAGGGTACTGGAGGAAAGAGATTTTCCCTTGGATGAACTGTACCTGTTTGCATCTAAAAGATCGGCAGGAAAGGAAGTAGAGTACAGGGGAAAGATATATAAGGTCGAGGAACTCACAGAAAAATCCTTTGACAGGGACATGGATTATGCACTATTTTCAGCTGGAGGAAGTATCAGTGAAAAATATTCTCCAATAGCAGCCAGAAATGGTGTAGTTGTAATAGATAACAGTAGTGCATTCAGGATGGATGAGACAGTACCTCTTATTGTACCCGAGGTAAACCCGGAAGCAGTAAAGGGGCACAATAATATAATCGCTAATCCAAACTGCTCTACTATTCAGGCAGTGGTACCACTCAAGAATATAGATGAAAAATGGAATATAAAAAGAGTTGTTTATTCAACATATCAGGCAGTATCAGGGTCTGGTCTGGCAGGGATAAGAGATCTGGAAAGAGGTATAGAGGGACATGAGCCTGAAAATTATCCTCACCCTATAGCTCACAACTGTCTTCCTCATATAGATGTATTTATGGAAAACGGAAATACCAAGGAAGAGGAAAAGATGATAAATGAGACAAGAAAGATCCTTGGTAAACCAAACCTTCCGATAAGTGCAACATGTGTAAGGGTACCTGTAAAGCATGGACACTCTATCTCAGTAAATATTGAGCTTGAGAACTCCTTTGATATAGATGAAGTGAGAGAAGTTCTTAAAAATACAAAGGGTGTAGTTCTTGTGGATGATGTAAAAAATAACAGCTACCCTATGCCAAGGGATGTAGAGGGAAAAGATGAAGTGTTCGTAGGAAGGGTAAGAAGGGATGAAAGTCTCGCTAACGGAATCAACCTGTGGGTAGTAGCAGACAATATAAGAAAGGGTGCTGCAACAAATACTGTACAGATCGCAGAACTATTAATAGGAAGGTAAGTATTTAAAATAAAAGGGGGAAAACATGAGTATATTTACAGGGTCTGGAGTAGCAATAGTAACGCCTTTTAACGAGGATTATTCGATAAATTATAATAAACTTAATGAACTGATTGACTTTCATGTGGAAAATAAAACAGATGCTATCATAATAGGGGGAACTACAGGGGAAACATCTACAATGGGGATAGATGAGCATGTGGAACTGGTAAAAAGATGTTGTGAGCATACTGGAGGAAGACTTCCTGTGATAGCAGGATCTGGAAGCAACTCTACACTGGAAGCTATGGAACTCAGCAGAAGATCTGAGAATGCAGGGGCAGACGGACTACTGGTGGTAACTCCATACTATAATAAAGGAAACAATGAGGGATTTATAAGACATTTTAAGAAGATTGCAGCCAGTGTAAATATACCGGTGATACTCTACAATGTACCTTCAAGAACAGGGGTGAACCTGCCGGTAGATGTGGTAGTAGAACTGAGTAGTGTGGAAAATATCGTAGGGATAAAAGAAGCCAGCGGGGATATATCCTATGTAGCTGAGATAAGCAGAAGATGTCCTGAGGACTTTGCCATCTATTCAGGGAACGACGATATGATAGTACCTGTACTATCTCTTGGAGGAAAGGGTGTAATATCAGTGGTAGCAAATATCGAGCCTGAAAAGACCCATAATATAGTAAGAAACTATTTAGACGGGAAAGTAGATGAAGCAAGAAGAGGTCAGCTGGCAATAAATGGTTTTGTAAATACTCTCTTTATAGAGGCTAACCCTATTCCTATTAAAAAAGCTATGAACCTGGCTGGTTACGGAGTAGGTCCTCTAAGACTCCCGCTTTATGAGATGAGTGAGGGAGCTACAGAAAAGCTTGTAGCTGAGATGAAGATAATGGGGATAGAGATAAAGTAGAAAAATAAGAAGACAGGGGTAAAAATTATGAATATAGCGGTTTATGGTGCGGGGACTATGGGGTTATTAGTTGCTGAAGCACTCCAGACAGATGAAAGGTTTAATCTGGTGGGAATAATAGATAACAGAGTAACAGGAGAGGGAATATATAAAACTCCAGATGAAGTTCCATATAATATAGAAGGGATAATTGATTTTTCCCATCCAAGTAATTTAGAGGAACTCCTTAAGTTTGCCAAAAAAGGAGGAGTACCTGTACTCATAGCTACAACAGGTTTTGACGGGGAAGAGATAAAAAGGATAGAGGAAGCATCAAAAGAGGCACCTATCATCTTTACTTATAATACATCACTAGGTGTAAATCTCCTTGGAGAGCTTGTCAAGAAGATGGCGGGAGCTCTAGGAAGTGAATTTGATGTGGAGATAATAGAAAAGCATCATAATAGGAAGCTGGACTCTCCCAGCGGGACAGCAAAATATCTCCTGGATAAGGTAACTGAGGGACATAGTGATGAACTGTCTCCTGTATATGGCCGGATGGGAATGGCTAAAAGGGAAAAGGGAGAAGTAGGTGTACATGCAATAAGAGGTGGAAGTATTGTAGGGGAGCACTCAGTTATTTTTGCAGGAGCAGATGAAATTATTGAGATAAAACATGAAGCTCTTTCTAAAAATATATTTGTAAGGGGAGCACTCACAGGGATCAAATATTTAAAGGATAAGGATAACGGACTTTATACAATGAAGGATGTATTGGGACTTTAAAAGTGTGAATGTTTTTTATTGTTAAGGGAAGTATAGAATTAAATGATAACATTATCACTACTAGTTGAAAAATGAAGCTCAGTTAGAAATTAAATGAGTACCAGAAATAATAATCATAAATATCTTTAATTTGTGGCATGAAGCGTCACGCTTCTTTTCATAGATATATTATAGTAGGGAATAAAATAAAATTAAGAGAAGAAAAAGGGGAAAATTAGATGGAAAATTTAAATAGTGCAAGAGAGATAATTAACTTTATAAGAGACTCAAAGAAGGTAACGCCGGTAAAGGTATATATAAAAGGAAGTGTAACAGAGACAGAT
>Ga0209379_10002907_pt1 | contig 10100 bp, 12 predicted proteins | sample tdDd001_FD_187124 | JGI IMG/M metagenome (GOLD analysis project Ga0209379, IMG submission 187124) | Marine sediment microbial communities from the Atlantic coast under amendment with organic carbon and nitrate - tdDd00.1 (SPAdes)... | ecosystem: Environmental > Aquatic > Marine > Coastal >...
TAGAAAAAGCAAGTGAAGAAGGTATTGCTGTGTTTTCTACATCACTAGATGCTTATGGTATTTTTAAAGTTATGCATGAGAACGGCGTGTAAACATGAAACTATATTATGACTTTCATATTCATTCAGGTTTGTCACCATGTGGCTCTGAGGATATGTCACCCAATAACATTGTGAATATGTCTTTGATAAAAGGATTGGATGCAATTGCTATCACAGATCATAATGGTATTGCCAATGTAAAGGTGACTGTTGAAGTCGGAAAAAACTCTGGTTTGATTGTTATTCCAGGAATGGAGATACAAACCATAGAGGATGTACACATTGTCGCGTTGTTTAAACGTGTTGAACATTTAGAACAATTTTATAATGACATAAAAGATCAAAGATTGTTGATTAAGAATAAACCTGAACGATTTGGGGAACAGATGATATTTGATCATGAAGATGAAGTGATTGGTTATGAAGATAATTATTTGATTACACCATTTAATATCACAATTGATAAAATGATAGAATTTGCTAAACAATATGATGGAATCGTATTTCCAGCTCATATCAATAGAAATTCATTTAGTATCATTAAGAGTTTGGGATTTATAGATGAATCATTGGATATAAAGAATATTGAGTGGTATGGGAAAAGACCTGAAGATGCAGAGTCTTATGATAATCGTATGTTTAAAAGATATCGTGAATTGATTAATTCCGATGCCCATGAGCTGATTAATATTTCAGAAAGAGAAAACTATTTGGAAGTATCAGAAAAGACCGTAGAGGCGATATTTGATACCTTAGCAAAAGAGATATAAGGAGAAGTCGATGAGAGAATTGTCTTTACACATATTAGATATTGCTCAAAATTCAATCGTTGCGGAAGCAGATGAAATTAGAATTGCAATAATTGAAGATTTTATCAATGATCGATTGGCAATCTGTATAAAAGATGATGGTAGAGGTATGGACCAAGAGACGGTTAGTAAAGTCATTGATCCGTTTTATACTACAAGAACTACTAGAAAAGTTGGTTTGGGCATTCCGATGTTTAAACAGGCAGCAGAATTATGCGAAGGTAGTTTTTCTATTACCTCAAGTCCAGGGGTTGGTACGGATATAATAGCAGAGTTTAAGTATTCACATATTGATCGTATGCCACTCGGAAATATGTCAGACACATTAATTACAATTATTAATTCAAGTGATAAGATCGATTTGATGTATACGCATAAAATTGGTAATGAGAAGTTCACATTAAGTACAAAAGAGATCAAAAAAACATTAGGTGAACTGCCGATTAATAATTTAGATGTACTTATTTGGTTAAGAGACTATATCAAAGAAAATTTAGCTGAAATGTATACAAAAGCAAAAAAATAATGATCAGTGGAAACACTGATTTTTTTTCCTATCAAACAAGAAATATGTTAAAATGGAAAAAGGAAAAGAGGGTATTATGAAAAAAGGTTATATGATCTCCTTAGAAGGAGGCGAAGGTGCAGGAAAAACAACTGTACTGGAAATGTTAATTGAATATTTAAATGGTCATAACATTGAGTATATTTCTACAAGAGAACCAGGTGGTGTGAAGATTTCTGAAAAAATCAGAGATATTATTCTTGATAAAGAACATACTGAAATGGATGGCAGAACAGAAGCTTTATTATTTGCAGCTGCAAGAAGACAACATTTAGTACAAAAAGTTGTCCCAGCATTAGAGGCTGGAAAGCTAGTGATTATGGATAGATACGTTGATTCTTCACTTATATACCAAGGGTATGTAAGAGGCATGGGGATGGATGAAGTCTTTGACTTAAACCAATTTGCAATTGAAGATCTATTACCAGACGTGACGTTGTATTTTGATTTGTCTCCAGAAGTTGGATTATCAAGAATAAATAAAGATAAAGACCGTGAAATTAACCGTTTGGATTTGGAAAAAGACTCGTTCCACCAGAAAGTGCGTGAAGGTTATTTAATACTGGCTGAGAAATTTGATCGAATAGAAGTCATCGATGCTGAAAAACCTATTGATCAGGTGTTTAATCAAGTAATAGAAGTACTCGGAAGTAAAGGAATATTAGATGAGCAATAGAATAGAAGCAATCAAAAAAGAATTGATATCATTAGAGCAAATAAGCACTTGTTCTTTTAATAATGAAGGACTCTTTAATGAAACACGTATTATGAAAGAAAAATTAGAAAAAGAATTGAGTGAATTGTTAAAGGAGCAGGCAAATGAATCTTAAAAAAACAGCAAGGCTCATTTTATTGGCTACATTACTTCTTATTATTACTCTAAATTTTTTACCTGTACATTATACAGTCCGTTTGTTCTTTGGTAGTTTTGGATTTGGTTCAGGATTGGTTTTATTGGTAATAAGTAAAAATAAAAAATATGATTTATAAGAAATCCGTGATGCAAACATCACGGATTTTTATTATCCAAAAGAATAATTCTCAAAAACTTTTAAGCCTTCTTCATTTAGAAGTTGAAGTGATTCCGGCCGATTAGGACTGTTATTAAAGACTTCTTCTGAACTTATCATAATATTACTACCTGCTATTTCTGCCAGTTGATCATGCGATACTGAATAGACCAGTTTACCAAGCCTGCACCAAACCATGGCACCGCTGCACATAACGCATGGCTCACATGAACTATAAAGTGTATAGTCACTTAAATCTGATAGATTGTTTTCGCTGCAATAGGCTCTTAATAAACCGATTTCTGCATGATGTGTTGGATCACATTTTGAGTTGATTTCATTCTTGCCTATCATAACAATTTCATTCTCTTTTACTAGAATTGCCCCAAAAGGTTCATTACCACTTTTCCTAGATTCCATGGCCAATTCAATAGCTTTTCTTAAAAACAACTTATCCATTGTAACTCCTCTCAAAATAACTTAATTGCTACAGGTTATTCTGCATCACTAAAATATAGCATAATCAAAGTTAAAAAACAATTTGTAAAATATTGTCAAATGTGATATTCTACTGAAGAGGTGTTGGAAATGTTTGGAAATAAAAAAGGCTCTTCTACTGTAGAGAGTGTTATTATAATACCGCTGATAGTGATTTTGGTTTTTGGTATGTTACTGCTTCTTATCAATACTTATGATTATAGCAAACAAGTTCTTAAATATCATGAAGCTGTTTTAAATGATGAGTCTCCAGAAGCAATTCAGATGACATTTAAACTTCTAAAGTTTGAGATTCCAATAAGTTATGAATATCAAAACCGGACGATTAATTCTAGAACATTGCAACAGGTCGTTGAATACATTATTTATCTAATGGAAACATATTATGAGACATTGAAAGGACTAACAGATGATAAAGGACAATAAAGGTGTTATAACAATTAAACTTGTCATAATGATTGTCGCCATAATAGCAGTTTTCTCAGTTTTACTTCAGGGCCTTGTTTTAGGGTTTAATCACAATCACGCACTTAGGCATAAAAAGCTTTTAGCGGATCATATATTAGCAGGTTATGATACCCACTTGTTCGTCAACTATGGGTTATACGGTGTGACTTCTTATGAAGCAGATGGTGTGTTTCAGCACTCCTTAGCAACAAAGAATGAACCGACAGTGAATTTGATAGATGACTTAGAAAAAACAGATGTCCTCTTCAAACAGATACAATCATTTATGCTATTAAGACTTCCAACAAATTATATGGATCAAGTACTCAGTAAACTTGAGATAATTAAAAAGGCTAAAAAAACCCAGAACAGTATTGAACTCAAGACAGTTGTAGATACAGCTCTCAGTGATTTAGGGCATATTTTTGATAAACGAATACATCTGAGTGAAAAAGTGAATCAACTGAATTATAACTTGATAGAGTCTTGCCAAATTGATATACGACATTATAAAACATCATTGAAATCTTTGAAATTAGAGTATGGAGAGTTGAATTTCGAAATTGAATTGCTAAAACAGAGTCAAGAGCGGTTGTATGAGAAGTTGTCATCAACGTCTGAGAAAGAGAAATATAAAATATATGAGGAGATATTATCGATTGAGTTTGAAATAAAATCATTATATGAATTGAAAAAGTTAGTATTTGATGAGGGACAAGAACTCATGAAAAACTATAATTTAATCATTGAGACATTGCAATCATTTGAAGAATCTAATGAAACATTAATAAATACACTTATAGCAGTTGCGCAAAAAACTAAAAGTACTGAAATACTTATAGAAGAAACAAAGTTGTTGATTATGGGTGAACAAGAGGGGTTAGAAGTTGTAAAAAATCATTTGTTAGAATCATTAGAGGAAAGTAGAGCTTCCTTGTATAAAGATGATCTGAAAGAATTGAAATTAGAGGATGAGTTCATTTCTTTTATGGAAACTCAAAAGACATCTATTGATATTCAGTGGTATCCGATTATACAAGTTCCTTATAGAAATATGATTTTATTAAGGTCATTCAATCAAAAGTTATCAAGTAAAGATATCAAGGCATATTTTAGAGGAGAAAGCCGGATTGAAGTAATGGATTTTTCTTTACTAAGTAATTATCAGATGGTCTCACAATTTCCAAAAACCGAAATAGATACAGAAAAAACATCGTATTATGAAGAACAAAAATATATTCAAGACAGAACGTATGAGGTAGCTGGGAAAATAACCATTGATAGGGAGTTGACATATCATGATAAACAGAAAGGAGAATTTTGGAAAGCGACATTGTTGGATACAGGAAAAATGTTTGGTGAGTCGGTTTTAATCAATGAATATATTCTCTCAACATTCAGAAGTTATGCGAATGTCTCTGATAGCGATTTTGATTATTTTGATAAGTATAACCGTACAAGTTACTTCCAAAAGGGAGAGGTTGAGTATATTTTAATGGGAGAAGATTCTGAAGGTATTAATGTGATGGAGACAACAGGAATTATTTTAGGGGTAAGGACTGTTATGAATGGCATCCATATCTATACCGATAAAGAAAAATTGGCTTTATCAGAAAGCATTGGGGTTTCTGTTGCTGGATGGACTGGATTTGGAGCACCGCTCATATCTAATGTCCTCAGAGTCTGTTGGGCAACGGGAGAGAGTTTTTATGATATTAGGCAACTCATAAAAGGAGAAGGTGTTCCATTTTATAAAATTTATCCCGATCAATGGCATTTTGATTTGGGGTTGGTATATGAACAAAAGGAACTACCTAAATACTTGAATTTAATAGATCTAACGTATCATGATTATTTGAGATTTATGTTATTGACTGTAAGTAATGAGACAAAATTAAAAAGAATTGTAAACATGATTGAGTTGAATTTATATGAAGACAATAGAAGTTTTGATTTATCACAGTATTACACTAAGGTCATTATCCCAGAGGGGTATATAAGAGGTTATTATGACTGATAGTAGAGGCAATATCAGTGTTGAAGCTTTGATATCGATCACACTATTTATATTGCTAATGAGTTTTTTATTTCAAATGCTCTCCATGTTTTCGAAAGAGGATAAAATGTCTCAAATCATATTTGATGAGATTTATGCGCTTGAAAACTATGGATATTTATATGAAAAGGTTGGTCTTTTAGATCAAGAAATTGATGTAAACTTAGGGGAACATCAAGAAATAATTGATCTAATCAATACAAGTATAAAAAAAATCAATCAAAAATCAAAGGCTTCATATTTGAAGTGGGTTTTGAAACAAGAGTTAGATGTGCATAAAATTGAAATAGACTCATTTGAGATTCAAGGTGATACCTTATCCTGTAAAGTGACTTATAACCGACAGTATCTCTTTGGTCTGTCTCATGACTTTGATGTATTTATTACAAAACGAATGTGGTTGTTTGGAGATCAAAAAGAGTTGTATCCGAATAAAACACTTTCTGATGTCTTGAAGAAACAGACCGAAGATGAGAGAAATCAACTGGTTTATCAAACAAAGACAGGTGGGAAATATCACCTTGCAGGTTGTTTTTACTTAGAACGATCAACAACCGATCATGCAAAAATAAAAAAGATGTCTTTATATGATGCAAAATATCTCTATCATTTGATGCCATGCAAAAGATGTATGAAGGGGGTAACATGGAAATAGATCAACTAGTAGGACGTTTTAAAGTCATCGAACTACTGAAAGAACATAAACATAGTATAACTGGAGTCTGTTTACATTTGGAGTTGAAGACCAAGTGGTTTATTAAATTTGTACCTACAGAATTTGAAGAGAGGTCTGAGGAACTGAGTAATTTACTGTTATTGGATTATGGTAGTATCCCTAAAATTATAGACGTATATAAGGAAAATGAAGGACGATATTATATTCTGGAATATGTTCAGGGCGTTACGATAGAAGAATATATGAAACAATATAAATTATCCTTAAAGTCCTATATAGATATAATGTTATCACTGACACAAACCCTAGAACATGTACATTGTTATGGGGTTGTACATGGTGATCTGAAGAGTGAAAATATACTAATTGGACCTCAGAATAATGTTTACTTAATTGATTTCGGGAGTAGTTTTAGAGATAGAGACAGCAAATCTTTTACCCTTGAAATGGTAGCTCCAGAAAGGTTAACAGATACATTTCTACCAGATGAACGATCGGATTTATATACCTTGGGATTAATCTTTAAATCAATGTTATATGACTATATGAAAGTACATAAATTCAATTCTATCAAAAACTTATTTCAAGTAAAAAAATTGAAACGGTTAATTTTAAAATGTACGATGGTTAATCCGAATCACCGCATACAAAGTGCTGTTTGTGTGAAAGATGCACTTCTTTTAATTAAGTGATATACTTGTAATAGAGAAGGATAGGGGGCATATATGGATCAAAGAATTTTAACCTTAGCAAAGAATTTAGTACAGTATTCAGTCGCTTTAAAACCAGGTGAGAAAGTTTTAATTGAAGTGACTGGAGAAAGTCCAAGGCCATTGGTACGTGCAATTATAAAAGAAGTTTATTTAGCTAAGGGGGATCCTTTTGTTAACCTGCGAGATTCAAGTATCCAAAGAGAATTATTGATGGATTTAAATGAAGAAGCGGTAGATTTTTTAGCTGCTTGTGATTTGCAGCAGATGGAAGGTATGGATGCTTACATTGGTATAAGAGCTGCTGATAATGTGTCGGAACTTAGTGATGTGCCTTCAGATAAGATGATGATGTATATGGAACGGTATAATAAACCTGTTCATGGTCAAAGAGTTAATGAAACCAAGTGGGTCGTGTTAAGATATCCGAATCCTGCTATGGCCCAATTAGCAGATTTATCTTTGGAAGCTTTTGAAGATTTTTATTTTAAAGTTTGTAACTTAGACTATCAAAAAATGTCAAAAGCTATGGATAATTTGGTTACATTAATGAATAAGACAGATCAGGTACATATAACTGGAGTGGGGACCGATTTAACCTTTTCAATTAAAGATATTCCTGCCATAAAATGCGCTGGGAATTACAATATACCAGATGGTGAAGTTTTTACAGCACCAGTTATCGATTCGGTTAATGGTGTGATTCAATACAATACGCCTGCTGTTTACCAAGGTGTCACTTATGAAAATACACGATTAGAGTTTAAAGATGGAAAAATTATCAATGCAACATCTAATGATACCAAACGCATCAATGAAGTGTTTGATACCGATAAAGGAGCAAGATATGTTGGTGAATTTGCTATAGGTGTTAATCCTTATATCATCAAGGCAATGAAAGATACATTATTTGATGAAAAGATAATGGGATCATTCCATTTTACACCTGGTGAAGCATATGAAGAAGCAGATAATGGCAATACATCAGCAATACACTGGGATTTGGTGTGTATACAAACCGAAGAATACGGTGGAGGCTCAATATTCTTTGATGATATTTTAATAAGAAAAGATGGTTTGTTTGTTTTGGAAGAACTGAAATGTTTGAATCCGGACCAATTGATTTCAATTGACTAACAAAGTATTAAATATTGATGATATAATTGTAAATATGACATAATATTCTATATAATGAAGTCAAGCACAGGTGTGTTTGACTTTTTTAGTGAGGTGAAAAAATGGAAGATAAAAATTTAGATATATTACTTAAAAAAAGAACTGAAGAAATTAAGAAAAATAGAGAAGAAGCAGATCAAAAAGAAAGTTCAGAAGAACAGGAGATTCTTGAAGATACAACCAATCAAAAGGTTTGTGTTGAAGAGGAAACAGTAACTCGAACAATTATGAGTATTAATAAAGTACAAAGGAAAAGCTTGTTTTGGAAGTTGTTGGCACTTGTATTGATTATTGGAATAAACGTGATGTGGATGATGAATATCAACTTGAAATCTACAGTGAAAGACTTAGAATTGGAAGTTTTATCTCTTCTTGATGGTGGTAAATCATTTACTTATTTAGATCAAGAAATTCCATCAGAAAATCTGATTCATGTAGATAATAGAGTTTTAATCGATGTGGATTTTGTCATTGAATCTATTGATCCAAACATTCATTACTCAAATAGTGGTACTAGAGTTTATATACCGCTGGAATCAATAGAATACAACTTGGAAACAAAAGAAGTAACCGATTATGTTAAAGCTAATATTGTAGACATCAATATACCAATACTTATTAAGAACGATCATAATTATATTGATTTTGAAGTTTTTAGGAAACTATATGATTTAGAAGTTATTACTGCAACTGATGGGAGTTTTGCGATTTACAATCAAACATACAATCAGTTGAGATCGGTAGCGAGTGATATAGAATTTGTAAAAACCAGTCATGGTTTAACTGTTATTAGTGATGAAACTAGTGAAATGATAACAGCTGTAGTTCTAGATATACATGAAGATATGAGTAAGGTTATAACTGAAAATGGTCGAATTGGATATGTTCAGACCGATAGTTTAGAGCCTTATAACTTAGAGTTGATGCAGACTCAGTTGAATACTGTAAGACCAGAACATGATTATGGCGACAATGTTAATATGACTTGGAGTCAAATCAGTGCTTATAAAAATAATCCGGATTTATCACTGGATCAAACAATCCCAGGATTAGATGCTATTTCACCAACATGGTTTAGGTTAAATATCAACGGTATCATGATAAATGAAGCTGATTTTAGATATGTTAAATCTGCTGGTGAAAAAGGTTATGAAGTCTGGGGATTGTTTACTAATGATTTTAAACCATCATGGACATCTGAAATGTTAAATGATCCTGTCTATAGAAAAAAGACGATTGCTCAGATTGCTTTCTTTGCTTCTTTGTACGATTTAGATGGTGTAAATATTGATTTCGAAAATATGTATCTAACAGATAAAGATAAATTTACTCAGTTTATGGCAGAATTATCACCTCTTATGGAAGCTCAAAATGTAACCTTGTCAATAGCGGTTACAATTCCTGGAGGATCTGATCAATGGTCAAAAGTATATGACAGAGAAAACATCGCCAAACATGTCGATTATATGATGTTAATGGCCTATGATGAGTTCTGGGGTAGTAGTCCTACGAGTGGGCCTGTTTCTTCTATTCCATGGGTAGAAAAGAGTTTAAAAGAAACTTTAGAAATGGTACCAAATGAAAAACTCATTTTAGGTATTCCACTGTATATGAGAATATGGAAGGAAAGTGGTGGATCTGTCAGTTCGAAAGCAATTGGCATTAAACATTTAGAAGAATTGTTATCTGATAAAGACTATGAAACATCATATGATGAAGATAATTTCTTAAACTATATCTCATATAGGGAAGATGGTGATCTTCATAGAATTTGGGTAGAAGATGAGAGTTCTTTAGAAAAAAGAATGGCATTAAAAAACAAATACAACTTGCCGGGGATTGGTACTTGGTCTAAAGAATTTGTTGAGTTGGAAACTTGGGAATTACTAAATGAGTTGCTAGATTAAAAAATGACGCTGTTATTGCAGCGTTTTTTTATTTGCAAGATTTGTTGAATTATTAAAATTACACTTGAAACTATACTTGTATTATTGTATACTATCATTAGGAAGAATAATTGTATACAATAATACGAGGAGGCGAGTATATGAAAAATTTAATTGAAAATATGTATGTGAAGGTTGATGTTTGTAAACGGTGCGAGGATGAGAA
>Ga0209379_10002909_pt1 | contig 10095 bp, 10 predicted proteins | sample tdDd001_FD_187124 | JGI IMG/M metagenome (GOLD analysis project Ga0209379, IMG submission 187124) | Marine sediment microbial communities from the Atlantic coast under amendment with organic carbon and nitrate - tdDd00.1 (SPAdes)... | ecosystem: Environmental > Aquatic > Marine > Coastal >...
CGATCTTGCACGTTGTCTACTTTGTTTACACAAAGTACAACTGGGAAGTTAGACTTCTGAAGCTTAGTTAGCACCATCTCGTCATCTTTGGTCCAATGTGTACCATCAACCAAGAAGAAGACTAGATTCACATCACTCAGAGATGAGTTAGCCGCTCGGTTCATCAAACGGTTAATCGCACGCTTCTCTTCAATGTGAAGTCCTGGTGTATCCACGTAAATCGCCTGGTAATCACCATCAGTGTCGACACCCATGATGCGGTGACGAGTTGTTTGCGGTTTACGAGATGTAATCGAAATTTTCTGCCCTAAGATTTTGTTCAGAAGTGTCGATTTACCTACGTTTGGACGACCAACAATCGCAATGAAGCCACAGTGTTGGTTTTCTGGTGAAGTTGATTCACCGTTTGATGCGAAGAACGCATCGATATCGAATTCGTTATCAGCCATTCGTTAATTGCTCAAGTGCCGTTTCTGCAGCCGCTTGTTCTGCCTTGCGGCGGCTGGTGCCTTTACCGATTACAGGCTTATCCACACCTGCTACGTCACACTCAACCGTGAATTCTTGGTTGTGCGCTTCACCTTTAATATTAGTCACTGTGTAGACAGGTAGTGGTTTTCTTCTACCTTGCAGAAACTCTTGTAGGCGAGTTTTCGGATCTTTTTGTGATACGCCAGGCTTGATTGCCTCAAGACGTGAGTTGTACCAGCTCAGTACAATACCGCGTACAACTTCAATATCACTATCAAGGTAAATTGCACCAATAATGGCTTCTACCGCATCGGCTAGAATAGAGTCTCGGCGGAAACCGCCACTCTTCAATTCACCTGGACCTAATTTTAAATAATCTCCTAGATCGAATTCACGACCTAGCTCCGCCAATGTGTGCCCACGAACCAAAGTAGCGCGCATGCGACTCATGTCACCTTCGTTCACTTTCGGGAAACGATGGTACAGATCATCAGCGATGACAAAACTTAAAATTGAATCGCCCAGAAACTCAAGACGTTCATTGTGCTTGCTATTGGCGCTGCGGTGAGTCAGCGCCAAGTTGATAAGCCCAGCATCCTTAAATTGGTAGCCGAGCTTTCTCTCTAGTTTCTCAATTGGAGAATTCATACTCTCTCGATATTTAAATGGTTAGTGAATACCACCGATGCGGTTGAAACGCACACCAGTTGGAATCCAAGAAGGTAGAACGCTATCTGTGCCACGTTCAAACTCGAAGCTGATCCAAATCGCGACAGCTTTACCGACTAAATTAGCCTCTGGAACAAAGCCCCAGAAACGACTGTCCGCACTATTATCACGGTTATCACCCATAACAAAGTACTGACCTTGAGGTACAACCCATTCACTGGTACCGCTACGAGGGTAGTAGTTCTCCACTCGATTACGGACGATAGGGCTAACCAAGATTTGATGTTCAACGTCACCCAACTTTTCATTCATCTGAATCAGAGGAATGCCATTTTGGATAAATTGGCTCTCTTCAACATTGCTCAGTTTAACTGGCTTACAAGCTGACTCACCTTTCGATTGAATACAAATTTGCTTGTCTGAAGAATAACGAACCGTATCACCAGGTAAGCCAACAACGCGTTTAATGTAGTCAATGTTTGGCTGTGGTGGGTACTTAAATACAACGATATCACCACGCTCAGGTTTGCCAGTTTCTACTAGCTGATGACGCCATACTGGATCTTTCAATCCGTACGCGTATTTCTCCACCAAGATAAAATCACCTACAAGTAGAGTTGGCATCATTGAACCTGACGGGATTTGGAACGGTTCATAGATAAAAGAACGTAATACCAGAACAAATGCAATTACTGGGAAAATAGAGACGCTATTCTCTACCCACCAAGGTTGGCTTTCTACTTTTTGCAGTGTCACTGCATCCAGACCGTTTGCCGTTTGCGCTTGAATCTCCGCTACTTTTGCTCGACGTTTTTTCGCAAACACCAGCTTTTCCAGTAGCCAAACTACGCCAGTTACCAAAGTCACGATAACTAGAATCAGTGAGAATGTATTCGCCATTAAATTCCCTTATCTAAAAATACGAAAGTGAAAGAGCCGAAACCCTTTCACTTATTTTACTATCTAACGTCTTATGACAGACAAGAGTACGAGATAGTTCAACTCTAGTCTTTACCAACGTGAAGAATGGCTAGGAACGCTTCTTGAGGCAGCTCTACGTTACCGATCTGCTTCATACGTTTCTTACCTTCTTTCTGTTTCTTCAGAAGTTTCTTCTTACGGCTCACGTCACCACCGTAACATTTCGCGATTACGTTCTTACGTAGCTGCTTCACTGTAGAACGCGCAATGATGTGGTTACCGATAGCCGCTTGGATCGCAATGTCAAACATCTGGCGAGGGATGAATTCTTTCATCTTCTCAACAAGCTGACGACCACGAGTCTGAGACTGATCCTTGTGCGTAATCAGTGCTAGCGCATCCACTTTATCACCGTTCAGTAGAACGTCTACACGTACCATGTTCGATGTTTCAAAACGTTGGAAGTTGTAATCCAGAGACGCGTAACCACGTGATGTCGATTTCAGACGGTCGAAGAAGTCCAGTACTACTTCCGCCATTGGGATGTCGTAAGTGATCGCAACTTGGTTACCGTGGTAAACCATGTCCACCTGAACGCCACGCTTCTCAACACATAGTGTGATTACGTTACCTAGGTAGTCAGAAGGTACTAGGATGTTACAGCGCGCGATAGGCTCACGGATCTCTTCAATGTCGTTAACCGCTGGCAGTTTTGCCGGGCTATCAACGTACATTGTTTCACCGTTAGTTTGCTCTACTTCATAAACTACGGTTGGTGCCGTTGTAATTAGGTCAAGATCGTATTCACGCTCTAGACGCTCCTGGATGATTTCCATGTGCAGCATACCAAGGAAACCACAACGGAAACCAAAGCCAAGTGCTGCTGAGTTCTCTGGCTCATAGAATAGCGATGCATCGTTTAGGCTTAGTTTGCCTAGTGCGTCACGGAAGTTTTCGTAATCGTCAGAGGATACAGGGAACAGACCTGCGTATACCTGAGGTTTTACTTTCTTAAAGCCAGGTAGTGGCTTCTCGCTGCCGTTCTTCGCCAGTGTCAGCGTATCGCCTACTGGAGCACCTAAGATATCTTTGATACCACAAACAACCCAGCCTACTTCGCCCGTATTTAGAACATCAGTGTCCACTTGCTTAGGCGTAAAGATACCTAGGCGGTCTACGCCCCAAGTTTGACCTGTGCTCATTACTTTAATCTTGTCGTTTTTCTTCAGTGAGCCGTTTTTAATACGAACCAAAGAGACAACGCCAAGGTAGTTATCGAACCATGAGTCGATGATCAGTGCTTGAAGTGGCGCTTCAGGATCACCTTCTGGTGCTGGAATTGCTGATACGATGTTTTCTAGAACGTCTTCAACACCTAGACCTGTCTTCGCAGAACAGCGGGTTGCTTCCATTGCATCGATACCAACGATTTCTTCAATTTCTTCCGCTACACGCTCAGGATCGGCTGCTGGTAGGTCAATCTTGTTTAGGATTGGCACAACCTCAAGATCCATTTCGATCGCGGTGTAACAGTTAGCTAGCGTTTGAGCTTCTACACCCTGACCTGCGTCAACCACCAGTAGCGCACCTTCACAAGCGGCTAGAGAACGTGATACTTCGTACGCAAAGTCAACGTGTCCCGGAGTATCGATGAAGTTCAGCTGGTACGTTTCACCGTCTTTAGCGGTGTAGTTTAGCGTCACACTCTGAGATTTAATGGTGATACCACGCTCACGTTCAAGATCCATAGAATCAAGAACCTGTGCGGCCATTTCACGATCGCTTAATCCACCACAAACTTGGATTAGACGGTCAGATAGGGTCGACTTACCATGGTCGATGTGGGCGATAATCGAAAAGTTACGAATGTGCTTCATAGATTTATGGGTGACTAACTCTTTACAAATAGGGACATAAGAAAGCTGTCGTTTGACGGCATTTCAATCAAGTTGGCAGATTCTACCCAATTTCGTTAACGGGCGCACCTTATTTAGAGTGTAGGACTCATTGAATGGGCTCACCAAGAACTCGAATCAAAGTAACTTGCCGTTTTGACTCGTCTTCCAGTGGACGTGACACGCGTTTTGCAAGCCACATACCACCAGCAGCAAATAGCACTGAAGATAGAATGACGATTCCCTCACCACCAGAGGTAAGAGGCGCTAACAGGAAGTGGCCGATAATAGCGCCAATAATCAAACCAAAAAGAGGGAGGAGGTAGACTGCCATGGCTGATTTGATAAGGCTTGATTCAGGAAAACCTATTTCCACAACCTGACCAACTTTAACGGACTTTCGAGTGCGCAAATGCCATGACAATGTTTTATTTCCCATTGCTTTGGTCACCACGCCTGTGCCACAACTTTTTTGCGACGAACAGCTGCTGCAACTGGTTTGTTGCTCGCAGCTAAGATCGATATCATATTGCTGACCGTGACGATGAACACCCGTCACGGTAGCAAGTGCAGTCATCATGGTTGTTCACTCTTTGTTACATCAAAAGTAACCGACTGCGCAATTCTTTGCGCTGTTGCAGGGGGAATATCACCAACAACAGAAATCTCATGTTCACCTTTAATGAAGCTATGCAATGTACGACGACCTTGACGAACCAGTTGTCCCTTTAAGGAGTGCTGGTCTTTTTTAGCAACATAAACAGAGAAGTTGAATAAGCCATCAGAATATAGTTGGCTCTCCACCATTTGGTCTGTCACAGCCATGCGGTAGCGGTTCAACTCGTTAGGCTGAAAACCTTCTGGCGTCCAACCAACATGCCAATTACTCGTACCGATATCGCCTTTTGGCATTGTTAATACGGCTGGCAATTGAACATCTTGTAGGCCACTCATTAGCTCGGCAATTTTTGGATTTACCGTGTAAGAAATCGCCCTGTACTGCTCAAGCATCTCACCATCACGATCAACTAAATCAGCACGCAAAGGCAATTTACTTTTTTCATCTATCCAAAGCACATATGAATAACGTAAGCCATCTTTCGGTACAATTCTCAGTACTTGTGTAGGTACTCCCGCTTCTCGCGCTCGGCCGATTTGTACATAGTCATAATACAAATTGAGCTCATCGATGTCAGTGTTCAGCATAGGCATGATCGGAGCCACCATTTTACCTGATTCAATGGTAAAAGGTTCTGCACCAGTCTCGACATAACTGACTTCTCGCCCACGTCTAATCACTTCACGTACAGGACCACTTAGATAGACTAAGTGAGCATATTGCTCTTCACCATGTGGCGCATGACGATACAACAAAGGCTCGATGCTGTTCTTTTTGATAAGGATGTATGAGAGCTCGTAGCTTAGGGTTTGGCTCGCTTCGCTCATTTGATGCAATAAAGCCTCCGCTGGCTTGTCACCAGCAAAGGCTTGTGGAGTCATCATACTGAACAGAGCGCAAGCGCTGATCAGAAGTTTCTTCATTCAATATCCGGAGTCAGGGAAGCACCTTGCTCAGAAGCTTCACTGTTAATTCTTAACTGCAATTCGTAGTCACGCAGCATAGCATGAACGCGTTTACGTTGCTCTTGCATATTCGCTTCACCAACAGAACGCTCTACGGATTCACGAGTTAAACTCACTGGTTCTGCACTACCGGCAAATGGAATAGTCTGCAAGACTGGTAATTGTTCAGCTTGCGGAAGTGACGGATCGCTCCCTCCATATTGCTGAACACCGAGTATCACCGCTAAAGACACACAGGCAGCCACGGCAACTTGACCAAACTGCGTTAACCAAGCAGGAAGCTGACGCTTAGCTTGTTGTGGTTCAGGTTGTGACTCTCTAGGTGTATCACCAATTGAGATTACGTTGGCACTGTGCGTATCGATGGCACGATGTGCTGGCTCATCTTCTAATGCTAACGCTACGCTTTCAGCAATATTCCACTCAGGCTTTGCTGGTGCTTCACCTCGCATGACATCACCAATCAGATGATAATGTTGCCAAGCCTCTAGACTATCATGGTCCTGCTCTATCTCTTTGATAAGAGCCTTATCGACCAATTCACCATCCATGAGAGCTGAAAGTTTTTCTTTGTCAGCCATTGTTTTCACCATAGTTAACTTGTACTAGCGCTGTAAAAGAGGTTTGATTTTCTTTTCCACCGCTTCACGAGCACGGAAGATACGAGAGCGTACCGTTCCCACCGGGCAATCCATTACTTCAGCAATTTCCTCATAACTTAAGCCGTCTAGCTCACGTAGAGTCATTGCTGTCTTTAAATCTTCAGGTAAAGCTTCAATTGCACTGAACACTACCCGTTGCAATTCTTTGGACAACGTTAAGTTCTCAGGGTTCGAAATTTCTTTTAAAGCGTTACCTGTCTCATAAAATTCAGCTTCTTCAGCATCAACATCCGTTGCTGGAGGTCTGCGCCCCTGAGCTACGATGTGATTTTTCGCAGTATTCACAGCAATGCGGTACAACCATGTGTAGAACGCACTTTCTCCACGAAAACTCGGGATAGCTCGGTAAGCTTTAATAAATGCTTCTTGTGCTACATCTGGAACATCACCAGGATTACTTACGTATCTGGAAATAAGGTTACATACCTTGTTCTGGTACTTAGTTACCAGCAGGTTGAATGCTTGCTTATCGCCATTCTGAACTCGCTCAATCAATACTTGATCGGTCAGCTGCTCGTTCATTCGAGCGGATACTCCTATTTGTTATGCCCCTACTCTTCTCAGATATGGGTACTAATTATGCAAAACGTAGTATTGACACCACTGCTTACTTGAGCACTATTGTGACTCTGGTGTGAATGAGAAGTTCCATGGTTTTTCAATTTTTTCGTCATGGCAATTTCACAACGTGATGTCGATATCCTATTACGCTCCCAAAGCCCTGCTTACACGATGCGCTAACAGGCATGCATCTGAGTGTGACTTGGGTATAATGGACGAACTTTACCCTAGATTGTGCTGGGTCAAGTTCAGAAAAGCAATGGCGTTGACAAACTATTACTTTTCATTTGCATAGCTAAAGCAAACAAGGCAAGACCTCCAATTAGAGAGCGTCTGCGCCCAGTGATTACAAACAAAGCGTACGTAATTACACAAAGAAAGAAGAGTGGCTCAAGCCACCAATAACATTTGCAATGATTTTAGCCTTTTGGCGACGGATGTCGTAAACATGGAATGCACATGAAGTGCAAACAATACACAAGGTAACCCTTTTACCTTAGCTTGGGATCAGAAAAGTTTTATGAACATGAACCGTGAACACGAATGTGATGTGTTAGTGGTAGGGAGTGGTGCCGCAGGCTTGTCGTTAGCATTGCGAGTTGCCAACCACTGTAAGGTTATCGTATTGAGCAAAGGCCCACGAAGTGAAGGCGCAACGTATTATGCTCAAGGTGGTATCGCAGCAGTATTTGATGAATCCGATACTATCGAATCTCATGTAGAAGACACCCAAATCGCGGGTGACGGTATCTGTGATGAAGATACTGTAAAATTTATCGCCGAAAATTCCAAAGAGTGCGTTCAGTGGTTAATCGATGGTGGCGTGCCGTTCGATCGTGAAGATGATGACTCCGACGATGAACCACGTTATCACTTAACTCGCGAAGGCGGTCACAGCCGTCGCCGTATTTTGCACGCTGCCGATGCAACTGGTATGGCAATGCAAACATCATTGCAAGACAACGCACACAATCACCCAAACATTCATGTCTTTGAGCGTCATAACGCGCTCGACTTGATCACTGAAGATAAAGTCGGGGGAGACAAGAGCAAAGTTATCGGTGCTTACATTTGGAACCGTAACGAAGAACAGGTAGAAACTGTTAAAGCAAAGTTTGTGGTACTTGCCACTGGCGGTGCTTCAAAAGTTTACCAATACACCTCTAATCCAGATGTATCTTCCGGGGACGGCATTGCCATCGCATGGCGAGCAGGTTGTCGTGTAGCTAATATGGAATTCAACCAGTTCCACCCAACCTGTCTTTACCACCCAGAAGCGCGTAACTTCCTGCTAACCGAGGCTCTACGTGGAGAAGGTGCATATTTACGTCGACCAGATGGATCTCGCTTTATGCCGGACTTCGATGAACGTAAAGAACTTGCCCCACGAGATGTCGTCGCTCGCGCCATAGACTTTGAGATGAAGCGTTTGGGTGCCGATTGCATGTACCTCGACATCAGTCATAAGCCTGCTGATTTTATTACCAAGCACTTCCCAACCATCTACTCTCGATTGATGGATTTGGGCATCGACATGACCAAAGAACCAATCCCAATTGTTCCGGCCGCACACTACACGTGTGGTGGCGTAATGGTTGATCAAAACGGCCACACCGACCTAAAAAACCTATACGCTATTGGTGAAGTAAGCTACACGGGCTTGCATGGTGCAAACCGTATGGCTTCAAATTCACTATTAGAGTGTGTGGTGTACGCATGGTCAGCAGCCAAAGATATTCTTAAACACCATACCGAGGTTCAGATCACCACTAAGCTCCCATGCTGGGATGAGAGCCAAGTAACCAACAGCGACGAAGAAGTCATTATCCAACATAACTGGCATGAGTTGCGCCTTTTCATGTGGGATTACATGGGTATCGTGCGTACTGATAAACGCTTGGAACGCGCACTTCGTAGAATTCAAATGTTGCAACAAGAGACGCATGAGTACTACAGCCATTTCCGTGTATCAAACAACTTGCTAGAACTGCGTAACCTATTGCAAGTGGCAGAGTTAATGGTGCGCTGTGCAATGCAACGAAAAGAGAGCCGAGGCCTGCACTACACTTTGGATTATCCAAATCAGTTAGAAAATAGTGGCCCGACGATCCTAACTCCTAACAAATAGTACTAAGCGGGAGCTTCGGCTCCCCTTTGCCACTGTCTGAGAATCAGACAGAGTTGCCGATATTGCCGGTCGTCACACCCATCTCGCCACACATTTACCCGCCTACCACATTCAGTGACAAACGTAACCTTAAGAGCTTTGGCCGATAGATCCACTTTCATCAATGAAGAGGTCAACCTTTCACATTTCACAATGCCATTTCGATGGATAAACCACTGGCCTAAGCTAGGCTTTGCCACAAAGCCAGTACGATAGTGATACTGAAGAACCAGTAATAACAAATAAATAGATAATGAGAGTGGAATATTAGAAAGGACAGTCGCCCAAACCAAACCAGATAAAACCATCAGATTTAAGATTTGGGCACTTAATGAGGAGGTAACGGTGCAATTAACGAACTTTGCTGAGGTTGTGAGCGACAATTTTATCAACCATCGACGCATGACCTAGGTTTTCACTACGACCATGCCCCATTACCCACGTAAATAGATCTGGATCATCACATTCTAGTAGTGAGACAAAATCACGCTGCTCTTGTTCACTCAGAGCATCAAAGCACTCTTCAAAAAACGGCATAATCACCACGTCAAGCTCAAGCATGCCACGACGACAAGCCCATTTAATACGCGCCTTTTCTTCCGCAGTGTACATTCAGTATTCCTTCATAGATGTGTAGTTCTTAGTGCGGAGTGTAACAAGGGATGTGCGACGTCACTAGTGTGCGGGTCACAATATATTGCCAAGTCACTGCAAATCCTGATCGCATTTAGTAAACAAACGTTCAACTGAGTCAAACACCTCAAAATTGAGTGGGTATATTGAGTGCTGACAAATGCCGATTCTGCAATTAACATAGCTGAAAAATATCTTCAAAAGGCATTGTAATCATGGAATGGCAAACTCGCTTTTCACCGCTGAACTTATCGACACAAGACGCACTACCTAAGCTGTCTATCTCGCTATTGGATAACCTGGGCATGATCACCATGATCGGTGACGACAAGAAGTCCTACCTACACGGTCAAGTTACCTGCGATGTGGTTTCTCTCGAGAAAGACCAATCAACATTGGGTGCACATTGTGATGCGAAAGGTAAAGTGTGGAGTGTTTTCCGCCTATTCCACCATAACGATGGCTACGCAATGGTTCAGCCGAAATCAGCGATTGAAGTGGAACTGAAAGAAATCAAAAAATACGCGGTATT
>Ga0209379_10002913_pt1 | contig 10084 bp, 9 predicted proteins | sample tdDd001_FD_187124 | JGI IMG/M metagenome (GOLD analysis project Ga0209379, IMG submission 187124) | Marine sediment microbial communities from the Atlantic coast under amendment with organic carbon and nitrate - tdDd00.1 (SPAdes)... | ecosystem: Environmental > Aquatic > Marine > Coastal >...
GGATTAGCCACTTCGATCGTGATTATTCCTAATGAACGCATGCATAAAAAATACAGTTCGCTTACTTCTCGTTTTCATATTGAAGGTGCTAATGTTTTTGGTAGTGTCGCCTTCGAGGCTGCTTATACACATGGTGAAGGATGGTTAGAACAACTGTTAGTCTATTTAAAAACTAATGTTGAGATGGTAAAATCATATTTAGCCGAAAATCTTTCTTCTATTAAAGTTGTCGAACCTGAGGGAACATATCTTTTATGGTTGGATTTTTCTGCCTTGAACATAAAAGAAGAAAAGTTACAGCGTATTTTGATTGAGGAGGCAGAGATTGCATTGAATAAAGGCAAATCATTTGGTTCCAACGGCAGCAACTTTATGCGTTTAAATATTGGTTCACCTCAAGCAGTGATTCTTGAAGGCTTGGATAGGATGGTTGCCGCATTAAAAAGATATGAACGTGTTTAAACCTAATTTAAATTGTAAGTTGATAGTCTTTAGAGTCATGCTTGTTGAATTTACATTTGATGATAAACATATAATTCGACTCAGAATTCACTTTCTTAATGGTATTCAATGAAATATAAATTTTATTTTTAATGATGAGTTCGAAAAAAATATGTAAAAGTTGAATAATTTCCGTATCTTGCAGCACCGTTAGGTTTAGAACTTTTAGCTTTGTTGTTATTAGTCTAAACATTAAGAGGTGTATTATTGTAATAAGAACTAAATAATTAAATGGCCAGATCAAAAGAAACATTCGGTAAAAAAGAGTTAGAAAAGAAAAAACTCAAAAAAAGAAAAGAAAAAGAAGCACGCAAAGAAGAAAGAAAAGCCAACAGTGGTGGGCAATCTTTTGAAGACATGTTGGTTTACGTTGACGAGAATGGTCAACTAACATCTACTCCTCCAGATCCAACTAAGAAAATTGAAGTTGATGCAGATAGCATTGTGCTAGGTGCAAGAAATAGTAATGCAGGTTATGTAGAAGATCCTCTACGTAAAGGGACAGTTACTTTTTTCAACACAAGTAAAGGGTATGGATTCATTAAAGATTCTGAAACAGGTGAGAGTATTTTTGTTCATATCAATGGTTTAGTTGATCAAGTGAACGAAAATGATAAAGTAAACTTTGAAACAGAGCGTGGCCCTAAGGGTATGAATGCTGTGAATGTGACTTTGATTAAAAAATAATACAGATACAGTTTTAAACTGTTCTTCAATATTTAAGGATACTTATCGTAAAGATTTGTATCCTTTTTTTATACTCAGATTTTAAGAAAAGGATGTGAAAAAAAGTGGGTGAATTCTGAAATTGTTTAAGCTTATAACCTTACCGAGAGCGTAAGTTTATATTCTAAAAGGGATATTTTTTATTAAACTGATCGTTGTGTCTTTTGATACTAATATGTGTTGGGAGACGAGAAAATAAACCAATGGAGTACACAGACAGCGTGTACATGTGAATTCTAATATAGGCTTCAATTTAATGACGTTTACGTTAAATTTTTAAATGGTGATAATTTCTGCTGTTAGTAATTATGTCGATGAGCAGGAGTAATATTGAATTGTTCAATAAATTCTAGAAAAGATCAAGAGTTCGAACCAAAATAAAGATCAAAAATGAATATCTTCATCCTCTATATATAATGGTAAAGAGAAGGAATATGAAATTGATCTGTATATCAGATACACATGGTAGGCATGAAGAAATCGAGTTGGCTCCAGCAGATATGATTATTCATGCAGGTGATATGAGTGAGATGGGGAGTAAAGAGCAAATTATCGATTTTATCAATTGGTTTTCATCCCTAAATTATCAGTATAAAGTTTTGATAGCTGGTAACCATGATTTCTTTTTCGAGCATTCGACTTCTAGAGAAATAAAAAAAATGATACCTGAAGGAATTAATTATTTGAATGATTCTGGCGTTGAAATTGACGGTATGAGGATATGGGGATCGCCCGTTCAGCCCTGGTTTAAAGATTGGGCTTTTAATCGTAGCGAGAAAATTATTGTAAGACATTGGAACGAAATTCCCAATGATACCGATATTTTAATCACTCATGTACCTCCCCAAAACATTTTGGATAAGAATGGGCGATCAGAATCATGTGGTTGCCCACATTTAACAGCAAGAGTTAAAGAAGTGAATCCACAATATCATATCTTTGGTCATATACACGAAAGTTATGGAATGATTAAAAAAGGAGGTACGACTTTTGTCAATTCCTCTAATCTTGATTCCTTGTACGAATATGCCAATCAACCTATTGTGATTGATGTTAATTCATAAGAAATATTTTATTTTCAAGTTCAATTTAATATCTATAATACAAGCCTTAGTATGAAGGATCCAAAAACCAATAAGTTTATTTACAGCATATTTGTACCAACACTACTTGCTATAAGTATGTTTATCGTATCATTTTATGTGATTATAATTCCATTGTTTGAACGGAGTATGATGGATCGTAAAAAGGAGACAATAGTGGAGTTAACTAATACGGCATGGAGTGTATTGGCAGAGTATAAAGATGCTTACCAAAGTGGATCGATATCTTTAGAGGAAGCTAAACAGGCAGCCGCCGAGCAGGTAGGCAAGATGAGGTACGGGAAAGAACAGAAGGATTATTTTTGGATTATCTCATCAAGTCCAGTAATGATTATGCATCCATATCGATCTGATTTGAATGGTAAGGATATGTCAAATTTTGCAGATAATCATGAAAATAAACTTTTTGCAGATGCGGCTCAATTGGTTCGCGAGAAGGGTGAAGGTACAATTGAATATTATTGGCAATGGAAGGATGATGCTTCAAAAATAGCACCTAAATTATCCTATGTAAAGGGTTTTGAAGATTGGAACTGGGTAATTGGAACAGGTATTTACCTTGATGATGTTAGGCTTGAAATCAAGAATTTAAAGAAATCTTTATTAAAAGTCTCTTTTGTTATTGTCCTCTTAATGGTGATTATTTTATTCTACATTTTAAGACAGTCTATGACAATAGAGGATAAGCGAGTGAAGGCTGAAGAGCAATTAAGATTATCAATTCAAAAATATAAGAGCCTAGTTGATGCTTCGACCGAGGGGACTCTGATGTTGGTTAAGGGAAAAGTTGTTTTCACCAATATCAAATTCATGAGTTTATTACAGGACGAAAATGATGATTTAATTGGAATTGATTTCTCGAAGTTATTTCGAAAGAGTTGGGACGATTTGGTTGCAATGATAGATAATCCTATGAAGACTTATACTTTCGAGACAGAATTGCTAAGTGCCAAGGTAGGCATGGAGAATGTAGTCGTTTCAGCAACTCAGATAAAGCATTCGGGACAGATTGGATATATTATTGCAGTACGAAATGTAACAGAGCAAAAACGTTTAAGGTTGGATGCTCAAAAAATATCTGATGATATTCAATTATCCTTACAGCTTATGAATCAGCCTGTACTCAATCTGATTAATAAGAATGTAACCTGCAGTCTAAGCGATACGGTTAATGATGTTGCCAGAATTATGACCGATAACCGATCGAAATTAATTTGTGTTAAGGAAAAAGAAGATATAATTGGAGTTGTTACTGATACGGATTTAAGGAGTCGGGTTTTGGCAAAAAATGCGGCTGCGGATAAGCCCATCTATTCTGTAATGACCTCACCCGTAAAAACAATCAATCAGGATGCACTTCTTTATGAAGCTGTTTTACTCTTTGAACAAAAAGATATTACGCATTTATTGGTTGAAAACAATTACGGAGAGATTATTGGTCATATCAGTAATAAGCAATGTTTGGAAATGCAACGCAATTCTCTAAGTTACCTAATTCGTGAGATTAATGCTTGTTTCCTTATAAGTGACCTGAAACGAATTTATGAAAAAGTACCTGTCTTAATACAAGCTATTTTCACAAGTACTGATAATATTAATAGTATATCGCGCACGATTACCTCTATAGCCGATGCGATTAATTCTAGAATAATAGAAATTGCTTTAAAGGAAGTTGGAGAGGCTCCATGTGAATTTGCTTTTGTGGCCATGGGTAGCGAAGGCCGAGGCGAGCAGACTTTAAAAGCCGATCAGGATAATGCTATTATTTTTGAAAATCATTCGGAAGAGAATAAGAACTACTTTTTACGTTTATCGGAGATTGTAAACGAAAATTTGCACGCAATAGGTTATTCTCGATGTAAAGGTGATTTAATGGCAGGAAATCCAGAGTGGTGTAATGATATTAATGTATGGAAAGATTACTTCTCCAATTGGATTAACAATCCTGATATGGCTAATGTATTAGATAGTTCTATATTTTTCGATCTGCGATTAATTTATGGCGATAATAGATTGGTAGATCAATTGTTTGATCATGTGTATGAAACTTTAAATGGAAATATCACTTTCTTTAATCAATTGGCTAAGACTGTAATTCGACAGAAACCGTGTATCGATAAGAAAAGAGTTGACATTAAGCAGTTCCTTGTACCCATTATTGGCTACTTGCGAATTCTGGCTCTGTATAACTCAATTCCAGAAACCAACAGCTTATTACGATTAAATCAATTGATGGGGCTCGGCGAAATTTCAGAGAAAAGGGGAGAGGAGATTGAGAAGATGTACAACTTCCTGATGCATTTACGTATTAAGTGGCAGGTTGATTTACTTTTGGATAATGACTGGCCAGTTAATTCTGTCTTATTGATTAACTTAACTGATATCGATAAACAAACCCTAAAAACAATTGGCATTGAAATTTCAAAACTTCAAGACAATTTACAGAAATCATTTAAAGTTTCAGAATACCAACAATAGGGCTTCCTAGATATTAATTACACATTCAGACCAGACAGTATTTTAATACTTGTCTGGTTTTTTTTATTTAGAAATTATCTCAAGTTTTTGGGTGTAGTTCAATGAAAAAAGCAAAGTTTTTTGAAGTTCTTATGGTTTTGTATTTCTTACCGTATAATCAAATGGATTCCTTATGTAGGAATATAAGAGCTTTCTTGAGATTGAATAACTATGATAGAATGGAAGCAGCTAAAATAGATTTTGCTTTAAACTTATAATTATGAAAGAAACGTCATGTTGTTTGCATTGCAATTTTAGTGGTATTGTGTGTTATTTAAAATTAGATATCAGCAAACTGGATCATTTAATATCGCTTAAATGGCTGGTTTATTCTTTTAATGAGGGGGTATAATTTACAATTGGCTAAGCAGATCTCTTACTTTATTTATTCAAAGTGTATTTCACTGATAAAAATATTTACATACAAGACTTTTATCATGTTTTTATAAATGATTCAATTTGACAGATTTGACAAGCTAGTTTTTTGAATAATCCTATTAGTTTTACTCTTGATTTAAGTTTTATAAAGAATATAAATATATCAAGTTAAAAAAATATGAGACTTATAGCGATTGCCTATCTGTTGAGTTAGGTTTAAGAAATTTGTTGAGAATTAATTAAACTGAAGCAGTAGGTCGCATTAATAGAATCATAGGAAAAGAATATAGGAAATAAGAAGAATGTGATACAATAGTGAGTTGTTCTTAATTAATAACTAGCGATTCTGTATCAATTTAAAGTAAAGTTTAACCCTTTTATTTAGATTACTAACCATAAAAGAAAGTGATTATGTCAGTTACTCCCAGAAATTGGAAAAAAACGAATGGAATAGCAGTAAATGATTGTACTAACGAATCTTGGAAGCAACATTGGATAGATTCTACAGGTAGATCATGGCCTGATAAGTGCTCTGTATCTAAGTGCTCAAATGAGCCAACTATTGGTGCTCATATCATGAATGAGAACGTAAACGGGGTGAAAGTTGTACCAATGTGTCCTTCATGTAATGAAAAAACGTCAGTTTTTAATTTAGGTTTTGGTATATCTTTAGCGAATGCAGAAATGTTTGAGCCTGTGATACATGATCCATTGGGAATTTTGTAGAATTTCAATAGATGTTTTTAGTTTAAATTATAACAAAAAGACCCTGTTTTAAGCTAAAATAGGGTCTTTTGTATTTCTAGTTATTAAGCGAGGTTTAATATTTTTCTATTTATTAATTGATCTTAACAAGTGGTCATTTGCTTATAATTGGCACTATTTAATATTCAATATTTTTTCGTGTCATATCATTAAGGACATGTAGATTCTTTTATTTAAGAAAAATAAAAGTTAGAAGATGATTACATGTAACTATGCAAATTGGTTGTACAGAAGCTAATACAGAACTTATATGACTTTTTGTACGGTTTGACTTAAGCTAAGCAGGTAAATTATTAGAAAAAATACGAGTATAACATGCTTGTTTATATTAAAAAATCGTTTGTTTTGTAGTATTAAATATTAAAATATCTATCATGATAAGAAAATACCTTCGGTTGATTATTGCCGGAATTTTATTTTTAGGATCTATCTTCCTTTTTGTAGAGGGAATGATTTCATTAGGCGTTTGGTCGCTTGTCGTTTCAGGTTTCTTCGTTTTATTTCATTTTAAGAATATAATGAACCTGATGGCTTTTTATTTTGTGAGAAAAAATAATTTTGAAAAAGCAGCTGGAGTATTGGATCGTGTAAAACATCCTGAAAGAATGATTAAGGGGCAGGAAGCTTATTACTATTATCTGTCAGGATTGATTGAGTCACAAAGACAAAACAATTCTAAGGCTGATAAAGCTTTCAAAAAAGCACTTAAAACAGGTCTAAGAATGAAGACAGATCAAGCAGTAGCAAAGTTGAATCTTTCGGGTATTGCTTTGTCTCAGAGAAATAAGACTTTGGCTAGACACTACTTAACTGAAGCAAAAAAGCTAGATAAACAGAAGCATTTATCAGCTCAGGTTAGAGAAATAGAAGCCATGATGAAACGTATCTAGATTTTCATCACAAGCTTAAGATAATATATTAAGACCTGGCAAAACCGATTTATCGGTTTGTCAGGTCTTTTTTATTAGATTTGATAGAGAGTGTGACTTTAATAAAAAGTCAAAATATCAATTCGAAAAATTCGTTCTAATTAACAGAAATGAGCTGTATGTCGAAGATTAGAATGGAACCTCCTGGTATTGAACCATGGTCCTCTATTCCATAAGCCAAATGAGCTGGAACCAGTAAAATACCTTCTCCTCCTTCCTTGAAAAATGGGATTCCTTCTATCCAACCAGGAATAACTTCTGACATATTAATTTCTAAGGATTCATTTTGGTCAAAAGCATCACCATTGGTAAAGTAGCCAAAATAGGCAATTGTTATATTTGAATCAGGGCTAGGATGCTTGCCGTCACCCTCCTTGAAAATTGAGTAGTATAAACCAGAATCTGTTTTCTGTGCATCTAGCTTATTAGCTTTAATATAAGCTTTGATTTCTTCTTCGTTCTGGTGCTTAAATCTGTATTTCTTCATTTTTTGATCATATAATGATTTGCAAGAATTTGCTTGTTGTTAATTATGGTGGATGTCTTGTCCTTAACTTATTTCGATTTGTTATTTAATTTTGAAAGTCAGTATAAAGAGCTTTGCAAAGCTAGTTAATTATGGATACTATGTTGATAAATTTTTGATTGAAGATTAATCTTGTAATCAAATCTCTTTTGCCATGATGTAATCATCCATAATAAAGCCATTACCGATATCTATCACCACTTCTCTGGTTTCCTTAAATCCCATTTTTTCATAGGCCTTAATAGTAGCCAAGTTTTTTTTGTTAACTGTAAGTGATATAGTATGGTATCCTAAATGCTCAGCTGTTGTTTGCAGATAGTGCATGGCCTTTTTGCCAATACCCTTTCCTCTAGATGCTTTTAAAATGTATATTTTATTTAAAAATAAGGTATTTGTTTTCTTGTAATACGAGAGATAACCAACGGGGTAACTCTGGTGAGTGATTAGATAGTATAAGGCACCTTCTTCAATTTGATCTTTTATAGCTTCAACCGTTTGGTATTTTTTTAGCATGTAATCAATTTGTTTGTTTCCAATAATATTTGGATAATGTTCTTTCCATATTGTAGTTGCCAGATCAGAGATAATTTCATAATCAGAATCGGTATTTGCGATATTTATTTTTGTCATAACTTCTTAGTTTATTGTGTTATTTGGAAATCTGTTCGCTTTGTTAGACTAACTCTATGATACAATTAAGCTTTAAGCCTTCTCAAGAATTATTGCAATTCCTTGCCCAACACCAATGCACATGGTGCAAAGCGCTTTTTTTGAGTTAGATCGCTGAAGTTGATATAGGGCTGATGTTACAATCCGAGCTCCACTCATTCCCAAAGGGTGTCCCAAAGCTATGGCTCCACCTAATGGGTTGATCCGTGAATCATGATCGTTAAGTCCAAGTTCGCGAATGCACGCGAGTGCTTGGGCTGCGAAGGCCTCATTAAGTTCGATAATATCCATTTGGTCGAGCGTTAAGCCTAAATGGCTTAAAAGCATATTTGTTGCTGGTACTGGACCGATTCCCATAATCCGAGGTGAAATCCCAGCAGTTTTCATGCCAAGAACTTTAGCTTTAGCTTGCAATCCAAACTTCTTTACAGCATTTTCAGAGGCTATAATCATTGCTGCTGCACCGTCATTCACTCCTGATGCATTCCCTGCTGTGATGCTTCCACTTTCAGGAATTAAGGTTTTTAAGGATGCCAATTTTTCCAGTGAACTGAGTCTGGGATGTTCGTCCTTATTCACTACTATAGGTTCACCTTTGCGTTGAGGAATTGGAACAGGGATAATTTCATCAGCAAAGAATCCGTAATTTTGGGCTGCGTGTGCTTTTTCTTGACTCCAATGAGCAAATTTATCCTGATCTTTACGGCTAATATTAAAATCACAAGCTATATTTTCAGCTGTTTCTATCATCGACTCGGTTCCATATTTGGCGTCTAATTTTGAGTTTATAAATCGCCATCCGATGGTGGTATCGTGAAAGTTTTGAGATCTTGAATAAGCATTTGGTGCTTTCCCCATCACAAAAGGTGCACGAGACATACTCTCAATTCCTCCTGCAATTATGATCTCAGCTTCACCAGCTTTTATAGCTCTTGCAGCTGTTCCAATGGCATCCATTCCTGAACCACATAGTCGGTTGATTGTAGCTCCAGGTATGCTTGCAGGATATCCTGCAAGTAATAGCGCCATACGGGCAATATTTCGATTATCTTCCCCAGCCTGATTGGCGCAACCCATTAAAACATCATCGATATCAGCCCAGATAATATTAGGATTTCTTTCCATCAATGCCTTTAAAGGTATTGCGGCAAGGTCATCAGCTCTTACTGACGATAGAGAACCTCCATATTTACCTACGGGTGTTCTAACAGCATCAAATATATAGACTTCAGTCATAGTGCTTTTTTATAATTATTGAAATGTATCTAGTTGTGACTTAAATTGTTTAAACATATTTAAGAAAGCCTGAGATAAAATATCAACCTCCTTTTGTTTAATAACTGTTGAGAACATACAAGCTAGGGTGTTAATCATCATGATATTTTCCTTAAAAAAAAGATAGTCCAGCATTTCATTAATAAGCAATTTGGTTTCTTTTGTTTGATAGGCCTCACGAAAGCTTGTAGGAGCTACTGATTTTAAATGTAATCGGAACATAGATCCAGCTCCGGTTATAGAGACAGGTACATCTGCAATTTTTATGGCTTCTCTTATTTGATTTATGGCTTTTTGTGTTAATGTATTAAGTTTAAGAATTGCCTCTTTATTGAACATTTCCATGGCAATTCGTCCTGCCGTCATAGATACAGGGTTAGCCGAAAAAGTTCCCGAATGAGGGAATAGTAGCTTGTTTTCGCTTGGATCAAGTACCTTCATGACATCTGCACGTCCTGTAAAGGCACCAATAGGAAATCCACCTCCAATAATTTTTCCTAAAGCAGTAAGATCAGGTTTTATGTTATAATTCTGTTGCGCACCTCCGTAATTTACACGAAAAGTAACGACCTCGTCGAAAGCAATTAGGACATCATTTTTACGAGTCCATTCATAAATGGCATTAATAAATTCATGATCTCCTTTCATGAGCCCAACTCGATGAGGTACGAGATCAATTAAAACACAGGCAAGTT
>Ga0209379_10002916_pt1 | contig 10071 bp, 8 predicted proteins | sample tdDd001_FD_187124 | JGI IMG/M metagenome (GOLD analysis project Ga0209379, IMG submission 187124) | Marine sediment microbial communities from the Atlantic coast under amendment with organic carbon and nitrate - tdDd00.1 (SPAdes)... | ecosystem: Environmental > Aquatic > Marine > Coastal >...
CGCCGCTCGACGCCCTTAACGTTCCCCGAAGGTTCAGTTAAGTCGTTTCCGCTCGACTTGCATGTGTTAGGCCTGCCGCCAGCGTTCAATCTGAGCCATGATCAAACTCTTCAATTTAAGATTTTGTCGGCTCAATGAATACTGACTTCAAAACTACAAAAGTAATTTTAAAGCTATTATCGTTCCAACAGAACGATAATGAATTGACTGTGCCAATGACCGAAGTCATCGATTGGTCACTCAGTTCATTGAAACCATTTTGCTTCCTAAGAAGCTAGTGATTATCATCAACGAGTGCCCACACAGATTGATAGGTTTAAATTGTTAAAGAGCTTTTCTTCTAACTTTGAAGCGTTTCCGCTTTTTCGTTGAAGAGGCGGTCATTTTAGCGAGATAACTCTCAGTGTCAAACACTTTTTTAGGTTATTTCTTAGTGACCGTTAAATCTTTCCAATCCTGCGAAGCCTTTTCAAATAAGCCCTCGCCGTTAGGAGTTGCGCATTATAGGCGGATTAATGAAACGCGCAAGCCATTTAATGACTTTTCTTGCAAAAAGTGGTCATTTGCTGTTTTTTAGAGCAAAAACAACAAAGGAGAGTATAGAAACTCTCCTTAAAGGGATGCTTTAGGCTTTATTTAGATAAAAGCGTAAGCGTCTGCATACATATGATCGCGTTTCGCTTGGCGGTGTTCAACAAATCGTTCACGAGCTGCGCCCGCCATTTCAAACCGACCGGCAATATAGATATCGTATTCTGCCAAGCTAGCGAAGTCTGATTCAATGGCTTGTAGCACATTTCCAACCTTGCCCTGCCATTGCTGTGATGCCTCTTCTACTACAGGCACAAAATGAATATTGCTATATTGAGATTCAATCTCTGCCAGTTCCTGCTTAGCGTATAGCTGACATTCATCTTTCGCTCCCCAATACAGGTATATCGGGTTGGCCTTATTTTGGCTGATGCAGTGATCTAAGATAGAGCGCACATAGCTAAATCCTGTTCCACCAGCAATCAGTAACATCGGTCTCGTTGAGTCTTCGACAATCGCTGCCTCACCATGAGGGGCGTCGATATGAATGTCACTGCCATCGGCCAAAGCCGATTTCATCGCCTCGACCACTTCATGGGCATAGGCATTATGCTCTGCAGCGCCAATGTGCAACTCAAGCTCCCCTTCATGTCGGCATGGGCTGCTGGCAATGGAAAATGGACGTTTATCTTTCTCTGCCATTTCTACCAATAGGTATTGGCCAGCTTTAAACGCAACAGGGGTTTCTGGGTGTAACAGAATTTGAAAGGTATTACACGCTAATGGGTCTATCGACTTTACTTTACACTTAATGGTCATGCTCTTCCTCTTACTTACTCTTCAAAAGTAAGTACTAAATGGCTTTCGGCAAAGGCCTGACAAGGAAATATCCAACCTTGTTGTCGCTCCTTCTCTGTGAGCATCGGCTCGAGTTTGTAACTCACTTCACCTTCTAGTTTACGGCACATACACATCGCACATGCGCCGACTTGGCAACGGTGGGGAAAGCTTATGTTATTGTTGAGCGCAGCTTCCAACACCGTTTGCTGTTCTGGTACTTCGAATTCCACATTACTTGGCTTTACCAGCACTCGATAACTCATTCGATACCCAGTTGATGCCAGATGTCATCTATTTTGGTGACAATATTGGCGTCTTTCTTAATTGGTATGCCCCACTCTCGCTGACATTCTGGCCCTATCTTGTTGGTGGCATCAAGCCCCATTTGAGAGCCAAACTCTGAGTTTTCTATCAGTTGTGTATCGCGAGCGGGATCCATGCGGGTGGTAATGGCCCAAATAACGTCGTTCCAATCACGTACGTTGACGTCATCATCACACACAATCACAAATTTTGCGTTAATGGCAGACTTGGCCAGTAACGCGCAAACACCGGCAACAACTTCTAGAGCTTGTCCTGCATATTGCTTAATTACTGAAACAATCACCATCCGGTTATTTCCGCTTCCCGGAGGAATGAATAGATCGACGATATCTGGGAACTCGCGTTTTATGTTATCAACAACATCATTCCACTCTGGCGTTGATTGCTCTGGTTCAGGCGTTCGACCTCCAGACATGACCAGCTCAGCGTCCCACTTAATTGTCGCGTCCAGCCCCATTTTCGAACCTAGGCCGACCACTGGAGAAGCGAAATCCAATGAGTCTATGGGGGTATTTTCAATCATTACAGTATCACGGCTGGGCTGCATATGATCGTTCATTGCTTGAGTGACATCATGCCAATCTCGGGCATTGACACTTTCATCACAAACGACGACAAACTTGGTATACATAAACTGACGCAAAAAAGACCATACTCCCATCATGACTCTTTTCGCATGACCCGGATACTGCTTCTTCATGGTCACCACTGCCATTCGATATGAGCAGCCCTCTGGCGGCAGATAGAAATCAATGATTTCGGGAAATTGCTTTTGCAAGATGGGCACAAACACTTCATTCAATGCTACGCCTAATACAGCGGGCTCATCCGGTGGACGGCCAGTGTAGGTACTATGGTAAATAGGATTTTCACGCATGGTGATATGGGTAATGGTAAACACATGGTGCTTTTCTACTTCATTGTAATAACCCGTGTGATCCCCATAAGGCCCTTCATCGGCGAATTCGGTCGGATCGATGTATCCTTCCATCACAATTTCCGCGCTCGCGGGCACCTCGAGGTGATTACTTATCGACTTAACGACTTCGGTCTTACTACCTCGAAGTAATCCGGCAAACGCATACTCCGATAAGGTATCGGGTATTGGTGTGACCGCACCAAGGATAGTCGCGGGATCAGCACCAAATGCAACTGAAACCGGAAAAGGTTCCCCCGGATTGGTCTCCATCCAATCACGTAAGTCTAAGGCGCCACCACGATGGGCAAGCCAACGCATGATAATTTTGTTTTTGGCAATTTTTTGCTGACGGTAAATGCCTAAATTCTGCCGTTTCTTATTGGGCCCTTTCGTGATGGTTAAGCCCCACGTTAATAATGGCGCCACATCATCCGACCAACAGCTCATCACCGGAATTTTATCTAAATCGACTTCATCACCTTGCCACACGACTTGCTGACACGGGGCCTTTCTTAGCCGTTTTACGGGCATATTCAAGACTTGTTTAAATAGCGGTAGCTTATCAAATGCGTCTTTTATTCCTTTAGGAGGCTCAGGCTCTTTTAGATACGCGAGTAACTGACCCACCTGACGAAGCTCAGATACGGACTCTCGCCCCATCCCCATCGCCACGCGCTCTGTGGTACCAAATAGGTTGGTTAATACCGGCACAGCATAACCAATCGGGTTTTCAAATAACAAAGCCGGGCCACCAGCGCGTAAAGTTCGATCGCTGATCTCCGTCATTTCATAATGCGGGTCGACTGGGTGACTGATACGTTTGAGTTGACCTATTTTTTCAAGATGGTCAATAAATTCGCGCAAATCCTTAAATATCATAGGGCTTTTTATGATGGGTTAACCTGCGCGTAGTATAGCAAAGGAGCCGCTAAATCGATCAGTTGTCTTTACTTAACGACAATACTTGCAACAAAATATTTGAATTTACACCATGATTACCTTTAACAATTTGCTCTAACCAAGGGCGATGGCCATGATCGACCAGTTGACGAGCTAGGGACTGAGTTTGCTCTTGGTGCTGCATTTGCTCCACCAGATAGGTTTTCACTACCAATGGTAACGGGTCTAATTGCGTTAGTTGCTGGATCACATCGGCACGTAATGAGGGGGTATGGGTGGCCGATAAAAGCTGCTGGATAGAAAACTCATCCGCTAACTGACCTAAGCGACGAACCTCCTGTCGGCTATGATGATCGACCCGCATTCGCCACAATAAATCATATACCGCAGGGTTTTGGCTAACTTGCGCCACTCGGACAACAACCGAGGTGGAGGGTAGCCAATGCATCACCGAATCGCTAATTAGCTGTTGGACAAGCCTATCCAATGCTCTGGGAGAGAGCCCATCGAGCTCGGCAATTAATAGCTTTTCTCGTTGGCGAGTTTGATGCTCAGGCCCTGACAACCAGTCGATAAGCTGAAGCTTATTCTGCTCTGCGGCTAGGATAAATTCTAATACCCCCTGATCTTGCTGCCTTCTTTTTAATAACCGACTGGCAATAGCGCTACTATTAAAAGCGGGAGTCACGACTTCATAGCCATCACCTTGCTCTCTGACTTGATACGTCGCATTCACGCCTAGTTGCGCTTGAACAAAACGCGCCACTTGCTCAGACAAGATGAGCTCTTGCTCTTCCATATGTTGCAATATTAGGTAGCGGGTCACTTCTTGTTGGGGTAAAGCTAATCGCTGCAAAGCAAATTCCAAATTACTGATGTCATCATTGAGGATCAGAAGGTATAGCTCATCGGCTTTATTTAAGACTTGGCTGTCTTCCATCCAGCGTGATGCTTCTTGCGGCGAAATCTCGCGGGCACTGCTGGTCATTGTGCCCAAAAGTAACGGGAGAGAAAGGAGACATACCAACAATCCTTGTTGCATATTTACATCCTAGTATCTGTTTATTGGGCGCTAAGCTAAGTATCGTCCTTATTTGCCATCAATCAAGCAAACCCACTCGCTAAGCTGTAAACATCATTATTACGGTGGTTATTAATAAAAGGCAAACAAAAACGCCACCCGGTTGGGTGGCGTTTCAAATATTGATAGTGAGATCAATTACTGACGACGCATTGCGTCAAAGAACTCATCATTGGTTTTGGTCATCGCTAACTTGTCGATAAGGAATTCCATCGCGTCAATTTCGCCCATAGGGTGAACAATCTTACGTAGAATCCACATCTTCTGCAGTTCATCTGCCTTAGTAAGCAATTCTTCACGACGAGTACCAGAGCGGTTAAAGTCAATCGCAGGGAAAACGCGTTTTTCAGCAATCTTACGATTAAGGTGCAGTTCCATGTTACCTGTACCTTTAAACTCTTCGTAGATCACTTCATCCATTTTAGAACCGGTATCGACCAAGGCTGTCGCGATGATCGTCAAGCTACCACCTTCTTCAACGTTACGCGCCGCACCGAAGAAGCGCTTTGGACGATGAAGAGCGTTGGCATCAACACCACCGGTTAGTACTTTACCTGATGATGGGATCACGGTGTTGTACGCGCGAGCCAGACGAGTAATAGAATCGAGTAAGATAACCACATCTTTTTTATGTTCTACCAGGCGCTTGGCTTTTTCAATAACCATTTCTGCCACTTGTACGTGACGAGATGCTGGCTCATCAAAGGTCGATGCAACCACTTCACCTTTTACTAGGCGCTGCATTTCGGTTACTTCTTCCGGACGCTCATCGATAAGCAATACCATCAGTTCACATTCAGGGTGATTACGCGCCACGCTTTGTGCAATATTTTGCAGCAGCATGGTTTTACCTGCTTTTGGCGGCGCCACAATCAGACCACGTTGACCTTTACCGATAGGAGAAGCTAAATCTAAAACACGTGCAGTAATATCTTCGGTCGCGCCATTGCCCACTTCCATCACCATACGCTCGTTCGCGTGAAGTGGTGTTAAGTTTTCAAAAAGGATTTTGTTACGGGCGTTGTCTGGCTTGTCGTGGTTGACGGTGTTGACTTTGAGCAGGGCAAAATAGCGTTCACCGTCTTTTGGTGGACGAATTTTTCCGGCAATTGAGTCGCCAGTACGTAAGTTAAAACGACGAATTTGGCTTGGTGATACGTAAATGTCATCAGGGCCGGCAAGGTAAGAACAGTCGGCACTACGTAAGAAACCAAATCCATCTTGAAGAATTTCCAGAACCCCATCGCCGAATATGTCTTCACCACTTTTTGCGTGTGCTTTCAGTGTGGAGAAAATAATGTCTTGTTTTCTTAGACGCGCTAGGTTTTCTAAACCAAGGCTTTCACCCAGTTTCACAAGCTCAGACACAGGTCTGTTCTTTAGTTCAGTTAGGTTCATAGTGGTGGATGCTTTATTAGTCAAAATAGGATCTGTTGAGTTAGTTAGAGAGATTTGGTCACAGGATCGACCAAGAAATGAACATTTGTTTATTTTCCGTGCGATAAACTAGCACTAAAAACAAGCCTAGTCTAGCTCTTAAAAAAGATCAAAACCGTGCAAATTGACATTGTGCACGGTTTTTTGATCTTTATTAGCAAACCTGATTAAAGATTCGCATCCAAAAACTCTTTTAATTGAGTTTTTGACAGAGCACCAACTTTGGTTGCTGCAACACCGCCATCTTTAAATAGCAACAGTGTTGGAATACCACGAATACCAAATTTCGGCGGAGTGCCCGCATTTTGGTCGATATTCAGCTTGCCGATAGTGAGTTTGCCTTCATATTCATCTGCGATTTCATCAAGGATCGGCGCAATCATTTTACAAGGACCACACCACTCTGCCCAAAAATCGACTAGAACTGGGCCTGCAGCTTGGATTACATCGTTATCAAAACCATCATCTGTTAGCTGCAAAATCTTGTCACTCATCTTCCACTCCAATGTGTATTTTAGGAACTGGTTGGATGATAACCAGTAAATAGATGCCCTATTGGAATGTATTTACTTTCGTATTGCAAGCTTAAGCTGATATTCTATAGCAATGAAAAAGACGCATATCACAGAGCAAAAGTTCGCCGATTTGGATTTACACCCCCAAATCATTGAAGGATTGGACAAAAAAGGGTTTGAATTTTGCACCCCGATCCAAGCCTTGGCGTTGCCGGTACTGCTCACCGGCCAAGACATTGCAGGCCAGGCCCAAACGGGCACTGGTAAAACCCTCGCGTTTCTTACTGCTACTTTTAACCATTTACTAAACACACCGGAGCATGAAGGCCGTCAGCCTAACCAACCGCGTGCAATTATTATGGCACCGACTCGCGAGCTCGCGATTCAGATCTATAATGATGCGAAACCGCTGATGGAAAGCACTGGCGTAAAAACCGCATTGGCGTATGGTGGCGAAAGCTACGATAAGCAATTAACGGCTATCGCTGAAGGCGTAGATATTCTGATCGGCACCACTGGCCGTATTATTGATTTCTACAAACAGAAAATCTTTAACCTAAACCACATTCAAGCCGTGGTTCTAGATGAAGCCGACCGCATGTTCGACCTAGGTTTCATTAAAGACATTCGTTTCTTATTCCGCCGTATGCCTGAGCCAAAAGACCGTCTCAACATGTTGTTCTCTGCGACGCTGTCTTACCGCGTACAAGAGTTGGCCTTTGAGCACATGCATAACCCAGAGCATGTTGTGGTTGAACCTGAACAAAAAACAGGTCACCGCATTCAAGAAGAGCTGTTCTACCCATCGAATGAACACAAGATGGCCCTATTGCAGACCTTAATCGAAGAAGAGTGGCCAGATCGCGCCATCATCTTTGCCAACACCAAATACAAATGTGACTCTATTTGGGGCCACTTAGCCGCTGATGGACACCGCGTGGGTCTACTCACCGGCGATGTACCGCAGAAAAAACGTGAGCGTATCTTAGAGCAATTCACTCAAGGGCATGTTGATATCTTAGTCGCCACCGATGTCGCGGCGCGCGGACTGCACATCCCTCAAGTAACTCATGTTTTTAACTACGACTTACCTGACGATTGCGAAGATTATGTTCACCGTATTGGTCGTACTGGCCGTGCTGGTGCCAGCGGTCACTCGATTAGCTTTGCTTGCGAAGATTACGCAATCAACTTAACCGCAATTGAAGAATACATTGAACACACCATCCCGGTATCGGACTACGACGCGTCAGCGCTACTCGAAGAGTTACCTGCGCCTTTACGTATGCGCCCGCGCAATCCGCAAAATCGTCGCACCAACACCGGTGGTAACAAACAAGGTGGCAACCGTAAGCGCCGCCCTAGAACACCACGTCAGCAATAGATTACAAATAGGCAACGAATGAGTCAGACAGGATCATCACCGCTGTACGCTGCTATCGACCTCGGGTCGAACAGTTTTCATATGCTCGTTGTGCGTCATATTGATGGCAGCGTTCAAACCATGGCTAAAATCAAACGTAAAGTGCGGTTGGCCGCTGGGTTAGATAAGGACAATAAACTTAGTGCCGAAGCCATGCAGCGAGGTTGGGACTGTTTGAGTCTGTTTGCAGAACGCCTACAAGACATTGAAGCGCAAAATATCCGCATCGTGGGTACCGCCACACTGCGAACCGCGACCAATGTTGATGAGTTCTTGCGTAAAGCCAATAAGATCCTTGGCCATAACATTGAAGTGATTAAAGGCGAAGAAGAAGCGGCCACCATTTATAAAGGGGTGGCACACACCTCCGGTGGCCTAGGCCGCCGATTGGTGGTCGATATTGGCGGAGCGAGTACTGAGCTTATCATCGGTGAAGGCTTTAATGCTAAAGCGCTCACCAGCTTAAAAATGGGCTGTGTCACTTGGCTTGAGCAACACTTTAAAGATCGTCAACTCAGTGCCGTCAACTTTGACGCCGCTATCCATGCTGCCAAACTCACCCTTGCGCCAATCTTAGACCAATATCGTCACATTGGCTGGGACGTATGCGTCGGGGCAAGCGGCACGGTTCAAGCGCTGCAAGAGATCATGTTGGCACAGGGAATGGACGAAATCATTACCCACGCCAAGCTTAAGCGCTTGCAAAAACAAGCCATGCTCGCCGATCACTTAGAAGAGCTCGAGATTGACGGCTTAACTTTAGAGCGCGCTTTAGTTTTTCCAAGTGGCTTGTCAATTTTGATCGCCATCTTTGAACTGCTCGAAATCGACTCCATGACCCTTGCAGGCGGAGCGCTTCGTGAAGGGCTCGCTTATGAAATGATCGCGGAAATGCGCCAAGATGATATTCGAAGCCGCACGATCAAAAGCGTTCAGTGCCGCTATCAACTTGATGTGGAATATGGTCAACTGGTTGCAAAACTGGCCCTTGAACTTCTGGATCAGTGTGGCAATGAGAATTGGATAGCAGAGCCGCAAGCGCACTACCTGCTGTCTACCATTGCGCAACTGCATGAAGTGGGGCTCACGATCGATTTCAAGCAAGGCGGAGAACACAGCGCTTACTTGCTACAACATTTAGACCTACCCGGTTACACCCGAGCGCAAAAACACTTACTTGGTGAATGGGCTCGCCGCTATAAAGAGCAGCTAACCTCATTGCCCGAGCAACATGCCCTGTCTGGCTCCAGTGCGAAGCGCGTTTTACGCCTATTGCGCCTTGCGGTACTGCTGACCCACAGACGGTCATCAACGTTGCAGCCACGCGTCTCTCTCAATGCCGACGGTGACAATCTCTCGCTTTGCGTATCAAAGGAGTGGTTAGAACATAACCCTCTGACACGGGCAGAGTTAGAAATTGAAGCCCACCGACAATCGGACATGGGTTGGCCATTGCTTATTAAGGCCTGCTAACCTGAACCGGTAGCGATAAACAGCAAAAAGCCTCGCATTCGCGAGGCTTTTCTATATACCCTTCACCTATCAAGCCAGTTACACGTTAATGCCTTGCGCTTTAAACTCAGGGTTGGCTGCGGTGAGTTTATTAATTAAGTAATTAAGCAAAACGCCATACATAGGCACAAATAGCCCCAAACTGATGATCAGCTTAAAGCCATAATCCACCAGCGCAATCTCGGTCCAGTGCTCGGCCATAAACGGATCAGGGCTATGGTAAAACGCGATCGCGAAGAAGGCTAAGGTATCAAGCGCATTACCAAACAAAGTCGAACAGGTTGGCGCAACCCACCACGCTTTCATCTGGCGCAGGCGGTTAAACACATGAACATCTAAGATCTGACCAAGTAAGTAGGCCATAAAACTCGCGATCGCAATACGAGCGACAAACAAGTTAAATTCACCGAGGTGAGCAAACCCTTGAAATTGACCTTCGAAAAACAGCACCGACAGCAGATAAGAAACCGCCAAGGCTGGCAACATCACAACGAAAATGATTTTTCGCGCCATTTTTGCGCCAAAAATTCGAACCGTCAGGTCAGTCGCGAGAAAAATAAAAGGGAAAGTGAAAGCGCCCCAAGTGGTA
>Ga0209379_10002918_pt1 | contig 10069 bp, 10 predicted proteins | sample tdDd001_FD_187124 | JGI IMG/M metagenome (GOLD analysis project Ga0209379, IMG submission 187124) | Marine sediment microbial communities from the Atlantic coast under amendment with organic carbon and nitrate - tdDd00.1 (SPAdes)... | ecosystem: Environmental > Aquatic > Marine > Coastal >...
TGTACGAATACATTTTGGATGAAATTAGGTAAGGTGAAAGGGAGGATATTATGAAAAAGAGATTTTTTGGCTTGATACTGGTATTGTGTTTATTACTAACATCATTACCTGTTTATGCTGATGTATCGGCAACTATGATTGAACAAGATATAGACACAGATGGATCGTATCAAAGTAATCAATGGTTTACAATATTCAAAGATTTAATAACGTCTACTGAAAGCAAGAAAGCAAATGGTGCAAAGTTTTATTTAGTTTTAGAGTCGCTTCGTGATTCAGAATTAAAGAATCAAATTGGAGAAGTTTTAGATTCTGACTTAGCTAGAAAGGATAGATTAGATAATTACGATTTAGATCAAGATAGTATTTATACGGTGATGAGTAAGTATTTAGAAACTTTTCCAGCTGATATGGAGGCTGTAGAAGCTGATAAAGCAGGACCTGCAGGCAATTTATATGCAGCTTTATATCATGATGATGATGTTAAATACTCAAATTATATGAATGAGTTTCATAAATATTTAAACGATATGTTTGCCACTTTACCTAGTGCTGTTAAAAGCCCTATAAAAGACTGGGATGCAAAAGGACAAGGCGAAATTATTTTGTACCAAAGTTTATTGAACATCGTTATTAGAACGGATTTAGGTATTGAGAGGTATCTAGATGGAAAGTTAAAATCGAGAGATTTAGAACTTTTATCAGTTTCTGAAGCAATGATTATAGATGATTTAGAAAATTTTGCGGAAGCTGATGGATTAACTGATAAAGAAAAAGAAGACATTGCAGAATATGCAGAAATGTTTGTTGATTTAGGAAATGTAATTCTTGAGTCCTGCGAGTTAAATTTAAAAGAATCAGGTGAAATAGGGAATGCATTTTATTTAGGTAAGATTATTGATGTTATAAGAGTCAGGAGAGATGAATCTAAAGAAATTTCAATAAACGTCAATCCAGATGGTATGACAATTTATACTGCGCCAGAAGAAGGCTCAGGAGAAAAAGACTATCAAGATTTTGATGCATTTTTAACTGGGACTAGTCTTGGTGTTGATTGGAGTGTAGATAAAAAAGATGTTGTAAGTATTGATGAGAATGGTCTTGTTACTTTACTACCTGAATTTGTTGCAAATCCAACAGCTGAACAAGTTTCAGTAAGAGTTAGGGCAACAATTAAAGGAAGAGACGAATATGATGAAGTTTTCCTATTTATTTCAAGTCCAGAGGCATTAGGTTTCAATGAGTTTTTGGGAGCATATATTTCAGGATATGAAGACAATACTTTCCGCGGGGAGAATTTTGTAACCAGAGAAGAAATTGCAACGATGTTTACAAGAGTATTAACCTATGATGTCAAGGAATATGAAAAGGATGTAGACGGTAAAATTATTGTTGATGAAAACAATAAGAGAATACCTGTTTACTATGCGGCTTCTGATTTCCCAGTTCCAAGTTTTAATGATATAGATTCAGACCACTGGTCGTATGTTTATGTTGAAAGAGCAAATCAACTGGGGTGGTTTAAAGCTGATGCAGAGGGTAATTTTAATCCTCAAGTAGCTATTGAACGTGGTGAAATTCCAGTTATCATGTTAATGGTTTGGGAAAATGAAGAAATGCCAGTGGATACGAATGGAAACCATTACATTGCAGATGTACCAACTACGCATGAAAACTTTGATGCGATTCAAGCATTTTATAACATGAAAATTGTAGGTGGTTTCTCAGATAGTACTTTTAGACCGAATGATGAGACAACTAGAAATGAAATAGTGATTATGATAAATAATATTATTAATAGAAAAGAAAATGTTCTTGAGAAGGTTCCATTTACAGATACTTTTGATGAACATTGGGCTTACGCTGATATTGTTGCTGCGACAAAAGAACAATTAAAAATTAATTCCATAGCTGGACAATAAATTTAATGAAGCTCCTCTTCGGAGGAGCTTTTACTTTGTCAATATGGCTAAATAAGTACTGATTCTGGCTAAATATACCCGTATGACGATTAATTAGAGATTGTTTGTTATACTGATTTTGCGTTAATCATAAAAAAATTAAAATTGGAGGGGTACATGGAAGAACTGGATTTAATAGATCTTTTTTATATGGTCAAACGAAGATTGTGGCTAATCATAGTCTTATTTGCATTGTCTGCATTTTCTGCCTATTTATATAGTGAATACGTCATGGTACCTCAATATGCGACTCATGCAAAGCTGTGGCTAGGTAAACCGGGAGATTATGATACTTCTGAAGCTATTACTCAAGATGAAATTCGTATGAATCAACGTTTGATAACAACATATGCCGCTATAGCAAAAACGGAACCAATTCTTTCTGAAGTGAAGGAAGCACTTCCTTTCGAAACATCAGTTGGTTATTTAAAAAGTGTCATTAGTATTAATCTTTTAGATGATACAGAAATTATTCGAGTTTATGTTTCTGGAACTTCACCTGAAATGATTACTGAAATAGCAAATACTTTTTCTGTAGTTTTTTCGGAAAAAATTGCTGAAATGATGAAAATTGATAATGTAAGAATACTAGAAGAAGCGAGAATGCCATATGGGCCGTATTCTCCAAATAAAACAAAAAATATTGTTTTAGGTGGCGGTGCAGGCGTAGCATTAGCCTTATTTATCATCTTTCTTATGGAGATGTTTGATCATACGATTAAAATACCAGAGGATGTCACTAAACAATTAGGTTTACCGGTTTTAGGTATGATACCTGAACATGATTAGGAGATAGTATGGGAAAAGTATTAATAAATCGAGATCCGAAATCTCCTATAGCAGAAGCATATAGAACATTAAGAACGAATATCCAGTTTTCATCTATTGATAAAACAATTCAAACTCTTGTGGTTACATCTAGTGGTGCTACAGAAGGTAAATCAACTACTGCTGTAAATATTGCCGCCTCTTTTACCCAAATGGGGAAAAAGGTTGTATTAGTTGATGCAGATATGAGAAGACCTAGATTAGCTAAAATTTTTGATCTTAATAATAGAGATGGTTTGAGTAATGTTTTATTTGAGAAGTCTGATGTACATAAAAGAATAAGGACTGTTGATGGTGCCAACGTTTTACCAGCTGGACCAATACCACCGAATCCAGCAGAGATATTATCATCAGATCGAATGAAAAAAGTAATTGAACAATTAAAAGAAGAATATGATTATGTAATAGTTGATTCGCCTCCTATTTCTTATGTTACAGATGGTGCAATATTATCCTCGATTTGTGATGGAACATTATTAGTAGTAGCTGCAGGGCAAACAGATCAAAGAATGGCAGTAGCTGCTAAAGAACAATTGGATAAGGTGTCAGCAAATATAATTGGTGTTGTTCTGACTAAGATACCAATGAAAGGAAAAGGATACTACAAGTATCACTATTCAAGTGCATACTCATATCAAGAAGAAAACAAGAAAAAAACTAAAAAGAAATCTAAACTAGGCCAGTGAAGTATTTCGCTGGTTTTCATTAATTACATGTACAAGTTACTTGAATTAGGCTAAATGCTCTTCTATATGGCTAAATATACCACACAGGCATAAAATAAATCATAATATGATATCATTTATAGCGACAATTGGAATGGAGTATATATGAACGATTTACAATCTTTTTTGTACAATAATATTCGGAAAATATTAACTAAAGATTGTATTGATTATTCAATTTTATCAATTGAAGATCAATACGAGTTATATGAAATTTGTAAAGCTCATGAAATCCATCTGTTAGTTTATGAAACTTTTAAAATTTCAAATATGAATGGTTTTGATAAGTCATTATTATTGGAATGGAAAGGCAAATATCTAAAAAACACTTTAAATTTAATTGCCAAAGTCCAACATGTAAAAGATCTATTTGCGTTATTTGATAGTTCTAAATTGGATGTTATGGTTTTAAAAGGTTTTAGTTATTCACGATATTATATTAATCCTTCAGTAAGGCGTATGGATGATATAGACTTGTTTGTTGCTGAAACTCAAATAACAAAGGCTTGTGAAATACTTGAAGATTATGGTTATAGACAGTTATCGGACGGTGGAGTTAAGTCTCATCATTTAGTATTTGTATCAAAAGGTCAATTGCCTATTGAACTACATACTGAGTTAGTTGACCAAATGAGCTTTCCGTATATATATGACATGATGTATGAGTTATTTGATGATGCTTATAAAACATCATACCAAGGAATTAATTTCACATCATCATCTGCAGAATATGAATTGTTATTTTGTATTGTACATATATATAAACATTATTGTGGTGTTGGATTTGGATTCAAGCAATTATGTGATTTATATTATATTATTAGTGAAACTCAACTAGATTGGGTTCTAATTACAGAAAAATTGAAACATTATAAAATATTGAACTTTTCTGTAGGAATTTTCACAATCTTAAACGATGACTTCAATATAGAGATTCCAAAATTTGTTTTTGAGACGATAATCATAGAGCAAAATATAATGAACTTATTTAGGGATGACATCTATTTATCTGGTGCTTTTGGATTTCACAATAAATCTAAATATTTAAGTAATCATATAGCCGATTACAAATTAGATAATGATATAAATGGTATAAAGTTTAAACTTTATATAGAATATTTATTCCCAGCTAAAGAGCATATGTTAGCATATAAGGAATTCCAATATTGTAAAAGGAATGGTTTATTATTACCAATTGCATGGATTCATAGAATTTTTAAACATCTTTTGATGGGTAATATTAGTATGAATAAGAATTACATAAATAAAGAGTTTATCAATAATAGAATTCTATTAAAAAAATGGGTAAAGGATATATGATTAAAAAGTTTAAAACATTTATTAATTTAGATTTCAAAACGAAGTTAATGTTTTTTAGAGCATTTGTTTTATGTGGATATTATAGATTTGCTATGTTATTTGTACCATTTAGTAAATTAGCAATAAAAATGGGAGAGCTAGGACTCGAGTCTTCGGATTTGTATGATGAGACTTTAACTCCATATATTATAAAAGTTAGGAGGATTGTTATATTAGCAAGTAGGAATACTCCTTGGGAAAGTTTGTGTATGGTACAAGCTCTAACAGTACAAAAGTTTTTGAATAAGAAAAAAATTGACAGTACGATTTACTTTGGATTGTCAAAAGATGAAAACAACAATCCTATTGCTCATGCATGGATAAAACATGGTGGTAAAATTGTAGTTGGCGAAAAAGGGATGGAAAGATTTGCAGTGGTTGCAAAATTTGGGAGCGTGCATCAATGAAGAAAGAAAAATATAAGTACTTCATGCATGGCCTTAAGATTGAATCTGAAATAAGGTTATATGGAAAACTCTCAGAATTTGATATTCCAGATGTTGAAATTCTAATAGGTAAAGTACCTAAAGAAATTGAAGGTGCTATTATTAATCGGAGATACACAACTGCATCCAATACAGAATGTATTGAATATGCTAAGAATGTAGCAAGTTTTTATGCAAAATTAGGAAAACAAATTATAGTTGAGCCAGTTTCTGATGTAGAAGATTCCGTTATTAGTATATTTATTGAAGGAAGGGCAATTACAGCAATACTAAATCAAAGAAATGTGTTAACACTTCATGGAAGTGGGGTAGTTAAAAACAAGAAAGGTATTCTCATTGTAGGTCACTCCGGTGCAGGGAAAACCTCCCTGACAACAGGTTTGTTAAATAGTGGTTTTATGTTATTGACTGATGATATTATAGCATTAGATGTAAAAGAACAGAGATTATTTATTTATCCAGGAATGCCCGTTCAGAAGATTAGCAAGAAATTGATTTCTAAATATGAAATGGAAGATTTTATTATTGATAAGGTTGATTATCCAGGAGTACGTCATGATAAATATCATGTTAATAGAATGCCTTTGTATAAATCGGAGATTACTGAAATTGATACAATAATTTATGTTACACCACATGATGGAGAAATTGATCTGATACAAATTAAAGGTATGGAAAAAATCGAAATGTTGATTAGGAATATATATAGAAAAGATTTTGCAAACCTTTTCATCGGACATTCAGAGCAATTTAGAAGATTAAATAATTTAGCATCTAACTGTAGCGTTTATTTATTAAAAAGACAGGTAGGCATTGATACTATAGAAGAACAAATAGAATTATTATCAAGGAGAAATATTTTATAATGGATATTAATACAAGAGTTATTTTAAATGCAACGGTATTAACGACGGAAATAGATGATGAAATTGGTATGATGAATATGGAACAGGGATTTTATTATACTCTGAATTCCGTTGGCAAAAGAATTTGGGGATTATTAGAAAATGAAGTAGCAGTAGCTGATATTGTGGCTACTTTAATGAAAGAATACAATGTAGATTTTAGTGTTTGTCAAAAAGATGTTATTGAGATACTGGAATTACTTGAGCAAAATAAATTGATCGAGGTTGCAAATAATATTTGAAGGAGGGCGTTATGAAAAAATGGGAGAAACCGATATTGTCAGTTTTAGGTATAAACAAAACAAAAGGTGGTAAGACTTTCAAAATTCTAAGTGGTGTGCCGTTATTTGATAGTGATAACCTTTATACTAGATCAAGTGTAGAAGGTACATCTAGTGATTCAAGTAGTAATAATGGACCGAGTGTCAATACTGGAGATAGTAACGGAGATAGTAACGGAGATAGTAATAACGGTGATTCTTAAAAAATAACAAAAGTGAACTCAATTCACTTTTGTTATTTTTTTACTGTTTAATTGATATACTTGATCGCAGTAATTCAGGATTTCAGTTTTATGAGTAACAACAATTAATGTTTTGTCAGCATAATATTTTGAGATATTAGCAATGATGTTTTTTTCAGTTTCAATATCAAGAGCTGAAGTTGCTTCATCAAGAATTAAAAAGGGAGTATTGTGTATAAGTGCACGAGCAATACATATTCGTTGAGCTTGTCCTTCTGACAATCCACCTAAACGTTCGCCTATAATAGTATTTATCCCATCTGGTAATGTTGATATATAATCAAAAATACAAGCTGTTTTTAATGCATTGATTAATGTGATATATTCAGCATTGTTATTAGCTAATAATAAATTTTCTTGTATCGTGCCAAAGAATAGAGAATTTTTTTGTGGCACATAAGAAAAGTATTTTCTTGTTTCAGATGATATTGGCATTATCTTTGATTTGCTACTTAAAATTATTTGCCCCTGAGTTGGTTCTAGGAGGGCCATTATCAGTCTTAATATAGTAGTTTTACCTTCACCCGAAGTACCAACTAGTGCAATTTTTTCGCCTGTATTTATTGATAGGTTGATATCATCTATAATATTAAAATCTTCCTTATATGCGAAAGATACATTTTTGAAATTAAGGTTTAACAAATCCTTATCTATAATGGAGTCAGTAGAGTTTGAAGTAGCCTTATCAAGACTATCAAAGACTACAATTCTTTCAACTGATGACAGTACAGTTAAAATAGACGGCAGTTTTTTTGAAAGACCATAGATGGGACTTTGTATATGTGTGACCAATTGTGAAAAGGCTGTGAAAGTACCAAAACTAATTTCGCCTTTATAGAGTTTATAAGCACCAAGCAGAATGGCACCAAGAAACCCAATAGTAAATCCAAAGTCAATTAATCCTTTCGCGATGGCTGAAAAGATTGCTTTTTTAAAAACGAGTTTTCTTTTTAGAATTTGATATTGATTTAATTTGTTAAGAGATGCTTCTTTGATATCAAAGGATTGTATCAAATCGATGTTCTGAATGGATTCTGTTATGTAAGATTTTAGTTCGCTGATAGAGTCTTGAATCTCATATTGGAGCGCTTTCAATTTATGCCCTAAAATCCAACTGATACTAACAGTAGTTGGTCCAAGTATAAAAGCAATAAAAGCAATTAACCGGTCATATGAGGATAAGATAATAAAAGCTGTAATCAATTGAGTTAAAAGAGAAACAATTGAAGGAAATGTACTCAAGAAGATACGCTTAACTTTAGAAACATCATTTGTTGCTCTTGTAATTAAATCACCAGTTTTAAATTGACTCATAAATAACCATTGATTATTATAAAATGATTGAATCACTTTGTATTGGAGCTCGTTATGCATGATTTCTCCTACTTTTGTAGAATAAACAGAAGTGTACTTAGATAAAATTAATTTTAAGATTAATCCAATAATAATGATTGCGCCTAAAGTATATGCTGTAGACAATTCGTGGTTAATAGCTGAATCGATAATATCTTTTGTCAGCAAAGCAATTCCTATAGTTGCTAGTGAATTGATAGCTCTCAATAAAGTTAAAAAAAGTATTTTTAAGCGATAACCTTTAGAATATGAAAAGAGGTGCTTCAATAATTCTTTATTAGATATATGAATGAATTTTTCTTTAATTTTTTTTAACATAATTATCTCCAATATTAGTTGTATAATATAAGTTTAAGTCATAGATATTTAATTTACAATGAATGTAAGGAAGTTCGTATAGCTTACAATAGATTTTATTAGTGAAGGTAGTTTTTTAGAATCTTTTACTGGATAAAATAGTTGGCTATATTAGGTATATTATTGCCTAAATGAGTCGTATTGTGTTTAATTATATTGCAATCTGTTATAATGAGTTATCTTTATTGGTTATTATAATATATTAGAAAGTTGAATTATTATTATGAAGGAATTACAGATTCGAAATAGAATACAAACATCCATTGCTTGGTTGGTTGTTATTGCTGTGATGGTTTTAATCTTTAATTTGTCATCACAAGTAGCTGACACTTCAAATAAATTAAGTACTGGTGTTACAGAAAAAATTGTTGTGGTGATTGAAAAAGTAGTACCCTCTACGGAATTAGATGCAATAACACTTAATCATATCATTAGAAAGAATGCCCATTTTTTCATCTACTGCTTACTTGGATTTTTAGTTATGAATGCGATGACAAGAAGTGAGATCACAAAATTTTACTCTATTCTAATGTCCTTTGGTATAGGTACTATTTATGCGATATCAGATGAAATACATCAGGGATTTGTACCTGGTCGTGGACCAGGTGTAAAAGATATACTAATTGACAGCGCAGGCGTATGTTTTGGTATTCTCATATTTATTTTAATATTTAGAAGACGTGATTAACCACGTCTTTTGTTGTATTAGAGTTTATTTAGAGTATGTCATGAAATTACTGATATGAGTACTTCGGACGTTGAGAGCCATCGTCACGGACATTTTGAGCCACCATGACGGAGCAGCCTGAGCCACCTATAAATTAGTAAATATTGCTGTACTTCAACCGATTTATTCCACGATCCTATTTACATCGAGCCTCTACTGAAATGTTAATGGGCATCAATGACATCGCCTGTAAGCTTCTAAGTGCAACACAACAACGATGCCACGATGTAAATGGTAACATCTCAGCACTCAATATAAATAGGCTTTCGCGGCATAAAGGCAACTGGTATAGTTTGGAACGTGACACTGGCTCAAATTTGAGCGAGAACGTGGCTCAGTTTACTGCGTGACAGTGGCTCTATCAGAGCGAAATATCCATACTGATATGGCTTTTTTACATGAGTTATGACTTAGAAAGTATCAAAAACACTATTCTTGTTTGGCTTTTTATGACTTCAAATGTGCTAGTTAGGTATTTGGACTACTTTTTATATAACCAGTTGATATACTTGATTTAAGGTAATTTAAGGAGAGGATATTATGGTTGATAATAATAAAATTTGTTTTAAAACATTAAAAAAGGAAGCAGAAGCATCTTATATTGAACCTATTGATTTAGAATCTCTTATTGAGTCTTATACATACAAGAGTGATTTTCCAGAATATTTAAAAGAAATACAAGAGGATATGAAAGCTATAGCAATAAAAATTAGAGCTTTAAAAATGGGTTATGAAGCATTAGGCGAACTACCAATAGATCCGATGAATAGTGATTTTGATCAATTGAGTCATTCATTAGAGCACATCTATGAAGAGTTGTTAATGTTGATTTCTGGAAGACATTTCATTAAAAAAGTTTATTCATATGGACATCAGATTGAATCG
>Ga0209379_10002919_pt1 | contig 10068 bp, 7 predicted proteins | sample tdDd001_FD_187124 | JGI IMG/M metagenome (GOLD analysis project Ga0209379, IMG submission 187124) | Marine sediment microbial communities from the Atlantic coast under amendment with organic carbon and nitrate - tdDd00.1 (SPAdes)... | ecosystem: Environmental > Aquatic > Marine > Coastal >...
AATATAGGGGTAGAGCTGGGCCAACTTGCCATAGTTACGCTGCTATTGCCCTTACTCATCTTACTTAGAAACGTAAGGTTATATTCAAAAGCCATAATGCCAATTGCATCGTCAGTAATCGCGGTAGTAGCGATTAATTGGACGCTTCAGCGTTGGTAAAAGTGTGCGTTCTGTTGATTAATAAGAAATAGATAAAGCAAAATACGCTTTTGAACAATCTTTCGGCACTTAATCACAAAAAGCTTAAAAAGTTGTTGTATAGGCGCGCCGCATCGCTATAATGCCATGCATCAACACCACGTTGATAACCATACACAATGCCAGTGTGATGGAATTGGTAGACATGACGGATTCAAAATCCGTTGCTAGCGATAGCGTGGCGGTTCAAGTCCGCCCACTGGTACCAAACATTAAACCAACTTTTCAGTTGGTTTTTTTGTATCTGAATTTCAACAAATCGCCACGCAAGCGTGTCGGCCGAGTGTCGGTCCAATCAAAGTCCGCCCACTGGTACCATATTCTTCTTTTAGAAAAAGATACTGAAACCGACTTTTGAGTCGTTTTTTTTGTGTCTGAAATCAGCGTCGTTCTGGGCTCTACACCATAAACGGGGGATCAGTATTTATCCTGTTCTATTATTTTGGGGTAAATCAGACGAGTAAATTAACTTCAAACAAAAGCTTTTTCAGGTCTTGTCTAGAATCAAAAACTAGAAGAAGAATGACTGTCTTTGTAGACTCTTCAACTCGGTAAAGCACCACATTATGACTATCGACAAGAAGCTGCCTGTATTCGGTTAACCCTAACTCCAGGAGCCTGTCACTATGAGGCGCAGAATACGGATTTCCAGAGAGTTGAGACTTAACTTTCGATTTAATAGCTCGCTTGGCCTCGTTTGCAACATTGTGATTAAATTTTCTGATTAAAAATGCATCCAGTTTTTTCAAACAAAGTTTAAAAACCGGTGTCACTTTTATGCTGTATTCAATCGTCGTCAAATGCTTCATCCAGATCAAATAGCCCGTTCTGTCGCGCTCTGCGTTCTGACAAATTTATGAGTTTTAATAATGCTATAGTTTGTTGCTGTTCTTCGTAGTCATTCGCATCCTGAATAACATACTTTGGCTTGCCATTTTGCGTGACCAAAATGGGGTTATCCAATTCCAGATGATTCGCATGTTCCTTCATGTAAGATACAGTTTGAGTTTTCATGACAATCTCTTTGGTCTAAATATAGACTAATTATAGTCCGATAGACGAAAAATGAAACGGATAGATTTCCGAGTGGACCGCAATATTTTCATGATATACCTATACCGGAGCATTTATTTAATCAATTCGGCTTCAAAATTGAAAACTCTGCATGTTATGCTTTTACATTAATTCAGCGATTCAAGACTACTTACTTGACAAAGTTTGATAAAGATTTCCCGAAACTAGAAATGCGGCTTGACGCATTTTTTGATGCCATTGATGACGAAGATTACAAACTTGCCCGACTCATTGTAAAAAAGGCGGTCAGGAAATTCCCCCGACATCCTGTTTGCTTCGCGCTTCAAGGGCTAGCAGCTGTATTTATCGATGACGATCATAACGAAGGTTATTCGTTTTTTAAGCAAGCAATAAACAGTGGCTACGCACCTGCTTTTGTATATTTTAATTTTGGACTCTGTGCCGAAAAATCTGGCTCAGTTGCTGAATCTTTAGCGGCTTTTCAAAATGCGCTGGACAGTGCGTCACCGGAAGAACTTCATCAATATGAACCTGCCAGACTCCATCTCCAGGCGATAAGAGAGCAACTTCCCGAACACCTCACTTTAGAACAGTACCTTATAGACGCCGAAATTTTTGAAGAAGGTGTTGTATTGTTAGAAAGTCATAAGTTCAGTGAAGCGGCAAACTGCTTTACTCTACTGTTAAAAAGCCAGCCTGAGCATGTACAAAGCTGCGGCAATTTGGGAATTTGTCAGATGTATTTAGGCGATCACTTGTCTGCAAAACGTGCGTTTCATCGAGCATTGGCAATTGATCCAGATTACCTGTTAGCTGAAAATAACCTGACAATGTTAAAAGCGCTTGAAGACGGAGAGATAGAAGAGCTTCCAAGATTTGGTATTACCGATTTCTATGCAGAAAAAGAGAAAACCTCAAATCCTGCCACTGAACTCAATCAGGCAATATCACAAGCCATGGCCAACGAGCAGTTTGACTCAATTGAGGATGCCCAAGCATTTGTTGAGAACTATATGAATGAGCATAACAGTTCACCGAATACTGATATGCTTAACCTCACACCAAGCCAAACTCACAAGCTACTTACTGAGCCTTTCGAATCCAGTGATTTACTTAGCTGGCAATTTTCGAATGTTACCAAATTTACATCAGCTCCTGTTTATTGGTTAGCTGTAAATTTAATAGGAGCTTTAGGGGCTGATGGAGTTAAGTGCACCGCCAATGGAAATTTGCCCCGCAATTTATGTCGGTCGCTATTCGATAGTTATATGAAAGAGTTTGCTCCCAGCTTTATCGTTTCCAAAATAAATAAAGAAGACGATTTTGTTAACCTACATGTAGTTCGCAGCATCTTGTTGATTGCCAAATTAATTCGTAAACACGGTGGGCGCTGGAAGCCATTGAAATCAACATGGCAACTTTATGAGCGCATACAGCAAGGTGATAACACAGCTGCGACTGAACTTTATCAAATACTGTTTAAAACGTATGCTACTGAGTACAACTGGGCGTACATTAGTGGTAATGAGAGCGATTGTGCATTCTATCAGTTCAGTATAGGTTACTCATTGTATATGCTTCGTCATCTTGGCACTGAATGGCGACATTACCGAGAATACCAGGTACTTTATGAGCAGGCTTTCCCAGATCAAGCAGATTCGTTGTCAGAGCTTTCAAAGATAGAATTTCCCTCCCAGTATATTTTTCATTTCTGGTTCGACTTTGCATGGCAAGTCGGACTAATAGAAAAACGGGAAAGCACCGATGAAAATACAAATGGATTTTCCAAAGAAATCGTAGCTACGCCTCTGTTTACCGAACTGATTTCTTGGCACATATGAATCCGGTAATAAAAAACGTCATTTACTCTAATCGAATGCGTGCGGCGTCAGTAATCACAGCGTCTTCAATAAACCTCAACTTATTTGTTATGGCATGGAATTTCAGATCAAAACACGCCGTTTATCTGAATCTGATAGAAAGGGATTCCACCTAAACCTCATCACCTTTGTTTGGGGCTTCGTGGACTGGGGGAAGGAGAATCGGGTAAAGTGGCTTTAAGCATTTTCTTTGCGAAAAGCTGTTAGTCATGCAAAGAATTAGCAAAGCGTCATTATTACAATTTAACTTGCTGATTTAAAATAATTATTTCAAACACTAACTTTTCAAAATCCGCCGCTAGCGATAGCGTGGCGGCCGAGTGTCGGTCCAATCAAAGCCCGCCCACTGGTACCAAACATTAAACCAACTTTTCAGTTGGTTTTTTTGTGCCTGAATTTCACCAAATCGCCACGCGAGCGTGTCGGTCCACCGCGTGGCGACCAATCTTAAGTCGCTCTTTAGCGCCACCTACTCACAAGCCAACCACTTTTTTCATGTAATTGCTGCCGTCTTCTTGGCTGATGTTTTATGTTTTATTCTGCCTAATTCAACAGGCGTTAAGATGGGTGTTTCTTATCACGAAGTTCTTGCAAAACAATATTGTGGTTGGTTTGCATATATATCCAAAGCTTCGCCGTAATTTGGGCATTAACGCTCAAAATTAAACAAACTCCCCAAAAAAGTTCGCTATTTTTGTCTGCGGTAAAAAAGTGATAACCGCTATAGAATATAAACAAACTAAAGATAATAGCCATAGCATAGCCAAGCTTCATAATTGCTGGGAAATCAGAAGCGAACCCCATCCGCAAATAGTTGATGAAACCTGTGCTTTGCGCGTCGTGTTGTTTATCTTTTTTCTGTCCCTGTACTTCTTTACTGAAACTCTTTTGATTTTTCATTTCACTTGCTCCTTAGCTTTTGTAATAAGCTGCCGTTATCAAAGGCATTGCCTTACTAACTTTTCAGTTTCAAGAAATACCCACAACAATGCGCCTGCTATAAAAATCGTTACATAGTCGATGAATTCTGGAGAAGCCGTACCAAAAACGTCTTGTAAAAAAGGCATATGGCAAATCATTGCCTGGGCGGTAACGACCAGCGCAATAGCTACCCACACGGCTTTACTTGTTCTTGTACCTTTTATTTTAAAGGCCCGCAGATGCATACGACGTATAAATAATAAATAGAATATTTCAAGGCCTACTAACATATTCATTGATTGTGTACGTGCAAGCTCTACAGAGACATTCTGTGACATGGCTAAATGATAAACACCAAACACTGCGATAAAGAAAAGTACACCCACCATCAAGATGTGCCATAGCAAATCACCTTGAATAAGCGATTGGTTTCTGGGTCTTGGGGGTTGCGCCATAATATTTTTGTCGGGCAGTTCAAACGCTAGCGCGATACCTAACGATATTGCGGTAATCATATTTATCCACAATATTTGCACCGGAGTAATGGGGTAAGGCATACCTGCAATTAAAGCTACGATTATAGTGAACGCCTCTCCGGCATTAGTCGGAAGAGTCCAACTCACTACTTTTTTAATATTGCTGTATACGGTACGTCCTTGTTCTATAGCTGCTACGATGGATGTAAAGTTATCGTCTGCTAAAACAATTTCTGCAGCATCCTTGGCGGCCTCGCAGCCTTTAAGCCCCATAGCGATACCTGCATCTGCACGCTTAAGAGAAGGGGCGTCATTCACCCCGTCTCCCGTCATCACCACCACTAAATCCAAAGCTTGTAGCGCCATTACCAATCGCAATTTATGTTCAGGTGTGGTTCTGGCAAAAATGTCGGTATTTTGTACACTTACTTTTAAATCATTATCGCTTAACGCATCTATCTGTTCACCGGTGAGTACAGTGTCGGCATGTGCCAACCCTAGCTGCTTACCAATAGATTGCGCCGTAATGGCATGGTCACCCGTTATCATTTTTACGTGTATTTGAGCGCGGTGACACTGCTCTATTGCGGCTTTAACGCCGCTCCGAGGCGGATCCATAAGCCCTACAAGGCCAAGTAAGCAAAGGTGCCCATCAATTTCTTTGTTCGTTAACTGGGTGGATTGTTCTAGCCTTTTGTTTTTACTGGTCGAATCGAACACAGCAAGAGCAAGCACCCTTAACCCGCTTGCCGCCATTTCATTTGCTTGTTGTAACCAGAATGGCCGATCGATAGACACATCTGCGCTTTCACCTTTTTGACTACTACAAAAAGCAATAACTTTTTCAGGCGCCCCTTTCACAAATAGCTCAAAGTCACCATGACTATTTTCGTTTAATGTTGCCATGTATTGGCTATTTGCATCGAATGGCATGACACACTTGCGTTGCCAACTATCGCGAACATTGAAGTGCGCGGAGCCTAACACTTTACAAGAGAAACTCAGAAGCGCAGCTTCCATTGGATCACCATGGTGAAGCCATTGTCCCTTGCTTTCATACAGTTCTGCGTCGTTACACAGATTACACGCCAATGCTATGGTCTTAAGTGCTTGTCGATGTTGAAGCGTGATAGGTACGCCTTTATTGCGTATTTCTCCTTCAGGCTGATAACCTTCGCCACTTACGTCAAACGCAGAGTGCGCTGTGTATACTTTAGCCACCTGCATTTCATTGCGGGTCAGTGTGCCCGTTTTGTCAGAACATATAACCGAAACGGCCCCCAATGTTTCAATGGCGGGAAGTACTCTGATTATGGCGTTGCGCCGAGCCATAGCTTGCACGCCTACGGCCAGCGTAATGGTAAGCACTGCTGGCAGCCCTTCGGGAATAGCTGCTACAGACAACCCAATCACTGCCATAAAAACGTCCAAAAAGGGGCGCTGTAGAAGGAAGATACCAACAAAAAGCAAAATACCACCTATACCAATTATCAGCCCAGTTACCCACTTTGCTAACACATTCATTTTGAGCGTTAATGGTGTTGTCAGTTTTTCAACTTTTGATAGTAACCCCCCTATTTTACCTATTTCAGTGTGTGCCCCCGTGGCTACCACAACGCCAACCCCCTGCCCCCCCACAACGGTGGTACCACTAAAAGCCATGCAGCTTCGATCTCCCATCGAAACCTTAGCATCAAGGGCTTCAGTGTTCTTCACTACAGCCTGCGCCTCTCCAGTGATTATACTTTCCTGAATCTGCAGACTCTCTGCTTTAAAAAGACGAAGATCTGCAGGCACTTTATCCCCAGGTGCTATGATAACGATATCGCCAGGGACAACATCCTCACCATCGATAGTCGCTCTAATACTACCTCGGATAACCGATGCTTTTACGGCCAGAAGATGGCGAATAGAGGCGATTGCTTTTTCTGCTTTCCCTTCTTGCACAATGCCGATAAGTGCATTTATAAGAATAACGGCGAAGATAACGCTCGCATCTAGCCAATGCTGAAGTGAAGCGGTAAGGATTACGGCTACCACAAGTACCAGTACTAAAAGGCTCTTGAATTGCAAGACAAACCGAAAGATAAGGCTTGGAGGTAAAGCTTTAGCAATGTCATTTCGCCCATACTTTGCTCTGCGCAAAACGACTTGCTCTTCAGCAAGCCCTTCTTTCGAGGAATCTAATATCTCAAGCACGTCACATACTGTTTTTTGATACCAGTGGGTTTGACTTACTTTTTCCACAATGCAATCCATTTCGCTCTGAAAGTAGTTAGGCGATAAATGCGCCAGATCAATATAAATGCCGCATGCTCCTCTATACTCTCCTATATTCACTACATTCTTTGTTCGCTATCGCACAGAAGCAAAAATAAACAACGTTTACATTGCAATAAAAAATTCGTTTTCTCTGTATGAGTATGCAGTTCAAATAACGAAAACAGCAAGTTAGTAAAGGAACGTACTTCAATGATCAAATGCAACAACACGCTTTTATCTGCCCTTCTTTCGGTGTTACCTGATAAATGTGAAACAAAGCTAGAATTGGTTCCACTTGAGCTAGGACAGGTACTGTACGAGTCTGGCGAAGCATTGCAGTATGTATATTTTCCTATTGATGCCATCGTGTCTTTGTTGTTCGAAATGTCTGACGGGGCTTCAGCCGAGATTTCAGTAGTGGGAAACGAAGGCATTGTAGGTGTTGCCGTATTTTTAGGCGGAGGCAGCACACCGAGCCGGGCAATTGTGCAAAGTGAAGGGGAAGCCTATCGCCTCTCTGCAACGGCTATAAAACATGCATTTAATCACGATCCCGCTGTCCGCGTTCTACTGTTGCGCTATACCCTATCGCTCATAACTCAGATGTCACAAACGGCGGTGTGCAACCGACACCATACTATTGTGCAGCAACTCTGCCGTTGGATTTTGCTATCACTAGACCGTTTACCAAATAATAATTTAGTCATGACGCAAGAGCTCATAGCAAACATGTTAGGCGTGAGAAGAGAAGGCGTAACCGAAGCGGCAGGTAAGCTTCAAAAAGCCGGCGTTATCACTTATAAACGAGGCCATATCAAGGTTATAGACCGCCCAAAATTAGAGCGCATGTGCTGTGAATGCTACCAAGTAGTGAAAGAGGAATCTGACAGATTGGAAGCCTTTCCTATTTGATGTTAGTAACAAAAAAGTAAGCAATAAGATTTTTTAGAAGTATGTGCTTAAACGCACAGATAAATACATTATCTAAAGTCTAAATAGTTAGGCAATACACCATTTGCCTAATGCATTAAACGCTGCTGATAATTAGAAATAATGCGTTTTTTAGGTATTCCCTTTAAGTACCTAAAAAGGACGTTTCATTATGTCGTACACTTTAGCTTCTACTTCTAAGTCAAATGCCGCTTGGGAAAATATCCCTATTCGCAAAGATATTTATAGTACCGAGCGTTTAGGTAAGTATGCAGAGGCATTAGCAAAGCATCACAAGATTACGACGAAGTTGTTGCGAGTCCCCTCCCTTTATAAACGGTTTGAAGATAACGCACAGGCACTTGAACAAATAGTGTCGAAAAACAAAGCACATAAACGCAATAGTAAAGACGCGCCTAAAGGGCTTGATTGGTTACTCGACAATTATCACGTGGTCGATTCACAAATTTGGCAAACCTCATTAGACCTACCAGAGCGAACTTATCGCCAACTACCTCGCCTGGCCGTTGGCAAGTTCACCGGGTATGCCAGAATATTGGCCATAGCGTGGTATTACATAGAACATACAGACTGCCACTTTACAACACAAAGTTTTTGCCACTTTATTTCGTGTTATCAGCGTATCGAAATATTGAGCATATTGGAGCTGTGGTCGCTTCCTTGCGCACTGAAAGTTGTTCTGATTGAAAATCTGCGCCGCTTATCTCAAACTCAAATGGATAGACACCTTGCGCATATTCAAGCTAATAGTGCCGCAGACAAAGTACTCGCAAAAACGGATAGCTCCACCACGTCGCCGCAGTTTCCACCGCCTGACTTAAGCGAATATTCACCAAGCGCACATGTTGCGTTTTTAGCTCAACTGGCAAGGCGCTTACGGGGCAAGGACCCAGAAAAATACCCTTTACTGCGTTGGCTTAACCAACAACTTGCCCAAGAAAGCAAATCTATCGAGGACATAATTCAAAAAGTATCCCTTGAACACAGTGTAGTAAGCGAAACCATGAGCAACATCATCAACAGTTTAAGACTGTTGGGAGAAATGGATTGGAAAGTTCCTTTTGAACAATTAAGCCATGTTGATAAACGGCTGCGTACCTACCCAGCCTATATAGACATGGACTTTAGCACACGTAATCTATATCGCAGCAATATACAAAGGTTAGCCTCGGGTTCTGGGATAACCGAATGTGAAGTTGTTGACGCCGCCCTAGTACGCGCTAAAACCCTGAGCACTAACGAAACCATCGAATCTGAAAAACGTCGCATTAGCGACCCTGGCTACCACCTATTCGGCGATGCTCATCGTCAGTTTGAAAAAGAGGTTGGCTACAAACCCTCTATAGCAGAACGAATACGCTATGCTTTGGGAGAGTGTGGCACCAAGGTTTACGTGGGGCTTATCATTTCAGTAAGTGCGCTATTACTCATACTTTTTGTTTTCGCACTATTTGCTTTTAATTTCTCCCTATTGCTGCAAATTGTCTTGGCACTGATTGCTCTGATCCCTATTGGCGAGATGTCAGTGCTTTTAGTAAACCAAATAATTTTGCGTGTTGTACATACACATCCTTTACCCGGTCTGTCGTTAAAGACCGGCGTGCCAAACGCCAGTAGAACTTTCGTAGTCATACCGTCCTTACTCTCTAACAAGGTAGGCGCTGACAAACTTGTTCATCAGCTTGAGATGCACTATTTAACCTGTATTGATGATAACGTGAGTTTTGGGCTTTTATTGGATGGGGTTGATGCCACCAGCCAAGCATTATCTAGCGACAAAATTCATTTGCAGCAAATGAGTGAAAACATTGCCGCACTGAATAGAAAATACCCAGGCTGCGGAAAACGCAAGCGATTTTACCTGTTGTACCGCAAACGTATGTTCAATCGTCATGAGCAAACGTGGATGGCGTGGGAACGAAAAAGAGGAAAGTTACACGAACTCAATCGACTTTTAAGGGGAGCGACAGATACCACTTTCACGCCTGTTAATTCCGATCACATAGACATCCCAGAATACATTAGATATGTGGTGACATTAGATGAAGACACACAGCTTACACGCGGTGTGATTAAAAAATTAATAGGCAAAATGGCTCATCCGCTCAATACACCGCTGCTCGACAGAATAAAGCGCCGCATTGTTAAAGGGCACGGTATTTTACAACCTAAAGTGACGCCTTTAATGCCAAGCAACGGTAACGGCTCGTGGTATCAATATATCTTCTCAAGCCCGGGGGGAATAGACCCGTATGTGTCCAGTAGCTCAGACGTGTATCAAGATTTATATGACGAAGGGTCTTATACCGGAAAAGGGATTTACGACGTTGATGCATTTGAGAGTG
>Ga0209379_10002922_pt1 | contig 10064 bp, 11 predicted proteins | sample tdDd001_FD_187124 | JGI IMG/M metagenome (GOLD analysis project Ga0209379, IMG submission 187124) | Marine sediment microbial communities from the Atlantic coast under amendment with organic carbon and nitrate - tdDd00.1 (SPAdes)... | ecosystem: Environmental > Aquatic > Marine > Coastal >...
TTTTCTACTAATATCATCTTTTCTAATATGGATTCTTGAGTAATTGATGGAGATGATAAAAGATCTCCTAATGATTTATTACCTGCATCTACAAAAGGCATGGTGGTTGATAAAACAGGGACTACATGGTCGCAATGAATCAAAACAACATTCTTTGATTTACTTGCAAGATAAGTCGCAAGTTTAATAGCAGTTGTGGTCTTTCCACTGTTAGGATTTCCCCAAACTGCAATTACCTTATTCTGCTTCATTTAAACCACCTTCACTTTCCTCACTTGTATCATTAACTTCCTGATTATCATCTGACTCTACTTCTGGTACTTCTAAAATCTTCTTTTGCTCTTCTAAGAACTTATTTACATTGTCCTTATTGCCCCTATAAACAAAGACTGCATGAATTTTTCCTTTGACCTCAAATTCAGTTAGAAGTTTGGCTTGATCTGCTGAAACTCTTAAAGTCAGTGTAGATGGAAGCTCCTTATCTTTTTCAATTGACTCCGTATTCTTTTCATACTCATCTGTATCTAATCCTGTACCTGCTGTTACTGCTAAAACTTCTACATATTGAAGCTCTACTGGACTAATAGTTTCTTTTAATTCTCCATAATCAGCAACTAAGATCGAAACAATATCTCCAGCTTCTAACTTGCCTGATAGACCTGCTGCAAAAGATTTAATTGTTACCGATACTGCTCTCTCTTCTCCATTAAATTCATTCAGATAGCCATAATTAGCAAGTGATTCATCAGATAGTTTGCTTGCTGAAATGTAGTCGTTCTTATAAATATTTGACTTGGCATATTTGCCAACAATATCAGCCTTACTTTTTACGACATCACTTGCCAAGTTATAGCCACCAACTTCAATTGATTGTAATTTACTTTCAGTGATTAACTCACCCTTTTCAATCTCTGATTTAACCCTTACCACTGTTACTTTTGCAGATACAGCTTCATTAAAAAGTGGTGTTAAACCAAAGCAAATAATAAGAGATAGCAAAATACTCGCTATCCCTAGAATCGTTCTATTTCTAATAATGTTTTTCAATTTTTCTCCTCCAGTTTTTTATAAATTATATACAACATGCTATAAGCATCCCCATTGAAATATAAGGCACGAAAGCAAAGCTTGAGTCTTTTACTTTTCCCTTAATTATACCTTGATGGATAATCACTAAAATTAGTGAAATCAGCACTCCTAGATAGGCACTATTCAATCCAAGCATAAAACCACAAGCACCAATAAGTTTAATATCGCCCCCACCAATTGAACCCTCGCTTTTGTAAGCCATGATAAAGAATGGTAAGGGTAATAAGATTAGTCCAAGTACACTATCTAGTAGGCTTATATCAATCAATCCTATCCCCATAATCACAAGATGAACCCAGTCAGGAATAATTCTTGTTATCACATCCAAATAAGATGCCAGAATAAGAACACCACCAAACATCGCAGGCTTCAGAAGTGAAGCATCATATGCAACCATGCTCATGCTAAATATCAGCATTAAGCTACTAAGGCTCCAAAAGGTCCTCTTCTGAGTAGTTAAGAAACTTTTCATCTCTAACAACCCCCTCTAAATAATCATAAGCTTTAGCCCATACTAAGTGTTCATCATCCATAGGAATCATGCGACCATCATGTTTCTGATACATCTTATCTAAAACATTATCCGTTTCTAACAAGATCTCTACATCTTCTTTTGAAAACAGTTCTTGGTATCTTACAATTGAAAAAGCTTGCATCTTAAGGGCAATTTCAGTAATAATTTTCCCTGTTTTATATGGGGACATATTGGTCACTTTTCTCATGAACTTACGGTACTCCACTTCAACTTTATCGTGAAGTTTTTCTTCTAAGACTTCTTCCTCTCTATATATGGCATAGTCTCTACATATATTGTTCCAATCGCTACCTATTCTTACATCACCATCATTAAAGAAATAGTCATAAAAGGTATTGAGTGGGGAATCGTCCTCATAGATAATTTTAAGGATATGTTCAGGAATAGAAATTTCTTCAAAGGCTTTCATAAAATTATGATAGACACTTTGAATGGTCATACCAATATCATCCGACACCATCTCTGGTGGTAGATCTTTACACCAATCCATTTTCTTTTTCATACGTCCTAAGATGACCGCTTTGTAATCGATGTCCCCAACTTCTGGTGCATCTTCTTCATCAGCTATTCTTTCATTTGCAAAATTTGTCATGGTTTCAAATAAGTTTTCTTGGTCTAGTGGTAGTTCAGAACTTAAAAACTCATAGTACAGTTCATGAATGGGATAATCATAGCGATTTATCGTCCTAATCACATCATCTGATAAAGCATTGTATTCACAAGCCATCTTTAATTCAAACTTAACCGCCGTCTCATAAGCACGTTCAATCACTTCTTCTATGCTTTTACCTCTTAATTCATCAAGATAGGAATCATATTCCCACCTTGCCTTATCTAAAAGTTCACTTCTTTCCATTTAATTTCACCTCCCCTAAAACCACTCGTCTAAGTACTTGTACTTAAATTTCTTTTGTGACCTTTCAAATCGAATCATAAAGCCCACTTGATCTACAACAGATACATTGTTATGGTCTTTAGTCAGCATCATGACACTTCCTGCTATAGTCACAAGAATCGTCACCATGGCTACTACTGCATTTTTAGTAATTAGATAAAAAACAATATCTAATAAGCCGACAACCAATGTTACTAGCGTCGCTTTAAATAACTCTTCTTTACCAAAGCCTGAAAATATCTCAACACGAGTTTTCAAGCCTTGTGGTATATATAGTGTTTTCTTATTCTCCATCACTCACCTCTCTTCACATGTAATAAGACATGGCTAAATCTTTAATTAGCCAAATACATTCAGCCATAATGTAAAAGATTATCGCATTCTTAATTCTTCGTTTATAGGAACTGACTTTTTCTTCATCAGAGTTCATTGAAATGAAACAGTAAACGATTCTAAGAACTGCTCCAAGTCTAATCAACATAATAAAGGCAAGTGCCAGTTCTTTTAGAATTTCCATCTGACACCCCCTTATTTTGCAAAGACTGCTTTGCCCATTTGATAAATTCTAGCAGTAGAATAAACCTTGTTCATCATACCGCCACCTCCATGACCACCTGATATAATAATGAATTCTTGTAAAAACTTTGGTGTCCTGAGTGCTAATAGTAGTGCTGCTAACCCCCAAAAGACATGGGTATTGAGCATCAATGCCACACCTAGTTTTGCTAGTACTATTTGAACCAATACTGCAAGGGTACTTTGAAAGAACTTTTGAATATAAGTTCTAAATACACCACCATCATCATCCATTAGTCCAACACAGGCTAGAGGTAGACCTACTCTTAAAATAAGTATCTCTAGCCCTCTTGTTAGGAACTGAATATACAGGATAAAGAAGCAGATGAAGAAAATCAGTGACACAATCCCTGTAAAGATACCTGCTGATGAAATACCTGTAATGACTGATGAAAAATCCGTTGCCATTCCATCTGATATAATGTCAATCAGTTGATTGCTCAAATCACTTACGATTTCAGCTAGCCACCCATACATGGTCGGAAAGCATATCCCTACTGCTAATGCCTTAAAAAAACCAGTCATGAGTAAAATGGGTTCAACTTCTGCATCTCCTTCAGTCCAAAGAATATACCTTTCAAAGCCTTTCTTTAGAAATTTAAGAACAATCAGTGACATACCAAAAGCAAAGAATATATCAAAAATACCACTGATGCCATTAGACCCAATGAGTGTGTCCATATATAGTTCTGCATGGAGTGCAATTGGGACTAAACCTTCTAATAAATCATTTACATAGGTTAAACATCCTGTGAGGATAGCACTAATTAAAAGCATAATGACATATTCCAAATGCTTCACCTCCTAAAAAGAGACTCAAATTAATGAGTCTCCACATATTTTTAACCTGCAAAGTCGAACATATCCTTAATTCTTTGAGTTAATGTTGGTAAAATTTTTCTGCACCGACGATTAACACGATTAAGAAAATCTCCCTGAAAATATTTCGAAAATTTAATACTAATTCGTTTGTAAACCATTATTTTTACCTTCCTTTCATTAATTTTTTATAAAATAAAACACGACTAAACAACATAGTTTAATCGTGTCAATTTTGACGGCTCATTTTAAATTATTTTTATTTAATTTTAGTACTGCTATAGAAATGTAAAAAAATGCACTTCCACAAATGTAAGAAGTGCATTTCTATTACTCAAAATACTTGTTGAACACATATACTATATCCGAATAGCAGCATGTACCTTTCGGATTGTTGACAGCACAATTACTGTTTTTCATAGCGCCTGTCACTTTAATGACATCTTTAACATCTTTAGCTCCATTATTTATGGCATCTACTATATCCTGCTCTGTGACATGGTTGCAATAACAAACATATTCTCCAATAACAACTTCTGCGTTATCGGAAGCACAGCATGAGCATTTACTTTCATTCATTTTTTCACCTCTATTATCTAGTTATTCTTCAAATAAAATGGCCTTGTAATTATAATACACAAATTATAATTTTCTATGGCTCCTTCTTCTTGGATACTATAACTTCGTTATGTCTAAACAGTTCAATGACATCTACAACGAATATGTGCGCTTAATTAGCACAACAGGACAATTTCGAAACATCTTTGTCAAAGGTAAGTGCTGCCAACTTTAGTCCTTCTGCCATAGTTAAATACGGTGCCATGCTATCAGTTAAATCTGTAATTGTTAACCCATATTTAACAGCCAATGTTGCCGCATAGATTACTTCTCCTGCTTGATCTGAAACCATATGAACACCTAGTATCTTTTGTGACCTTGAATCTGCAACCAGTTTTATCACACCATAAGTATTAAAATTAACCAACGCCCTTGGAACGGCATCTAAATGAAGTATAGATGTTTTGGCCTCATATCCTTTTTCAATTGCTTGTCTTTCTGTTAATCCAACTGAAGCAATTGAAGGACTCGTAAAAATAACACTCGGTACTGCTGATAAATTTATTTCTTTCTTTTTATTCCCGATAGCATTATCAATTGCCACACCACCTTCATAAGCAGCAACATATACATACTGTGGTCCATCTGTTACATCACCTGCTGCATATATTCTAGGATTACTTGTTTGACAATATGCATCTGTTTTAACTTCTCCACGTAAGCCAACTTCAACATGAGCAGCTTTTAGATTCAACATCTCTGTGTTTGCTTTTCTCCCCGTTGCAACAAGTAACTCATCACTTTCCACGACTTCACGTTGGCCATTAACAGTAATAAATACCTTCTTAATGTCATCACTTTGCTCAATGCCATCATACTGAACACCTTTTATGAATGTTATACCTTGTTCGGATAAGGCATGCTCTGCTGAAAGAGATATTTCTGGATCATATGTTTTTAACAAACGCTCACTTCTTTGGATAAGAGTCACTTTACTTCCTAAGTTGTTAAATAGGAACCCTAGTTCCATAGCAATAAATCCTGAACCAAGGACGGTCAATCTTTTAGGTATTTCTTTTAGGTCCAGTAAAGAGGTGCTAGTTAAATAATCTACCTTGTCTAAACCTTTTATTGATGGAACAAATGGGGATGCACCAGTGGCTATCAAAAAGCGTTTTGATTTATAGGTCTTACCATCTACCTCAATTTCATTCTCATTTATAAATCTTGCCTCTCCTTTGATGAGCTCGATATCATAAGCACTGATTAAATCAACATACTTTTCTCTTCTCAGCTTATTAACTAATTGATCTTTCTGTTGAACTAATTCTGTCATATCTGGTTGATTAGCCGATGTATGCAATCCTGCAAAGGGGTTTTGTACAGCAGATTTATTAATCTCTCCCGCTTTAAGTAATGCTTTAGATGGCACACATCCTATATTGACACAAGTTCCACCAATGACGCCTCTTTCTATCATCCCTATTCTCGCACCATATTCTGTTGCTTTTATAGCTGCCGAGAATGCTGCACTACCAGAACCTATCAATAATATATCAAAGTCATAATTATCATTATCAAGGGGTTTATTGCTTAATTCTTTTTTTTCAGGCAGTTCATTAACTTCGACAAACTTATAGGGTGTTGATTCTAATGCTGCATAAATTGATTTTTCCTCAATCCCTTCTGGTATCTCAAACATAGATTCTCCACTTTGATAATCAACATCTATGTTTTCTAATTTTACCTTCTCTAAGGCTTCTGTCACATGAATTTCACACGCCTTGCAGGTCATTCCTTCGATTTTTGCTTTAAACTTTTTGCCAACTTGTCTTTAATTTCGCATTCTTTACAGGTACTTTTGTCTCTAGCATAGGCTATATAAGAAGGACAATACCTATTCTGAGCAAATGTATTATTACATAGTCCAAATAAACTAAAATAGCTGTGATGCTTAATGACGTTGCAATGATAACCAACTAATAGTACAGGGTTTATACTTAATAAGTTTCTTCTACTTATCAAGTATAAACCCTGTACTATACTTCAATGTCAAGTTAATCCTCTATATTTTGCATCAGACTGTTTATGATTGGACATTCCTGAATAGAATAAGAAGGATCGCATTTTATCGAAACTGAATTAAGTAGTTCTTTCATCTTACTTAATTCATAGATTTGTTGATCAATTTGTTCAATCTTAGCTAAAGCAATATCAGCAATGTCATTACAAGTTGCCTCCGGATCAAGTGCGTTTGAAAAAAGTTGTTTGATTTCTTTCAAAGTAAAACCAAGTTTTTTGGCTTTGATAATAAACTTAATTTTTATAATATAACTCTTATCATAAGACCTATAGCCATTTTCCAATCGCTTTGGTTTTGGAATAATCCCTATCTTTTCATAATATCTTATAGTCTCTGTACTCGTTTTAGTTGATTTTGCAAGTTCTTTTATCGTTAACATTGGCCACTCTCCCTTTGAAGCTAGATTACTTGTATATCAATTAATTGTTACACAAGACATGAATTCACTTTGTCTCTGTTTATAGTATATATTCAAGTTAGTTTTATAACAACTACCACCATTATAAATATCGGTAGATGTCGACCAATTATACTGATATGTATCAGTATACGATTTTATAACAAACTGTTCATTTATTCACTTTTTTGCATTAATAGAAACAACCTCCCCCTCAATAGCTCACATTCTTGTTTCAATTCTGTTTTTTCTTCTAATAGCTTACTAATTCGTTCATTCTTACGCTTCAACTCTTTTCTTAATCGTTTTTCTGCTGACAAACTTTCCTTAGAATTCACTCTTTCTTCTTTAATTTTCTTCTTTTCTACAATATCATAGCGTTCAAGAACTTCACGTACGTGGTTTTTGCCAAAGGTTGATCGTGATAATCCTGTATACTCCATTAGGTCCTTAATTTTAATTTTATAACCCTGTTCATTCAATTCATGAATTGCCTTTATAACTGCATTAATAGTTTGTTGTCTCGTCAATTCCTGCTTATCTTTAAGTGACTGCGGTACTTTCTCATTCATTTTTCAACTTCTCCAATCGTATTTTATCAACAACCGCCTCAAATAATCCTGCAGTTTTAGTTGCATTATCATGTACCATTGGCATTTTTTCAAATAGTTTTGCCTTTTCCTTCCACGCGGCAATCTGGTCCACAAAATAAGGCACTTGATCGCTGTCCGGTATGAAATGCTCACAAGTAAGACAATTCCACATATCACTTTTGCAGCCAGTGACATCACCACATATTCCACCCGGAACCCGATGTGCACGAATATTTTTGAGTAGTCGTTTTTCAAGTAACTCATCCATCCCTAATATTCTTCCGCCAAAAAGAATATACTTACTATCCTCATTTACTGACTCTTTTAAAACAGACCTTTGCTTTTTCACAATCGTTTCTGGCTTTAAGTTAAGATGCGCATAGGCATTCCAGATCATAGCATTTCCATGATGTCCTGTCATATCTGCAATCTGTTCCATGGTAAAACCAGCTTCTAAGCGATCTGTAATACTATTGTGACGGAACTGATGGGAGGTAAGGTTGTAGATATTTCCGCCATTATCCTTTATGTCATTCGCCTTACAGATCCGTTTAAAATGATAATCCACAAAACTCACAAGCATGGCATTAGCTACTCCTGTTTTAGATGTACCACCCGTCTTATAATGATGAATACGCTGATACGAGAACAAACACCCTTTTTTATGTTCATCTAATCGTGTTTGCAGCTGATTTGCTATTTTTTGCTGTGCCCTGATCAATTCTAAAAGGTAACCTGCAATACCGGTATCCTTAATATGTATCGATCGCATAATCGGCTCAATATTACCACCGTTTTGTTTCCATGTAGGAATGAAAATAACATATTTCTCGTTATAGGGTTTGACACAATCAATCTTCATGGCCAAAACCTCAGATATTCTTGATGGTATCAGTCTTAATATCCAGTAAACACACCTGATATGCAGCTCTATTTCCTCTTTTTTAAACACTTCATCTAATTCACAAGCTATGTTTTCGGGAATGTACTTATAATCCAGTTTTATCTTTTGCATATATGGATTTGCAGTAAATGGATTTTTGATTGACCTGCCTTCAAACCCATCCATTGTCCTTAATAGTGAACTTGTCTGTAACCATATGCTTTTTTTGGTGCTATCAGCCATATTTGAAGCATCCAGATATTCCTTGAATCGGACCGCAATGCTTATATTACAGGCTGAAAGCAATGGCGCAGAATATTTTTCTTTTAGAAACTGTGTAAAGGAAACTATTTTCCCAATACTGGAACGAACAGTTCTTACTGTATCCCCTTGTAATAACCTAATAATTCCATAATATTTAACCAGATTTTTATACTCATAAGGTATGGTTGCAAAATATATATTCATGTAGTTGGCCGGATCTGTATTATTGCGTCTACGTTTATCACAAACCCATGTGTCATCATCAAAATGAATATCACTTCCAAAAGCCTGAAGCAGACCAATATATCGCTCTTTTTGAGTTTCATCATAAATTTCAATTCGTTGATACTGTGGAAATTTCATTCGCTGTCTCCTTTCACAATCGCCTTAACGGTATTCTCATAACAATTCTTTATGAAGAGCGCTTGATTATACTCTTTAAATTCTTCATAGTTTAAAATATTTGCTTGATTATAAGATAATATTAAGGCGTCAACCAAACGTGACTGCTCTTTTAAAAGCTCTTGCCAGTAGGGCAGATAAGCCTTCCCTGTACAGAGATTTTTACAGTTGACGCAATTAATTAAGCTGTTCCTATTTGTACATCCGCCATCCGCGAATTTTTTCAAACAAAACCCAAACTCAACCCGTCGTTGCTCTAATCGAAAATCCATGTAAAGTAGCCTCCGTTCCTCCTCTGAATAATCCGCCAACTGTTCCTTTGATATCAACAAGTCAAACTTCTTACGGTAAAACTCTGTATTCAGAGATGCCAACTTCATCTGACGGACCTCTGCATAATAACCAGAAGCACTGCTTCGGCTAAGATGTCCTAGCCAATATGCAAGCTCGTCCACTGATCCACCATTCTCGATCAAGGTAACCGCTAAGGTTTTTCTCTGCTGTTTGCTGGTAAAATGCCAAACTTCACCGCTCTCATCACAAAGATTGTGCTGTTTAATCAGCTTATTTATTTTCAATACATAATACCCCATGTTTATCATTCCAGGTCTATGATTCGGCTTTTGATTGACAAAAATATAAGGTACTCCCAATGTCTGACGTAATATAGATCTTTCTTCAATCTGTACTTTTATTTCATCTGCTAAAGATTGAAAAATCAAAACCCTATGATAATCCGAAATGCCTTGCTTCCTTCTGGCTTTCAAGGTTTTGTATGGCTTATATTTAATCTGAACCAATCCATCATAGGGTGAAGCCTCAAGGCAATCCGTTTCTAAGAACAGGACTTCTTTCATTCGCATGCCTGTATTCGAAAATATCCGATACAACAAAGCATATATATCCTCAAGTTCATGAAGATGATCATCAACACCTTCTGCTACAGACTCAGGAATAATAATGTTCTTAC
>Ga0209379_10002923_pt1 | contig 10058 bp, 5 predicted proteins | sample tdDd001_FD_187124 | JGI IMG/M metagenome (GOLD analysis project Ga0209379, IMG submission 187124) | Marine sediment microbial communities from the Atlantic coast under amendment with organic carbon and nitrate - tdDd00.1 (SPAdes)... | ecosystem: Environmental > Aquatic > Marine > Coastal >...
GGCACTAGCCCTGGTGACGCAGTGTCGCTGGGCCGCGTTTGGGAGGCCCTCAGAGAACAAAGGGATGGCAGAGGTTGTAGCCTTTTGCGATATCAAGCACAGCATTCCCGGCTTTGAGTTCAATCTTAAAGGCTCTCCTTGTGAAACAATCTACCAGCTCAGATATCCAGACACTCATATTCTTTACCCCAAAGATCTTCAAACCCTATTTCCGAACTTTCAATTAATTAAGGATCTCGGTGCAAATAGTTATCAGGCTGAACTGATCCTGGCCGATGACGGCAGCCCCATTGGCCATATATTAGTAATGGACACTGAGTCTCAAGCCGATTCAATCAAATCACGGGAATTTTTCAGGCTATTGGCACAGAGGATCGGGGTTGAATATAAAAGACTGCTTATCTCCCGTGAACTTGCCTTGCATAGACAGATGATCGCCGTTTCAGAACAATTTATGTCATTTGTCGATAATGATTACCGCTATCACGTTGTCTCAAAGGGCTACGAGACAATATTCGATCGCCCTGTGCAGGAGTTTATAGGTAAAACCGTTGAAGAGATCCATGGCGAAGAAGTGTTTAGTCAACATTTAAAACCTCTGCTGGATCGATCATTAGCGGGTGAAACCATTAACACGCAAACTTGGATCCACCCGCCTAACCAACATTCTCCCATGTATCTCAATGTCCACCATAACCCTTACTATAGTGAGAGTGGCAATGTTCATGGGGTCATTGTCTCGGCCCATAATATTAGTGAGATCCATGCTGCGAAAGTGGAAATTGAACACTTTGCCAATCACGATCCTCTCACCGGGTTATCAAATAGACGAGCCCTGTTCGAAGCACTCCAACACAAGATTAATGCCCAGAAGTCTGGCAAACTACAGCTAGCCGTCATGTATATAGATTTGGATGGTTTTAAATTGATCAATGACAGATTCGGTCATCATCAGGGAGACAAGGTTCTGGTAGATGTTGCCGCTCGTATTAAAGCTTGTGCGGGGTCGGATGAGCTTATTTCACGAATTGGAGGCGATGAATTTGTTGTATTAACCAGTTTTGCCTATGGTCTGCCGCGATCCAGCTATCAAGCAAAGCTCGAAGCACTTAGCGAACAGTTCTTAATCCAGCTGAGAATGAATATTGAAATAAACGGGGAGCACATACCTGTGAGCGCCAGTATAGGAAGTTATATTGCAGATGATAACGATAACGACCTATCGGCTATCATCTGTAAAGCTGACAAAGAGATGTATAACTCGAAAAAAGCCAAATGTAGCTTGAGCTGCACATTAAATCTGAATTGAACTGGTAAGGAGTGAGAGTCAGACCGGACTATTACATAAAAAGTGAATGAACGAACAGCCAGCCTCGTCTAGAAGAGAAGTTAGAAGAGATATTAAAGCTAAGATAATATCTCCTCATCAATTTCAGTGTCCCAGATGTTGAAGTAGTTCTAAAGGTGAACTGATTATTACCTTAGGGTTTGCTTGTTGCAGCTGTTCAATGCCGTGGGCACCATAGTCTACGCCTATTGCGTCGACACCTGCGTTATTGGCCATATTAAGATCGTGTATCGAATCACCAATCATGACAGCCTTTTCCGGCGCTACATTCAATTGACGGAGCAACTGCAAAATCATCTCAGGGTTAGGTTTACTCTGCGCCTCATCGGCACATCTGCTGGCAATGAAATGAGAGTCCAGCCCCGTCTCCCCTAATACCCGATTCAATCCGGCTCTTGCTTTACCTGTCGCGACGGCAATCTGATAGCCAATTTGATTAAGCTGAGTCAGCAGTGATTCGACACCATCAAACAATGGGCTGGGTGTCGTATTAAGCTTGAGGTACTGTTGTCTGTAGACTTCAATCATCTCACCATGAAAGTCGTTACTCCCATCAGGGTGAAGAACATTAAGTGCCTCATTCATGGATAAGCCGATGATATCGCGAACAGCCTGCTCCGAAGGCATAGAGACATTCAGTGTCAGCGCCGTCTGTTGCATACAGTTCACAATCTTCCCGATAGAATCCATTAAGGTGCCATCCCAGTCGAATATCACCAACTCATATTGCTTCATGCTTTGACCAATTTATCTAATGTTTGAGTGAGAACAGGATCTAAAGGTGCTTTGACTATCATCACCTCTTCGGTTCCCGGATGAGTAAATCTAAGTTGGGCAGCATGGAGAAATAATCGATTAAGTCCCAGCGCTCTCATGCTGTCATCATACTTTTGCTCACTGTATTTTTCATCGCAAGCAATTGGATGGCCGGTATACTGGCAGTGAACACGAATTTGATGCGTACGCCCCGTCACAGGGCTAGCCTGGACTAAGGTTGAACCCTGATAGCGTTGCAATATCTTAAAGCGGGTTTCACACTCTTTCCCCTCTTGATTGACACGTACTATACGCTCACCGGATTTGAGGGTTAATTTAAGCAGAGGCGCTTTAATGGCTTTATCTCTGGCTTGCCAGGTCCCTTTAACCAGGGCCTGATAATCTTTTTGCATCTTCTTAAAACGAAGCTGGTCGTGTAGATGCCGCAATGCACTACGCTTCTTTGCGATAAGCAGTACGCCAGAGGTATCTTTGTCTAAGCGATGTGCCAACTCAAGGAACTTCTGTGTAGGCCTAAGCGAGCGCATGGCTTCAATAATACCAAAATCAACACCGCTACCACCATGGACAGCAAGCCCAGCTGGCTTATTCAAGACAATGAGGTGCTTATCTTCAAATAGAATGCGATCCTCTAATTGAGACACTTTACTCAGCTTTGCCGAGGGGCCCGGACGTTCCTCTTTATCGGCCATGCGAACAGGCGGCACCCGAACAATATCGCCATCTTGTAACTTGTATTCTGGCTTTATGCGTTTTTTATTGACCCTGACTTCGCCTTTGCGCACGATCCGGTAGATCATGCTTTTAGGCACACCTTTTAGTTTTGTCAGTAGGAAATTGTCTATACGTTGTCCAACATTATCTTCGTCGATTGTGACCAGCTGAACTTTAAGTTTGGGTGCTTCGGTATTCATGGTGCGCCTTTTGTACATCAGGAAGCGTATTGTACATCAAGTTATAAGAATATTGTGTCTTTCCATTTGCTGATTTTATTGATTATTGCTATATTTCATCGGCGGTTGGGGATAATCAGTGAATAAAGTGTTCACAAATCCTCCACCACTAGTGCAAAAAGTAGAGACTAAAAACCTTTTTCATTTGTCGCAAATAATTGATTTGCAAGTCGTTTTATTAATATAAAACCGAAAATGAGTTTTAACGACTAAACAAATAGGAAAAGCCACATTACAAGGTGGTTTCTCTAAAAAACGCACCCAAAATTCGAAGTTTAATTTTAACTTATCATCAGACGCACACTAATTCGATTTTGGCATTACCGGAAAGTACTGAATAATTTATGGGGTTGGTTGACGTTTTACAACGAATTCCTTGTTTTTGTAAATATTAAAAAATAAGCCATAAATGGATGCGACACGCAGTGAATGCGTCTTACAGAAATGCGCACCTTGCCTAGACACCGACCGTGAGGTCTTGTTAATAATGCTAGGCCCGTAATGCACCGAATAAATCGTTTGATGACCTTATTTTAGAAGAATTACGTCATAATGAAACGGATGTTAATTAATGCAACTCAATCTGAAGAGTTGCGCGTTGCCCTTGTTGATGGGCAACAACTTTACGATCTTGATATTGAAAGTCCTGGTCACGAACAGAAAAAAGCGAACATTTACAAAGGTAAAATTACCCGCGTAGAACCCTCTCTCGAAGCTGCTTTTGTCGACTACGGTGCCGATCGTCACGGATTCCTCCCATTAAAAGAGATTGCCAGAGAATACTTTCCAAAAGGATACTCTTTCCAAGGCCGCCCCAATATCAAAGAGGTGGTTAAAGAGGGTCAAGAGGTCATTGTCCAAATAGATAAAGAAGAGCGAGGCAACAAAGGTGCCGCGCTAACGACCTTTATCAGCTTGGCTGGTTCTTATCTTGTTCTTATGCCCAATAACCCTCGTGCCGGTGGTATTTCCCGTCGAATCGAAGGTGATGAGCGAACAGAACTTAAAGCGGCTATGTCTGAACTTGAAGTGCCACAAGGTATGGGCTTAATTGTCCGTACAGCTGGAGTCGGTAAAGATTCAGCCGAACTTAAGTGGGATCTAAAAGTACTGGAACATCACTGGGCTGCGATTAAAGAAGCGGCAGAAGGCCGTCAGGCCCCCTTCCTGATCCACCAAGAAAGTAATGTTATCGTACGTGCGATTCGTGACTACCTGCGTCGTGATGTTGGCGAAGTACTTATCGATCACCCACGTATTTTTGAAGATGCGAAACAACACGTTTCTTTGGTGCGTCCTGACTTTGTCGATCGTATTAAACAGTATGAAGCAGAAGTGCCACTTTTCACTCACTTCCAGATCGAAACTCAGATCGAGTCGGCCTTCCAGCGTGAAGTTCGACTACCTTCCGGTGGCTCGATTGTTATCGATCCCACTGAAGCCCTAACCTCAATCGATATCAACTCGGCACGAGCGACAAAAGGTGGTGATATTGAAGAGACGGCGCTAAATACCAACTTAGAAGCGGCGGATGAAATTGCTCGCCAGTTACGCCTACGCGATCTCGGTGGTTTGGTTGTTATCGATTTCATCGATATGACACCTGTACGTCATCAACGAGAAGTTGAAAATAGAATGCGTGATGCCGTGCATCATGACAGAGCCCGAGTTCAACTGGGTCGTATTTCTCGCTTCGGTCTAATGGAGATGTCAAGACAGCGTCTACGTCCATCTCTAGAAGAGTCAGCTGCACACCTATGTCCTCGTTGTCATGGTCAAGGCACTATCCGTGGAACTGAGTCTTTAGCGCTTTCTATCCTTCGCTTGATGGAAGAAGAAGCAATTAAAGAAAACACGTCTCAAATTGAAGCTGTTGTTCCTGTCGATGTGGCAGCCTTTCTGCTTAACGAAAAGCGTAAAGCCATTCGCATTACTGAGCAGCGCCATGATGTTGAAGTCTATGTGATCCCAGATCCAAACATGACAACACCAGATTATCGCGTTTCTCGTCATCGTAAAGACGATCAAATCAGTGAGTCTAGTTACAAACTTCTGGATCAACCAGAGGCAACTCTTTACGAGCCTCGTAAACTTGAACGTGCTGCACCACCGCAACCAGCACTTAAAGGTTTCTCTGCACCTGTAAAGCAGGTTGAAAAGCCATCTAGTGTCAAAAAAGATGTCAAAGTTGAACCAAAGAAAGATGTTGAACCAGGTTTGATCTCAAAGCTATTCTCTGCCATCAGTGCACTATTCAAGCCTGAAGAGAAAAAAGAGGAACCTAAACAGAAGCCTCAGCCTAATCGCAACTCTCAAAATCGCAACAACCGTCGTAATACTCGTCGTAATGACAATCGACGCAATCGTGATGACAAAGATCAAGCGACTGACAAAGGTGCACGTAATCCTCGCAATAAGAACGCAGACTCGGGCAAGATAGATAAACCAGTCAAAGGGAAAGACGAGCAAGCCAAACGTCAACCTCGCAATGACAGTAAAGCTCGTCGTCCGGCTCAGGTCAGCGATGTTGAATCTGCAGAACAGCCTAAGCAAGAGGTTGCCAGAGAACGTCGTCAACGCCGTAATATGCGTCGTAAAGTGCGTGTTGAGAATGAGCAAACTCAAGTTGAAGAAACTCAAGTTTTAGCTGAGACTCAGGTAAAAGCGGCGGTAAGCGAAGAGAAGACTACGCGTCCAAAGCGTCAACCAAGAAAGTCAAATAAGCCAAAGACACAACAAGAGTCAACTCAAGCACCTCAAGATGCTGAAGTTGCCATTCAAGTTGAAGCCGAAGCTAAAACGGTTGAAGCCACTAAGGTAGAAGTCAAAGTTGAACAAGAGACTGCGCCAGTAGTCGTTGATTCAATTCAGACTGCACCAGTAGTAGACGCAGACCAGGTTGAAATGTCTTCATCTGAAGAAGTTGAAACCACAGATGATAAAGAGCAACGTGAGCCACGTGACGGTCAACGTCGCAGCCGTCGTAGCCCTCGCCATCTTCGCGCCGCAGGTCAACGTCGTCGTCGTGATGAAGATACTGAAGGCGAATCTTCATCTGATGCCGCTCCGGCATTCGTTTCAAATGAAACTGAAGTAGAAAATCAAGCCAACGAGACGAAAGCCGCCTCTGTCGCTGTATCTGCTCCGGCTCAACCTGAAACACCTGAGAGTCAGGCTGAAGATACACTTAAGCCCGTCACTGCAGCTAAGCCAGAGGCGACAGCGTCCGTTGCAGCATCTGCTCCGGCAAAACCAGCGGTTCCTGCTAAAACACAGGCTCCAGCCAGAGCTAAAGCAAAGGTGAAATCTGAAACGACGGCAGCCCCCGCAAAGCCTGTCGCTCCAGTTAAAGCTGAAGCATCTGTTGCCTCATCGGCCGCTGCTAAACCAGCCGCACCGGTGAAAACTGAAGCACCTGTTACCGAAGTTGCGCCAGCTAAACCAGCCGCACCATTAAAAGCTGAAGCTCCAGTTAAAACTGAAGCATCTGTTGCCGTAGCGGCGCCTGCTAAACCAGTCGCACCAGTGAAAGTTGAAGCTCCAGTTAAAACTGAAACATCTGTTGCCGCAGCTGCGCCTGCTAAACCAGTCGCGCCAGTGAAAGTTGAAGCTCCAGTTAAAACTGAAACATCTGTTGCCGCAGCTGCGCCTGCAAAGCCTGCTGCTACAGTAGAAACTGAGGTTCAAGCTAAAGAGCCAGCTAAAGCCAAAGCTTCAGTTGCAGCGGCTGCACCAGCTAAACCAGCAGCTCCAGTAAAAACTGAAGCGCTGGTTGAGGTGAAAGCAACGGCTCCGGCTGAGACGGCTCCTAAGGTTCAGGATGCGCCAAAAACACAATCTGGACGCTCGAGTCGATTCGGCACTATGGTCACCTCCGATATGACTAAGCCTGTTGTAGAAGTTCGAGAAAATATTGCGACGCCCTCAGGACGTCAATATGTCGCCTCAGAATCTGCAGCACCGAACGAAAAATCCAGAACGGGCAATACAGCAAACTCGGAAATGGCTAAACCATAACCTATAGTTAAGCTGTATAAACAAGAAAGCCATGCATCACAGCATGGCTTTTTTCATGTTCAAACTGCGGATTATTTGTTAGTATTCGCGGCCGCAATTTAATCTAAATCAACAAAATTACAACAGAGGCTAAATGTTCGATCTCATTCGTCACAAAACTGCCAGCAGCAAAGCCGATCTTCTATCGGGCTTAACTGTAGCACTTGCACTTGTTCCTGAAGCTGTAGCATTCGCTTTCGTCGCAGGTGTTGAGCCTATGGTTGGCTTATATGCAGCCTTTATTATGGGGCTTATCACAGCGCTTATTGGCGGTCGTCCGGGTATGATATCGGGTGCTACCGGCGCTATGGCTGTTGTTATGGTTGCTCTGGTTGCTGAGTACGGAGTGCAATACCTTTTTGCCGCAGTCGTGCTGGCTGGCCTCATTCAAGTCGCCTTTGGTCTGCTTAAGTTAGGTAAGTTTATCCGGATTGTTCCCTACCCTGTGATGATAGGTTTTGTAAACGGCTTGGCGATTGTTATTTTTCTTGCCCAGCTTGGGCAATTTAAAGTACCTGACGCTGAAGGTGTATTAACTTGGTTGCCTCAAGGCCAGTTAATGCTGATGATGGGCCTTGTATTGTTAACCATGGCTATTATTCAGTTTTTACCAAAACTTACCACCGCGATCCCCTCTTCGTTGGCAGCAATTGTGACTGTCACCTTAATGGTTGTGTGCTTAGATCTTGATACCCGCACCGTTTTAGATTTCCTGAAATCCATGAGTGGTGATGAAAATGCGACGATTGCCGGAAGTCTGCCGAGTTTCTCAATTCCTGCCGTTGCATTTAATCTAGAGACGCTATATATCATTCTGCCATACTCTTTGATATTGGCTGCTGTAGGCTTAATTGAATCTTTGTTAACGCTAACCGTTATCGATGAGATGACAAACACACGTGGTAAGGGAAACAAAGAGTGTATTGGCCAAGGTGTCGGTAATATTACCAGTGGCTTCTTCGGTGCTATGGGTGGTTGTGCCATGATTGGTCAATCTATGATTAACATCAACTCTGGCGGTCGGGGACGTTTGTCGGGGATCACTGCGGCTCTTGCCCTACTTGCTTTTATTCTTTTCGGTTCTGCACTCATCGAAATGATCCCATTAGCAGCACTCGTCGGTGTGATGTTTATGGTTGTACTAGGTACCTTCGAATGGGCCAGCTTTAAGGTGATGAGCAAAGTACCTAAACACGATGCTTTTGTTATCATATTGGTCACCATAGTCACTGTATTTACTGACTTAGCTTTCGCCGTTTTCGTCGGTGTGATCGTATCGGCTTTGGTTTTTGCCTGGGAACATGCGAAGCATATCAATGTCGAGATCAGCGAAGATGCTAATGGTTGGAAAGTATATAAGCTCAATGGGCCACTATTTTTTGGTTCAGTTGCGGAGTTTTTAGAACTTTTCCACTCAAACACCGATCCTGTCGACGTGATTGTTGATTTTCAAAACTCTCGGGTATGTGATCATTCGGCACTGGATGCCATCGATACCCTAGCCGAACGCTATGGTTCAAACGGTAAGAAACTGCACCTACGCCACCTCAGTAATGACTGTAAGAAGTTACTGCACAAGGCAGGCGATCTGGTTGAAGTTAACCTTATCGAAGATCCACACTACAAAATTGCCGATGATAAATTAGATTCATAATTGACCCGGCACAAACCGAACATAAAAAAGGCGAGTGAATAACTCGCCTTTTTTTACGCCAGTTTAATGCCAACAGACATTATTTTAATTTAGCTGCGAACGCTACACGAAATTTATCTACCTTAGGTTTGATGACCATCTGGCAGTATGGCTGTTCACCATTAAGCTCGAAATAATCTTTATGGACATTCTCTGCCGCGTAAAATGATTGAAATGCGGTGACTTCCGTTACTATAGGTCGCTCCCAGACTTTGGCCTGTGTTAACTGCTCAATCATGCGGTTTGCACTATCCACTTGCTGCGCATCATGGGCAAAAATAACCGAGCGATATTGCGGCCCCACATCATTACCCTGTCGGTTGAGTGTCGTCGGATCGTGACTCATCCAAAATACCTCCAACAACTCATCGAAGCTGATAGTATCAGGATCAAATTTAACCTGTATCACTTCGGCATGGCCAGTCGATGCACTACAGACATCTTTATAATTAGCCGTCGCGGCATCACCGCCGCTGTAACCGGAATCTACCTCTGTAACGCCGTTAAGTTCGGAAAAAATGGCCTCAATACACCAAAAACAGCCTCCACCGAATGTCGCTACACTCATTTTGGGCTTCAAATCCAACTCATCGCTCGACTTAAAACGTAATGACACAGAGTTGACACAATGTCTGACATTTCTATCCGTTAGATACTCACCCTCAAAGACATGACCTAAATGGCCGCCACATGCTGCACAGGTTATCTCAACGCGCACACCATCACTATCGGCGACTCGTTGAACAGCTCCCTCGATCTCATCATCAAATGCCGGCCAACCACAATGCGCATTAAACTTATTTTCAGAGCGATACAGAGGTGCATCACAACGCTTGCACAGATAGACACCTTTCGCATCATGCAGATGATATTCGCCACTAAAAGGTCGTTCAGTTCCTTTATCCTCGATAACAAACCGTTCAAATTCGGTTAATTTTACCATGATGTAACCTCTACCCTAAAATTCATATTTATTAGACCTGCTGTCAAGATTATCTCTTTCATACACTTTTCAGCAATGTCCAACATTACCAATAACTATATAATCCCTATCATTTTAGTCAGAATTATTTTCACTTTATTTATTCCACCTCGTTTCACCCTATCCGACTGTTAATACACAAGCATTTCAATCATCAGATAACATTGATGTAGATATCAAACAATAAAAGCGTGATTTCAATCACACTTAGTTGCGAGGCAAGCATCTGCTGGTTAAAATGCGCCGGAG
>Ga0209379_10002924_pt1 | contig 10056 bp, 6 predicted proteins | sample tdDd001_FD_187124 | JGI IMG/M metagenome (GOLD analysis project Ga0209379, IMG submission 187124) | Marine sediment microbial communities from the Atlantic coast under amendment with organic carbon and nitrate - tdDd00.1 (SPAdes)... | ecosystem: Environmental > Aquatic > Marine > Coastal >...
GTTTCCAGTCCGTCGATACTGCTGTCAAATTCCTGATTGTAGTAGGTATACATCAGCTTGGCCTCGGAGGTGATAGACCACCAAGGCGTTGAGTACGGCAGCGTCAGTGTCGGTTCGAGATGGACACGATCTGCCGAGGGTTTATCGACGGCATCATTTTCAAAGCGGCTGATGTGACTGTTCAGAGTGAAGTCCAGCCCATAAGCCATATCCGGTCGATAATAGTTGAATTCCAACTGTGGCATCAGGCGGTAGTTGGAAGAGACCCCGAGCGTCAGAGGCTGGAAGTCCCTTACCCGTAGCGTTGAGTCCCAGAAACGTTCACGGTAGGAGACCTCTCCCTTTTGCAGTAGGTTGTTGTCTTCACGTTCGCCAATGCTGGAATCGATGTCCGAGAAGTAGGTCACATCACTGACCTTGCTGTAGTCCACATCAAATAACCAGTGGCTCTTGTATGTGCCGCCATGTGACCAGTTGAAGCCCCAGCGAGCTCCCTGATCCGGAGCACTTTTATCATCGCCAAGGTATTCGCCACTCAAGCTACCGTTACCCGCCTCGGTCAGATAGCGAAACTCGGAATTAAGCTGTAGGCCCCGGTTGCTCATGTACTTCGGGGTGATGGTCATGTCGTAGTTGGGCGCGATGTTCCAGTAAAACGGTGTTTCCAGCTCGAAGCCATCACGAGAGCCATAGCTTAAAGAGGGGTAGAGGAAACCGGTTAGGCGCTCTTTGCCGACAGGAACTCGTAGATACGGCATGTAAAAAACAGGGACATCTGCAATTTCAAAACGGGCATTATACAAATCGGCAAAAGGAGAATCGGTTTCACGTTCGATACTGGTGGCCGAAAACTGCCAACTCTTGTCACCAGGAGGGCAGGTGGTATAGGTGCCATTTTTCAAGCGGTAGTAGGCGATGCCATTTTTGGTGATCCGCTCGGCTTCGCCGCGACCCGCTTCACAAGTCATGTTATATACCGCGTTATCCATCTCGGAGTCTTCGGTGTCTAAATTACTTTGAATGCGGTCGGAGTAGACCTCAACAGTTCCGTCATGAAAGTAGACGTCGCCTTCAGCCGTTACGATATTCTCGGGCTGGTGCAAGGTTGCAGTGTCTGCAGCAACCGTACGGTTTCCTTGCTGCAGTATGACATCGCCCGAGTAGGTGAGTTTTTGGTTCGGCTTGGCTTCTGCCTTGTCGGCAGAGACCTTAATCGGCTCGTTATTAGTATCTTCAGGCATATCCTGAGGTGCAATGCATACCCCTCGAACCAGTTCAAGGTCGCTCTTAGTGCCATTGACAGCCGCAGACTCATCATTGACATCTTCGCTTGGTGCGGGGTTTTCGTAAGCCATTGCTGGACCATAAAGCGCAAGGCTAATCATGGTGGCTAATAAGCTGCGGGAGGTTAATGACATCTAATTCAACTTTCCTGTATTCAAGTTTCAGCGCATTTCAGAAACGAATTGGTGGCGCTTTTTACAAGCTTTCCCGATCAATGACAGCTATCATAATGCAAATTCTATCCGACGGCATCTTTTCGCGTTATTGTGTCGGGTTAATATCAGAAAAATATTTCTAAATTTAGCAAATTACCAGAGAGTAGAGAATGCAGGTTTGGGGTAAGATTTTAGGCGCATTTTTTGGGTTCCTTCTTGGTGGGCCGTTCGGTTTGTTGTTAGGCCTTTTTTTAGGGCATAAGTTCGACCGAGCCAGAACAAATATTTATTCCCGCGGCGGGTTTGGCAATTTTGGTGCCGATCGCGCCAGAAGCGCCGAGCGGCAGGCGGAGTTTTTCTATGCCGGCTTTGCTGTTATGGGCCATATGGCCAAGGCCAAAGGGCGGGTAACGGAAGAAGAAATCCGGGTTGCCAGTGCAATTATGGATCGTATGAGCCTGCATGGTGAATCTCGCCGACAGGCACAAAATGCTTTTCGAGAGGGAAAAGAAGACGATTTCCCGCTGGATGAGACGTTGGCAAAAGTGCGGATGAGTTGCGCAGGCAGGGCTGACCTGCTGCAGTTTTTTATCGAACTACAGATTCAGGCGGCATTTGCTGACGGCAGCCTGCACCCGAGCGAGCGCCAGCTGTTGTTTGTCATTGCCCGCAGCCTTGGTTACTCAGATCGCCAGCTGGAGCAGCGCCTGCATATGCAGGAAGCGGCTTTTCGTTTTCAGCAAGGTGGATTCAATCAGCAGTACCAGCAGCAGGGGGCGTTTAGACAGGCGCCAACCAAGGATCAACTTGCCGATGCCTATGAACTGTTGGGTGTTGCTGAGTCAGCGTCAGCCCAGGAGCTGAAACGGGCGTACCGTAAGCAAATGAACGAACATCACCCTGACAAGCTGGCAGCCAAAGGACTACCGCCTGAGATGATGGAGCTGGCCAAGCAGAAAACCCAGCAGCTGCAGGCGGCCTATGATCTGATCCGCAAGGAAAAAGGGTTTAAGTAAGTCAAAGTGGCGAGAGGCGAGTGTCGAGTGACTAGAACCTCAACACTCGCGACTCGAACTTTACCATTTACCACTAAACCACGTTCTGTGGCTTGCCTTCCACGAACTGGTTTATATTGTCGATAAGCTGGTTGGCGAGGGTCTGAATGGCTGAATCGGAACCCCAGGCGACATGGGGAGTCAGTAGTAGGTTTGGCAGGTCGGCATAGGCAACCAGAGGGTTGCTGTTATCGGCAGGCTCTTCGGTAAATACATCAACGCCGGCACCGCCTATCTCTCCCTGTTTTAGTGCATCAACCAGTGCCTGCTCGTCAACGAGGCCTCCTCGGCCGGTGTTGATCAACAAACTGGACGGTTTCATGCTTGTCAGCTCTTGCTGACCTATCAGGTGGACTGTCTGCGCGGTTAAAGGACAATGTAAAGTAAGGACATCGGCCTGCTTCAGCACATCAGAAAACAGGGTATAGCCTTCTCGGCAACTCTGCTGGCCTTTGTGCTCGGCAAACAACACCGCCATTCCTAATGCTTGCCCTAATTTCGCGACCGCTTGCCCCAGGCTGCCGCCGCCGATGATCCCCAGCGTTGTGCTTTTGATATCCCCTATCGGATGAGTAAAGAAGCAAAACTGTTTTGTCTGCTGCCATACCCCGGCTTCGATATCTTGGTGGTAACCCATCAGGTTCCGTCGCAAGGCAAACATCATCGCGACAACATGTTCAGGAACCGAATCGGTTGCATAGCCTCGGATATTGCTGACGGTTATTCCGTGTTGGCGGCAGTAGTCAAGATCGACATTATTGGTGCCGGTTGCGGCAATGGCGATCATCTTCAATTCGGGGAGCTGGCTGAGTATCTCTGCATCCAGAGTCACTTTGTTGGTGATGGCAATCGTCGCGTGTTGCAGGCGTTTGAGTACCTGTTTTGGTGACGTTGCCGGATATTCGTGCCATTGATGAGCAAAATTGGGCTGAGGTAGCTGGATATGGTCGGGAATGGTACCCCGATCCAGGAATACTATTTTTTCCATAGGCTTGGCAATAGGCTCCAAAGTTGATGTTATTCCCAGGCTCCTTGAGGGAACTTGGGTATCAACCAGTAAACACCAACTTTGGGGGAGACCTCAACCAAGAGGATTAACTTTCTTGATCCGGTAGTGTTTTGCTTGGCGCATCGGAGTAGAAATCGCAGGGGGCGAACAGGTGCATCGGTAGCTCGGTCGTGGGCTGAAGAAAGGTCAGCTCGGCGGCATGGAGTTGAAGTCTTGGTGCCCTCTCCCGGGCTTCGTCATGGGCGTAGAAGCGGTCGCCAAGGATAGGGTGGCCAAGTGCCAGCATGTGAACCCTGAGCTGATGAGAGCGGCCTGTCACGGGGCGCAGCCGCACCAGGGTGGTATTGTCTTCTCGGGCAATGACCTGATAGTGGGTGACTGAGGGTTTGCCGTCTTCGAAACAGACTTTCTGCTTCGGACGGTTTGGCCAGTCGCAGATCAGTGGCAGATCAACCGTACCGCTATCTTGTTCCAGCCCCCCCCACACCCTTGCGTAGTAGACTTTTTCGGTCAGGCGTTCCCTGAATTGCTTTTGTAGGTGACGCTCTGAGTCTTTGTTGGTGGCAAGCAAGATCAATCCTGAGGTTGCCATATCCAGCCGGTGAACGAGGTGGGCTTCGGGATGCGCCTGGAGTACCCGGCTGTATACGCTGTCATGGTGGATAGGATCCCGGCCTGGGTTTGAGAGCAAACCGGATGGTTTGTTGATCGCAATTAGATCGTTGTCGAGGTGCAGAATATCCAGCCACGGATCTGTGGGCGGGTTATAGTCCAGCAAAGGCAATGGTTTCATGTTTCGTTCAGGCTGACAGGGATCGAGGCGGGCGATAGTACCATATTACAAATGGCGATCGCAGTGGTGCTTGAAATTGAAAAGCCGCCGGCAGCATAGGGCTGTTCGACGGCTCGGAAGTACTTAGTCGTGCTCTGGAAACGTTAGTTCAGAGATAGTTAAGGGTTAGCCATGGCTGACGACAATCAGACGCAACGAGTCCAGCTGAACCTGGGCTTTGGCAATATAGCCTGTTAGATCCTGAATTTGGGTCTCAATCAATTCCAATTCGTCATCACGGATGTTCGGGTTGACGGCCTTGAGGGCCTGAAGGCGATTCAGCTCGGCACGCAGGTTGTTTTCCATTTCGGCCTGAGCGGCTTCGCGAACAGTCACCAGCTCTTTGGCAACAGCCTGCTCGGCATGTTCAATCAGAACGTGGATATCCTTCTGTACCGAGTTGACCAGCTTGCTGGCCAGATGACGGTTCACCGGGCTAAGCTGGCGGTTGAAGCCTTCAAACTCGACATTGGCCGACAAGTTGTTGCCCTTGGCATCAAGCAAAATACGGATTGGTGTCTGTGGCAAGAAACGACCGATACCGGACTGTTTCGGTGCCTGCGCATCGACGACATATACCAACTCAAGCAGCAGGGTACCGGCAGGAAGGGCTTTGTTTTTTAGCAAAGAAACGGCTGTTGTGCCCACTCCTTCAGATAGCAGCAGGTCGATACCGCCCTGGATCATTGGGTGCTCCCAGCTGATAAAGTGCAGATCTTCTCGCGATAGTGCCGTTTCACGTTCAAATGTGATGGTGCAGCCGTCATAAGGCAGGCCCGGATAGCTGGCAACCATCATGTGCTCTGATGGTGTCACCACAATGGCGTTTTCACCCTTGTCATCCTGATTCAGGCCAATGGTATCGAACAGGCCGAGGGCAAATGTCACCAGGTTGGTGTCACCGTCTTTGGCTGCGATCTGATTAACCAGTTCACATGCCTTGTCGCCTCCGTTGGAGTGAATTTCCAACAGACGGTCACGTCCTTGCTCCAGCTTGGCCTTTAGTTCACGGTGCATAGCGGCGCTGCGTTCAATCAGCTGTTCCAGAGCATCGCCATCATGGGTGTCACTGGCCAGCAGCGCAATGAGCTCACTGCTGAAGGCGTCATATATGGCACGGCCGGTCGGGCAGGTTTCTTCAAAGGCGTTCAGGCCTTCGTTGTACCAGTGTGCCAGCAGTGCCTGGGAGGTGCCCTGCAGGTGCGGAACATGGATTTCGATATCGCGCATCTGACCAATGCGATCCAGACGACCGATACGCTGTTCCAGCAGATCGGGATTGTTGGGCAGGTCAAACATGACCAGCTGGTTGGCGAACTGGAAGTTACGGCCTTCCGAGCCAATTTCCGAACAGAGCAATACCTGAGCCCCGGCTTCTTCCTGGGCAAAGTAAGCGGCTGCCTTATCACGTTCAATGATTGACATACCTTCGTGGAAGACTGTTGCCCGGATCCCTTCACGCTCGCGTAGGGCCTGCTCCAGTGTCAGAGCGGTTTGTGCGCGGGAGCAAATAACCAGCACTTTCTCATTGCGGTTTGCCATGAGCATATCCAGCAGCCAGTTTACTCGCGGATCAAAGTTCCACCAGGTGGCGGAATCACCTTCAAATTCCTGGTAGATATCTTCCGGGTATAGCAGCTTGATGGCTTTCTGTTCTTCAGACATCTTGCCATTCATCATTCCGGCCACACGCATGGCTGTTTGATACTGAGTCGGCAGAGCCAGCGGATACATGTTCAGGTGGCGCTGCGGAAAGCCCTTAATTGCCGCGCGGGTGTTACGGAATAGGACTCGGCCGGTACCATGGCGATCCATCAGATTGTCAATTAACTCCTGACGGGCCGTATTCTGTTGTTCTTCATCGATCTGCTGAGACTCGATGATCCTAAGCATAGGCTCGATATCTTGTTCTGGCAGCAGCTCGGTCAGGCGGTTCAGAGCGGTATCATCTAGCTTCTCGCCCGACAGCAGGCGAGAGACGGCATCCGCAACGGGGGCATATTGGCGCTCTTCTTCTACGAAGGCTTCATAGTCATAGAAGCGGTCAGAGTCGAGCAAGCGCAGGCGGGCAAAGTGACTTTCGTGGCCTAGCTGTTCTGGCGTTGCCGTTAGCAGCAGGACGCCCGGACTTTTTTCTGCCAGTGCCTCGACTACCTGGTACTGGCGGCTTGGTTTGTCCTCGCTCCATTCCAGGTGGTGTGCTTCGTCGACAACCAGTAGGTCCCAGTCGGCATCGAGGGCCTGCTCGAAACGGCGGCGGCTCTTGCGCAGGAAGTCCAGTGAACACAGGACAAACTGCGCGGTATCGAACGGATTGGCAGAATCCGCGAAGGCTTCTACACAGCGCTCTTCGTCAAAGATAGAGAAGTGCAGGTTGAAGCGACGCATCATTTCTACCAGCCACTGGTGCTGGAGCGTTTCCGGAACCAGGATCAGAATACGCTCTGCGCGGCCAGAGAGAACCTGCTGGTGGATGATCATACCGGCTTCGATGGTCTTACCCAAACCGACTTCGTCGGCAAGCAATACGCGCGGTGCATAACGACGACCGACTTCGTGGGCGATGTATAGCTGGTGCTGGATCAGGCCGGCACGCATACCGCACAGGCCACGCAACGGACTCTTGTGCTGCTCGTACTGGTTTTTCAATGCGCGGTAACGTAGGGCAAAACGATCCATACGGTCGATTTGGCCGGCAAACAGCTTGTCCTGCGGCTTATTGAAGCGGATTTGATTGCAGAGGAAAATTTCACGGAGCTGAACATTTTCTTCTTCGGTATCTGTACGTGTGCCAATATAGGTGAATACGCCGCCGGCCTCCTCGACCTGCTCGACCTTCAGTGACCAGCCTTCATGGCTTTCAACCACATCGCCGACATTAAACATTACGCGGGTAACGGGAGCATCACTGCGTGCATACAGGCGGTTCTCTTCACAGGCCGAGAACATCAAGGTGACAGTACGGGCATCAGCCGCAACGACTGTTCCCAAACCCAGATCACTTTCAGTATCGCTGATCCAACGTTGACCCAAAGCAAATGGCATAGTGGTTAAAACCTTCTAATTATTTGATATTAAGGAGAATGCTAATCCGATGCTCTAACATTTTTGAACTACACTGAGATTAAGTGTAAGCCAGAATCTGCACCGGTAAAAAAGGGGACTAATGTTACTGCATGCTGTGAGTAAGGTCACGGCGAAAGTGCCCAGAATCCGCCAAAGTATTTTTAGGCATGATTGTCACAATTCTTTAATTATCTCCGGTCTTTAATAGTAACCACACTAATTTGGCATACGCTTAAAGAATGATGGCAATTTTATTGCTGTCTGATTGTTACCAAGGAGGTACCTATGGACGACGTTGAACGGAAAGTGTTTGTACTGGATACGAATATTTTACTTCACGAACCCCTCGCCATTTATTCCTTTAAAGAGCACGACGTCGTTATTCCGATGACGGTGCTAGAAGAACTGGATCGCATCAAGGACAGCAAGCGTGATGTATCGCGTGATGCCCGAATCGCGATCCGTGCACTGGAAGATATCTTCCATGATGCGACACCCGAGCAGATTTCTGCCGGGATCCCATTTTCTAACCAAGGAGACAACCAAGGAACGGTTGCTATATTTGCCGACTATGAAGTCACCGAGACCGTGCATGCTTTTGCCGACAAGGCGGGCGATAACCGGATCCTCAATGGGGTGCTTTTTTTACAGGCAGAGTATGCACCACGGGAAGTGGTGCTGATCACCAAAGACATTAATATGCGGTTACGGGCGAAAGGCGCCGGTGTTTATTTTGTTGATGATTACCGCTCTGATCAGTTAATTGATGACGTGAAACTACTTACCAAGGGGTTTCATACATTTTCGGGGGATTTTTGGGGACGGGTTGGCGAATGCCAGTCAGAGAGCCATGGTCGCTCGACTTTGCATACACTCCCCTCGGAGCTATTTGAAACCCCCTTTATCAACCAATACCTGCTTGATGAGGGATCGGATTTTGCCGCTCGGGTACAGGCCATTGACGGCGAGACTGTAACGTTGAAGGATATCGGCCAGGAGCGTTTAATGCACCGGCAGGCCTGGGGGATCCACCCTAAAAATGTCTATCAGGGCATGGCGCTGGATGCGATGATGGATCCGGCAATTGATCTGGTGATCCTGACCGGCCCCGCCGGGTGTGGCAAAACCATTTTGGCGATGGCCGCGGCATTGGAGCAGGTGATCGAAAAAGGCATGTATGACAAGATCCTTGTAACCCGTAATACGCCGGAAATTGCCGAGTCGATTGGTTATTTACCGGGTACCGAAGAAGAAAAAATGATGCCATGGCTAGCGGCCGTTACCGATACCATGGAAGCACTACACAAAAATGATGTCTGTACTGATGGCTCAATGAAGTACATCTACGACAAAGCGAATATTCAATTCAAATCGATTAACTTTATGCGCGGCCGCTCAATCCAGAATGCCTTCGTATTGCTGGATGAGTGCCAGAACCTAACCGCCTCCCAGATCAAGACTATTATTACCCGATGCGGGGAGGGCACGAAGATTGTCTGCTCCGGTAACCTGGCGCAGATTGACTCCAGCTACTTATCTCCAGTCACCTCGGGCTTGACGTATATCGTTGAGCGTTTTAAGAATTTCGAGGGAAGTGCCAACATTTATCTCAATGGCGTCGTCCGCAGCCGGTTGGCTGAGTTTGCGGAAGAGAATTTATAACTAATACCGGGAAACGAGTCTCTAGGATATAGACACTCGTTTCTCGTCACTTCCATCTAAACCCCTAAATATTTCTTCAGCGCCTCGTCTTCTGGCTGAGTAAGCATTTGCTTGGTTTCTCCGAATACTCTTATCTTGCCATCACAGATAAAAGCACAGTTACCGGCGATTTTCAGGGCATCTTCCGGACTATGGGTAACCATCAGTACGGTGGTTTGGTGCTCCTTGGCTAGACTTTTTACCAGTTCCAGCATTTCTTTTCGCAAAGCCGGATCCAAGGCGGAAAAAGGCTCGTCCAGCAGCAGTAGCGGCCGTTTTCGGATCAGGCAACGCGCTAGTGCAACTCGTTGTTTTTGGCCGCCGGATAACTGCTCAGGCAGGCGGTCGAGGTATTTCTGGATCCCGACACGGGAAGCCGCCACCACAATATTTTCCTTGTCTTCCCTGCTGAGCCTGAGCCCGGGGTGAAGACCCAGGCCGATATTCTCGAATACGCTCAGGTGGGGAAATAGGTTGTGATCCTGAAACAGGAGTGAGAGCGGTCTTTCGGACGGAAGCTGGCGATTGATTGTCTGGCCGGCAATGGTGAGCGTGCCGCTATCGGGGGGGAGAAATCCAGCCACCATAGCAAGCAGGGTACTCTTGCCAGCCCCACTCGGGCCTATCAGGGCAACAATGTCACCAGCTTCGACATCGAGATTAAAGGTCAGCCGGGTATGCTCTGCCTGCCGGGATTGAGTCGGTTGAGCGTAGCTGTGGGTTAATTGGTTCAGGGTCAGCATTATGGCGTCCGAATCAGTAATTTTTCAACCAGAGTAAAGATCCCCAGGCTGAGGAGTAACAAAAGTAGTGCAGCAACGGCGGCGGCATCCATCTGGTAGCTGCCTAGCAGCTGGAACAGATACAGCGGCAAGGTCTGAAATCCTTGGCTGCCAAACAAAGCAATAGCACCGAGATCCCCCAGCGACAGAACAAACCCCATAGCCAATGCCT
>Ga0209379_10002926_pt1 | contig 10051 bp, 8 predicted proteins | sample tdDd001_FD_187124 | JGI IMG/M metagenome (GOLD analysis project Ga0209379, IMG submission 187124) | Marine sediment microbial communities from the Atlantic coast under amendment with organic carbon and nitrate - tdDd00.1 (SPAdes)... | ecosystem: Environmental > Aquatic > Marine > Coastal >...
AAACAGACAGACCAAATATTTGGCACCTGGGAAAATGGCTCGATAATTGTACGAACGGACGGGATCAATTATCAAATTGATGCAGAGGAAATTGTGACCATGGAGGATGCCAATGCTTCAGGCCTTGGTTCTGAAAGTGATGACTACACTGAGACCATTGAGGTTCCTATAGATTCGTGGTTTAAGAAAATAGTTAAGCCGGCCAAAAATCCAGTGGTAGATATCAAGATAGAACCGATTGTTATAGAGATAAATTAACAAGTCTTATAAAAATATGAAAAGACTATTAAAGGATGATAAACAAAGACTGCAAACTGCAGTCTTTATTTTTTTTTGCAGTATAATAAAAGTGAGGTGAGAACGATGAAAAAATGGACGTTGATTGCTTATGCCTTGCTTGCATGTGGCATTCTTTACTACGTTGAACAAGGTGTTGGGGTGACCTATGCCATAAAGGCAGGACTAAAAGGAATTCTGTTTATAGGAGTCCCTTTAGGCTATTTTATTTTCTGGAGAAAACAGTCGTTCAAAAGATTTCTTGGACTTGATCATATCAGTAGAGACACAATAGTAAAAGGAATCGTTATCGGTGTGGGTGCTTTTGTAGGAATGGTTCTCCTAGCAACAGTCTTTTCTCCCATGATCAATTTCAGTGACATCCGACAAGAACTGGCTGATAAGTTACATGTCACCGCAGGCACATACTTAGCTGTCGGTATGTATATAATATTCATAAACTCCCTATTCGAGGAGTTGTTTTTTAGAGGGATTGTGTTCTTGAAATTAGAGGAGTTAGGGCATAGGAAACATGCAATGGTATTTTCGTCAGTACTGTTCGGTGTATATCATATGGCCATGTTCAGAACATGGTTTCCACCGATGCTTGTCGCGTTGTGTGTTGGTGGACTTATTTGTGTTGGTCTGTTGTTTAACTGGATCAATAGTCAATCAAAAACCTTTATCAACTCATGGATTGTACATATACTAGCGGATTTAGGCATTATAATTATAGGGTATAAAATGCTTTATATGTGATAATGGTAACTTTTAGGGTATTGATAAAGCAAATTTGACTTCAAGGAGGAGTATCAATGATTCAACAACTTTTAACTGATTACAGCCATTTAGGGCCCCTGCACGGAAAACAACTGGTGAATCACTTGCCGATGGCACAAGTTGCTTTGTGGAAGATGGGGGCTGATGAAAAGTCTATTAGAACATATTCAGAAGAATATATCAGTCGGTGGCAAATTAAGCCGGCGATTGTATCGACTCATAAAATAACATCGATCGGTGATGCCATTGGTGAAACAGAGGCCTATTGTGCTTATGTTATATATTTCAAGAAACTTCTAAAAACAGAAGGCGTCGATTCAATGTTACGAAAGGGATTGAATTACCTATCGAAAGGACTGGCATCAGGGTTGTTTCACGGACTTATCAGAATTGCTTATGGATTAGAAAGTGGTCATATGGATGAGGTCTGTCGCGGACTGGCCTTGTATGCATCGATTTATCATGAGACGCGATTTGCTGAGAAAACAATTCTACCAGAGGATTTACAAGCTGGATTGTACGCATACCATCAAGATCCAGAAGCCCATTTTTATATGAGTGGGACTATCGAGGAAAAAGAAAAGGCATTGGCACTAACTCTTTCGGAACTGTACTTGAGCACAGGTAATTTCATAGTGCTTCATACAATTACCGGATTTCACGCTTTAAAAATTTTGAGCAAGTATTATGAGGATTACGGCCAGGTGTTGGATCGATATACGGTTTGTGTGCAGCGTGCATTAAGACGATTGCCAAAAGATATGTACAAGAAAATTGTACTTACAGAGGCAAACCATAATTGGACATCCTTACAAAAAGAGGCCATTCAAGAGAAAGACGCCCACACAATCAAGTTCGTCTATACCTGTATGGAATTGAATAAATGGTTTGAATCAGAGGTTTTCTTGAAAAATGCAAATATCAAACTACAATTGGGGTAAAGCCGATACCGATTAGGATTAGTAAAATCAATGCAACTTTGTTCAATATTGTGTTTTTCTATTTATTTACAATATATGTTGTAATATGGTAAAACCCTCCTTATACTTTAGCTTGTGCAGAAAATTATGGGGAGGGCAATAATATGTCAGAATTATCAATGCAAGGGTTATCGAGTGAACGTCGTAAGAAAACATTAAGCTATAGGGGGGTTATTTATATAGTCGCCTGTCTTAGCTATTTTTTTGTCTATTTTCATAGAACGTCGTCTGCGGTAATGGTACCGGAATTATCAACTACGTTTGGCATTTTACCGGCTTCAATGGGTGTCTTGGGTTCAATATACTTTTATGGGTATGCCTTAGCACAATTACCAGCGGGTATTTTGTCTGATCGATTTGGTGCAAGAAAAACAATGTCAATTTTTATGTTGATGGCTGGTGTTGGCGCAATTGTATTTGGAATTTCACCGACGTTTCGGATAGCGGTTATCGGGCGCTTCTTTGTAGGCCTTGGTGTCGGCTTTATTTATGTACCTATCATGCGTCTATTGGCGGACTGGTATAGGAAAAATGAGTTTGCCACATACTCAGGAATTCTATTAGCAATTGGAAATGCAGGGTCCTTAGCATCGGCGGCACCGTTAGTTATGATGATGAGTGGAATGGGCTGGCGAAAAGCAATGATACTTGTTGGTATTGTTTCTATCGTTATATCAATGGTGACGTATTTAGTCGTACGAAATAATCCAAAAGAAATAAATGGGGCAACTATTTCGGAGATTGAAGGACATGATGAAGTACCGAAAAAGGCGACTATATCACTTGGCGCGGGTATTGGACAGGTTGTAAAAAGTTACTCCTTTTGGGCGATTACACTGTATTTATCCTTTCTATATGGAACGATAATGGGCTTTCAAGGATTGTGGGCCGGGCCATATTTCATGACGATATATGGAATGACCAAAGCCACTGCTTCTCAGTTGTTGACACTTATTCCAGTCGGGATGATTATTGGCTGTCCTTTGGCAGGTTTATTAGCAGACAAAGTCTTTAAAACTAAAAAATCAGTTGTTCTTTTAGGTGGTCTTGTTTACTTAAGTATATGGGTTGCATTGGTGACAGTACCAAGTGGTATACCGGTGGGACTGTTAAAAATCATGATGTTCGCTTATGGCTTGTTTGGTGGTTTTTTTGTTGTTATTTATGCCCACTTAAAAGAAAATATGCCCATGAATCTTGTTGGAACAGCTATAGGACTGCTCAATATGATTGTATTTTTCTTTGGTGCAATATTCCAGCAAGTAATGTCGCTGATTGTTGATCGCTATACTGTAGATGGTGTTATTGCGTTGGCAGGGTTTAGAGCAGCATTTATGTTTTGTTTGGGCGCCTTGATATTCTGTATAACATTATATATGACGCAAAAGAATAAGGAGGTTTTATAGATGAAATTTCCGAAAGACCAAATGACGCCAAAAGAAAGAATGACGGCCTATGTGACTGGTAAAGCTTATGATCGGATGCCGTGCACTCCTATGGTCAGTACCGCATTTGTAAATGAATTAGGGTATTCAACCATTGATTATTATCATAGGGCAGACATAATGGCAAATGTGGCCATAGAAGGTTATCGAGCAGCACCTACAGACAGTGTGAGTTTTGGCGCTATTTTACATGGGGTGGCTCAAGGTCTTGGGTGTAAATTTCAATTCAAGGAATCGAGTGTACCAGTCATTGAAGAGCCGGTCCTTAGGTCGTATAAGGACTTGGAGAGAGTAGATGTTGATAAAGTCATGGATGGATGTATTCCTAAAGTAAGCGTCGAGTCATTAAAAAGGGTGATTGATGCGATTGGGGATGAGGTTTCAATTGGAACCTCGGTGTCGGGTCCATTTACAACAGCCAGTTTTATGATTGGTGCAGAAAAGACTTTGAAGGATTTGAGAAGGTCTCCTGAGGATGTTCACAAGGTACTGGAAGTGGCGACGGCGGCAACGCTTAAATATATCGATGCGATGAACGCCTTAGGCTTACGATGTTCTATCGCAGACCCATTTTCATCGTCAACGCTCATTAGTAAAAGAATGTTTGAACAATTTTCTCAGCCCTATTTGGAAAAATGTATGGATCGCATAAAATCAGTTCATGGAAAAGGTGGCACGATTCATATTTGTGGGAAAAGTAAACCCATTTGGGACAACTTGATTGATCTTGGTGCTGGCGCTATTAGCATCGATAATGAAGAGGATCTTTCTGATATTAGAGCAAGTCATGGAAGTAGAATTTGCATAGCAGGTAATGTAAGCCCTGTAGACGTGCTACAAGATGGCACGAAAGACAGCATTTACGAACATACTCGTATAGCCATCGAAAAAGGGCGAGGCAACGAAAAAGGATTTATTTTAACATCTGGTTGTGGTATACCAATTGGAACATCAATAGAGAATATTAATCATATGTTGGACGCGACGCGACAATTTGGACGTTACTAAAGAGTAAAAAAAGGGCTGATTAGCAGCCCTTTTTTCGTGCAACAAACGTACTAATAAATTTTCAGATTAGACTATAACATAAAATGATACAATAGAAGTATGAAAAATTTTAGGAGGTAATATGAAAGATAATCAGCAATCAAAAAAAGCATATGAACTCATTGATGATATATTAGATGCACGAAAAAAATCGGACGTTAAAGCAATGCTCGTGTTATCTTTTGAAGCCATTGAAATTTTTAAAGTATTAGAAGACGATTATGGATGCGCAAAAGTAAATAACCTTATAGGGATAGCATATTTTTATAATGGCATGTATGAACAGGCGATGGATTACCTTCTAGAAGGATTAAAACTTGCTGAGCCACTTAAAAATTATAAATTGATTTGCTCAATATACAACAACATGGGAGAAGTTTTCAGGGAAGCTGAAAGATATGACACAGCAATCATCCATTATCAAAAAGGGCTAGAAGTTTGTGAACAAGGTAATTTGCATATACATAAAGCGTCGTTGCTAGGAAATGTAGGTGAAGTCTACATTGAGAAAAACCAATTGGCATTGGCGTTGGAACACTCATTGAGGAGCCATCAACTATTAGAATGTGAAGAGAATATAATTCTTCTTGCTGAGGCAGAAAATCGTTTGGGCAGGATATATTTTTTAGAGGGGCGTACAGAGAAAGCTGAACTGTTTTATAAAAAAGCCCTTCATCGATTAAAAGAAAGTGACAACAAATTTTATTTGATAGATGTCCTTATCAATTTTGCTGAGTTATACCATATCAGCAACACAAGGCTGTCTTTTAATTATTTAGAAGAGGCAAGAATCTATGCTGATGATTCGAGGGCCAAGAAAAAACTGAGCAGGATTTACGAACTTTTCGCTGATTACTACGAAGACATGTTTGATTTTCGAATGGCACATGTGTATTTTAAAAAATATCATTATTTAGATAGAGAGCTAAAAACGGCAGTTATGGGTGATACCCTTGAAATTTTAGGGGTTGAAACCCGTATAGAAGAGTTGGAGAAGAAAGTCTTTACTGATAGTTTGACCGGTATTGCTAACAGAACATACTTGGATAATCATATTGAAAAACATGTCAAGAAGGCAGCTGCTGAGAAAAATCCTGTCTTACTGCTCATGATCGATATCGATCATTTTAAAAAATACAATGACCACTGGGGACATCTTCAGGGAGACCAGTGTTTGGTTGAAGTGGCAAATGCAATTCAATCGATAAAATTAGCAAATCAACATGAACTGTGCCGATATGGCGGGGAAGAATTTGTCTATTTTGGATGTGTCAGTGATGAAAATCAAGCAAAGACAATTGCTGAGGACATCCGTAAGGAAATTCAAGAGATGGACATTCGTTATAACGATGATAAGGATGGTGAAGGCCTAACAATTACCGTAGGTGGTGTGTGGGGAGAACCTGATGTCAATACGACTACTCACGAGTTGCTATACGCTGCCGATGAAGCACTTTATACAGGCAAAAAAAGAGGTCGAAATAAAACTGTGATTAAGGTGAGGGGATAAAAATGCAAAAAGAACATGTAAATGTATTTGAATCGTATGTGAACAAGGTAAAGGATGTATACGCTGCACAAGGGTTGATTGTCGGTATATTTGATAAAAGTGATGTTCTCTATGAGTACACTGTTGGTTACAGAGATGTTGAACAAGAGTTGCCTATTGATAGAGATACAATATTCGGTATTGCATCGATCACGAAATCCTTTACGGTTATTGGCATATTACAGTTAGTAGAAAAGGGACTTATTGACCTGGATGCGCCGATCAGTCAGTATTATGAAAACTGGGCATTAGAAAAAGAACGAACACCTACAGTTAGGCAGTTAATGAGTCATGGAGCAGGATTTTTTCCACAGGAGCGTTTCTTGATGAAGGATTTTGCAAGTGATCTTGGCATCGATAACGTTGCTAACCTTGCAACAAGCGATGAACTTGCTGAAGCAGGAATTGCATCGATTATTAAGAGACTGAATCAGGCAGAATTCTTCAATGGACCGCCTGGAAAGCGCTTTAGCTATAGCAATTTCAGTTTTGGTATTTTGACGGATCTGGTGCGTAAGTTTTCAACATATACCTCTTATGCCGAAGCTGTAGAAGAGGATGTGTTGCGGCCCATGGGAATGGCCAATTCATTTTTCGATTTCGCTCGTACAGGTAAAGAAGAGAATATATCAACTTTGTATACCTCTAAAGCATTGGGCGTAGAAACGACAATGGATTATACAGATCTAGGTTTTGTCCTGCTTGGAGGCGGGGCACTTAAATCAACATTTAACGATTTGATGGTTTATACAAGAATGTTCTTAAACGATGGTTTGGTTGATGGTAACCAAGTACTGAGCAAGAAATCGATAGAGGCAATGGCCAAAGAGCGTATCTCATACAAAGAGCATCAAGGATACGGATATGGACTCGTTGTTGGTGATTTAGAGAGTATTCGATATGCAGGACACAGTGGTGGATTGACTGGTGTATCCAGCTTTTTCGGTTACTCAAAGGACTCAGGAAAAGGTGTTGTTGTTTTATGCAACACTGGAGGTGTACCGGCGACATCTATTGGCATAGCTGCGCTCAGATTAGCACATGACCAATATCCATCATATAAAGTTGGACTGTATCCTGAGGGGCTCTGGTCAAAAGCGACTATTGAGAACACTTTGGGACGATATGAGAGTGAAGAAGGCGACAAAGCTGAAATACAGGCCTGTGGCGATGGTGTCAAAATTATTATTGATGGTAAGGAATTGACCTGTCGGGTTGTAAACGACGAGTTGATGATTATCGAGAATAAGATGGAAGAGAACTATTGTAGGATATTAAGAAGAGGTAGCGGCAAAGCGTTTGGTATATATTTAGGCTCAAGAATTATCCCTCGGATTAATTAGATTGTTGTCTATAGATATAGTATAATAAAATCGTAGAAACTTTAAATGAAGATTAAAGCGGAGGCGTTATGGAGATATATGTTGCGAGACAACCAATTTTTGATAGTGACAATAATGTAGTTGCATATGAGCTCCTTTATAGAAACGGGTTAGAAAATAGTTTTGATCGATCGGTAGCTGGAAATGTAGCAACATCGATTGTACTGACTAACTCATTTTTGACTTTTGGGATTGAAAAACTCGTTGAGGATAAATTGGCTTTTGTGAATTTTGATAAACACTTGATCCTATCTGGCGTTGCAGAATTGTTGAATAAGGACCAAGTGGTTATTGAACTTCTTGAGACAATTGTACCGAATGAGCAATTTATTCAAAAAATCAAGTCGTTAAAAGAGCAAGGGTACACTTGCGCTGCTGATGATTATGTTGATGGGTATAAGTATGAACGACTGATTGAAGCTTGTGATATCGTCAAAGTGGATTTTATACACAATACATATGATGGTATAGCAAAACTGACATGGGATCTTCGAAAAAAGGGAAAAGTTCTTTTAGCTGAAAAAATAGAAACCAAAGAGGAATTTGAATGGGCAAAATCCATTGGCTATCAATATTTTCAAGGGTATTATTTTGCACGACCATTGATGGAAAAAAGAAAAACATTTCACGACAGTGTTTTGCAATACATTAAATTAATGAATGAAATGATTGAAGATGAACCGGATATATTAAAAATTACACGGATCATTGAAGTGGATGTTTCATTGACTTATAAGTTATTGAAATTGGTTAACTCAAGTCTAGGAATTCCGAATGAAATCAGTTCAACGCAACATGCGATATCGATGTTGGGACTGAAATCATTTTCAAGGTGGCTATCCTTGGCCATGGTGCAAAATATCGGTGAAGGAAGCGTTAGTGAATTGTCCAAATATGCACTGATGCGCTCGTTCATGCTTGACAAAATAGCTACTTCGACAAGGTTCGCCTTTTTTAGAGATGAACTTGTGTTGTTAGGTACTTTGTCAGTTATTGATGCAATTTTGGAAATGGATATGGAAACAATAATAGACCCGTTGCCACTTTCTGATGGTGTCCGTGACACCCTTTTAGGAAAAATGACCATGTTTTCGGATTGCTATAATTTGGTCTTGTTTTATGAACGAGGCGAATTTGACGATGCCGAAACCTATGCTAAATCCATAGGATATTCATATAATGATTTAGCGGAACATTATGTTGCGGCAGTGGAATATGCGGATCAGATGTATGAAGAGCTGAATAAAGAAAATACGAAGTTATAAAATAGAGGAAGTTATGTGATTGATATCATCTGACTTCCTTTGCTATTACACTGTAATATGGTATAAATAGGGTAGGTAAGAAGAAATGATTTCTTAGGAGATTATGATTATGATAATGATAAAAAAAATGATGAAACCCGTGTTGGTTTTTATAATAGTTTTAATGGTTGGTGGCTGTACTATAAATAAAGATACACCTAAACCACTGAGTTACTACTACACTGAAGCTGAAAAAGCGCTATTGACAGAGTCTTATGAACACGCACTTGAAAATTACATGAAGGTCCTGACGATATTGCATAATGGTGATGAGGACGTTGATATGGCAATGTCAGAGGGGGTAGTTTACTTTGATATTGGTTATAGTTATGAACAGTTGGGCCATGAAGATAAAGCAATTGAAGCCTACATGAAAGCAGCTGGAGATCCTACTGCCTCTACGCTGGCTAAGACTGCATTAGGGAATATATACTTCCATCAAAAGGCATATGACAAGAGTAAAGCCTATTATGAAGAAGTAATACTGGAGGATAACAACGCATATGAAGCGTTCGTCAATTTGAGTGCAATTTATGCCTTGCAAGAGGATCAGGCAATGGCGCTATCTTTATTGACTCAAGCTATCGATATAGATAGTACGCGACCGGATGCTTTGCTTAATAGAGCATATCTTTTTGCTTGTATCGGTGATGAAGCGTTGATGAATAATGATATTAAAGCATTAAAAGAAATGAATTTCAGTAGCTTAGATGTTTATCTAAAGATATATGACGATGTATTGAAGGAGGTAAAGCGCTAATGAGCAAAAGAAAAATAATTGTATTGCTAGTGCTGGCCTGTTTATGTATGAACATAGGTGTTTATGGGGATGCCCATCAATACAAAAAAGAATCGATTATTGTTGCAGGTGATGAGTATTTTCCGCCCTTTGAATACGTTGATACCAACGGCGTATACAAAGGGTTTAATATTGACATTATGCATGCTATTGCAATAGAAATGGGTCTTGATATGGAGATCAAACCCATGACCTGGAAGGATGCTAAAAAGGCTCTTGTACTCGGTGAAATAGATATGATTCAAGGGATTACAAATACGACAGAAAGAAGCCGGCAATTTTCTTTTTCACAACCCTATTTGATCATGTCACAGACGATTTTTATCCCAAAAGGTAATGACTACATTAAATCTATAAGTGACCTAGCGAGCAAACGGGTATCCGTACAGGAAAAAGATGTGGCCAACGAATTGTTGAACTCAATTGATGACGTTACCATTTTACAATCCGATAATCAGTTTGAAGCACTTCAGCTATTAATTTCAGGAG
>Ga0209379_10002928_pt1 | contig 10045 bp, 11 predicted proteins | sample tdDd001_FD_187124 | JGI IMG/M metagenome (GOLD analysis project Ga0209379, IMG submission 187124) | Marine sediment microbial communities from the Atlantic coast under amendment with organic carbon and nitrate - tdDd00.1 (SPAdes)... | ecosystem: Environmental > Aquatic > Marine > Coastal >...
CAACTCGACAGGAAATTTATTTAAAATTAATGAAAAAGTGCTCAACGCCAATACTCATCGGTGTTTGCACTTTTTCTATTGTACATGCATTCTCATCACAAATATTTAATGTGGCAGATATAGATACTGGATTATCAACACTTACAGCATTACTCATTACTCATTACTAAGTAATTCTACTATTTTTAATACTTCGATTAATACATCATTATATTCAATACCTTGAGCATATTCATACCTCTTTTGATAACTATTCCAAGCTTCCATAAGATCCGTACTTTTAGCGATTTCTAAATAGATATTCTTTATATCTTCTAATTGCATCATTGAATCACGTTCTTCAAGCTTCTTTAAGATTGCCTCAACTAGTAATCTCTCATTAATCAAATGCCATTTAGTCTTTGATAAAATATATACATCATAATAATCTCTAGCTCTTGTGTTTAATATATTTCTAGAAATAATAGTTTCAATTTTCTCAGCAATTATTGTTTCAATGTTATAAGCTTTTATTTCTATTTCTTTTTCTTCAAACATTAGTTTATACTGATAATTCACTTCTTCAGGAATGATTAAATCACCCGTAGTTATATCAATTTTGATATTCTGTCTTATTGTAAAAAATGTAGCTTCCAGATTCACTCTAAAATCATCGTATTCACTTACATCATGGATTGGTTTAACACTAATTAACTTAAAGCTAATATTGTCAGTAATATCAACATTAATTATTTCATTCAAAACAGATTCTATTGAATCTTTATCAATTGGTATACCTTTTATTGTTGTATCAATGTCCATTGTACTACGCAGATTTAGTCCTAATATTGATGCTATTAAGAAACCACCTTTAATTATGAATTTGTCAGAGTAAACAGATTCTGATATTCTTTCTAAGAATCTTTCCATCATATATGTTTGTATAATATTGCTACTAGATAAACCTTCACTAGATGCTTTATTTTTAATCCAGTCTTTTAATTGTTTTGGACTTGTAAATTTTATAGTAACACCTCCATATATTGTTTCACTTCTTTTCTAACATTTAATAGATCAGCATACTCTAATAACTTAGGCAAGTTTTTATCTGATCTCCTCATATATTCTTTTACTGCAGTAATAACTAAATCACTATCCAAATCTTTTCTTTTCTTTATACAATCACAAATAGTTCTTTCCAGATTATACACTTTAATTAGATTATCGGAATTAAATTTCATTGAGATTATTCCCATTTCATATAATTCTTTTTTCATATAAAAGAAACGATATTTTTTCTTTTCTTCCATAAGCCTAGTATTATGACCAGATGGGACTGTAATTGTCAGTTCAATTGGATTACGGTCACTTAATCCATGAAGATACAGAGCTGTATCATGTGAAAAAATACAAAGTTTGCATCTTAATTGTAAAACAAGGTACTCATCTTCAATGAAGTTAGCATCCAAATAAATGCCTCTACTAATTCTTTCGATGTCACCATTCTTACACAAACGTTGTAACACTTTATTATCTATGCCATTTTCACTTGCCACTTTACTCGTAAGAATACCAGCATTTGCCTTCATCAACTCATATACTAATTCTTTTTTATCCACGGAACACCTCTTTTCAGTTAGTATAATTATATTATATACTAACCGAAAAGACAAATATGTAATCAATTTCTTTTACCACAGTAATATTCAGGATTATATTTCAAGCACTTAATTATAATCCACTCTATATAAATTAGTTAACTACTGTGCTAATAATTATCAATTCTGCTAGCACAATAGTTAACTGAAAAAGGTACTCTAAATTTGAACACAAACTGCTATTTGCTAACAAATTGCTAACAAACGAATCAAATTTATATGTTCACTTCTATTACTTAACATTAACTAACACAAGTCAAACTATTGGAAATACAGATAAGTGACAATTGTTGATGTTATCTGATAGTGGTGTAACAAAACTCAAAATCCAGAGCTCTTCGGAGCGTGCGGGTTCAAGTCCCGCTTTCGGCACCACAGAAATAGCGACCTTCAAGAGTTTTCTTGAGAGTCGCTGTTTTATATATATATGTAAATCTATTGCGAATTTGATAATGACAACTATCAATATCGAATATTCCAAATAATTCTTCAATTTCTCAGCTTCTATATTCCCTATAAACTCAAACAACACGAGGATGAAATGGTGAGGTTGTTTACTATTACTAGCAAAACTATATTAACTTTTGTGCATCTTAACTTCTTCTATCATTTTAATAATTTCTTTTGTAAAACGATAAGGCTTTGTAACAACTCTTAAAGATATACTAATCGTAAATTCCCAAAAACTATCTTTTAATTCATTGCGAATTCTTTCTGGTTTTGATGCAATTCGTGTCATTAGTTCGCCTAGTAATAAATTTTGAATTTCCGAATCACTTTTTCGACTTGTAGTATTACAGGTTACACAAATTATCTGATCAATCATATCATTGATATAGTGTATTTCATGTAAAGTCTCTTCGACACAGTGATTACAGAACAAATACACATTTAACTCTTTCTTTTCCATATACACACCTCATTTTGATTTCCAAAAACTAATATTTCAGTTAAAATAATTATTGCTGTATGTGATGTTGTACTATCAATTTCAGTTAACATCCCAACAACATTTTTCTTATCCATTAAAGTCGTCTCTGAATGTGTTAGATCCTAAAAAAATAATTGAATTCAGGGGTAATTCCTCCAAATTTATTTCCTTCACCCCAATAATATTTCTGTATAGCCTTTTTGAACATCTTGAATATCTAATAATCTCTCGCGGAAGTATTCATCTTCAAGAGAACCAAACATTCTAAAATATTTTTCAGTCACGTTTATGACTGCAATAATAGCGGATAAACCACTTTTTCTATAGACATAAACCATAAAATATCATTTGTGGAAAATTACATTTCAATATCAAATAAATCGGATAAATACTTTTCCGCACAAGTAGATAAATGTGTAATGCTTTTGATGCCTTTGGAGGATAAAAACACCAACTTATTAAATTCACTAGTAACATTCCCAGTGTAAGGAACAATATCTATTTGATTATTAACAATGTCAATTTTATACCATAAATTTGCAACCTGAACATAACCTTTTACTCTAAAGAAATAGCCTCCCATATCTTTTATAAATGATTCCAATGCTTTCATTTCAGGATTGTTATTAAACTTCAGGACAAAACTCATAGGTCTATTATCTTCTCTATTGGTCGTTTCTTCACCTTCAATATAATACTTTTCAAACCTCAATGCTTCCAAATCCATTTTTCCATAAGTCGTTGTAAGAATATTCACCTTTGGATTAATATTTAATATTAGCTCTTTTATTTCTTCTAGATGATCACCATCAATTAGATCAATCTTATTAATCAGTACATAATGACTATGTTTAACCTGTCGTTCTACACTGACAAACTTTTTCAATTCTTCCTTAAAATAAAGGCCATCAATCAAACAAATTGTTCCCATAAAATCAAAAGGACAGCCACTAATATCTACATCAAGAATTGAGACTACTTTGCTCATATCTGATGGATCTGCAAGTCCTGAGCTCTCTATATAGATTTCATCTAAACCAGAAAGTATCAATGTTTTTAACCCACTGATAAAATGTTCCTTCAAACAAGAACAAAATATTGAACCATTTTTTAATTCTAGTAATTCGACTGAATCATGTTGAACTGCAATCGTATCCATACTAATCTTGCCAAACTCATTCATTAAAATGCCAATTTTATGATCGTTTCTCTCTAATTGATGACGCAAGAATGTTGTTTTACCTGCACCTAAAAATCCAGTAATCAAATATATTTTTATCATTTTTTACTCCATTATTTTCAAATCACCAAAAGACATATTGCACACATACCTAGTATTAAATTCCATGCTTGTGGATAATTCTAAGTACTCACACTTATTCATAATACACTGAATCTCATGCAAACTATTTTGCTCAAATAGATATCTTACACTCCCTGCAAGCGATGCGTTGCCACACACAATTACCTTTTCCAAAATTCCCTCAGGAATTAAGCCTATATATGCACTATTATTAATATCTATATGACTACCAAAACCACCAGCAAGAAACAGTATATCTATATCCGAGATTGTCAAACCAGCTTCTAATAGCAATACTTCTATACCTGCAGACACTGCTGCTTTTGCCAACTGTACTTGCCTGACATCTTCTGGGTAAATGCCAATATTATCAAAAACCATAACCTCTTGTTTCATGAAACCTGTATCATCAATCTTTTGAGTTTTGTGCAATAAGGCAATCGCATCTATAATTGCAGAACCACAAATACCAATAGGCTCTTGATCACCAATTGTTTCAATAACAAACTCATCTCTATCCATTTGAAGCTCGCAGATAGCGCCGTCAACAGCACCCATACCACATTTGATATTAGCCGCTTCAAAAGCCGGTCCGGCAGCTGTTGCAGCTGTAATAATTCTGTTATCAGTTTTAAGTGCAACTTCACCATTGGTACCAACGTCTACCAGTAGAATATTGCCTGTCTGATCCATCATATGTGTTGCATATAAACCAGAGACAATATCACCACCTACATAAGCTGAAATCCAAGGGAGTATCCTTACCTTAAAGTTAGATTTGCTCTTAAACAATTGACTTGATTGATAATCTTCAAAATTTAATTCTACAGTTTTAAAAGGTGCAACTGCTAACTCTTTAGGATCAATATCTAACAATATATATATCATTGTTGTATTGCCTGAAATAACCATTTCTTCAATACAATTGCCCACTATTTGATTTTCGACAATAAGTTCATCTGTCATTGTCATAATCGTTGATCGGATTGAAGCGCCCAGTGTGTGTGACTTATTTTCATTTATATACATAATACGACTAATAACATCAGCACCGTATGATTTCTGTGGATTTATTTTTTTCTTGGTACCCACCACTTTACGTGTGCTTAAATTGACCAAAGACACGGCAACAGTTGTCGTGCCAATATCAACGCCAACACCAAATTTCACACCATCATCTGATGTATAAATTTGAGGTAATTTAAGATCAAACTCAATAAAGCCCGTTTCTACAATATGTTCTTTAGGTGTCTCTAATACAATATCCAAATCACGATCAACCATATGATAACATGCTAAGATTACATCCTTTTGTTCACTTTCTGGAATTCGCTCTAATTCTTCCTGACTTAGCGTATAACCGTGAGCCTTCGCAGTAATCTTACATTTCATACATGTTTTATTACCTCCACAAGGCGCATCTAAAATAACATGATTTCTCTGCAGTACTTTCAAAAGATTTTCACCATATATGCCTTGAATAATATGCATACTATTCTCTTTATGAAGTCTAATTATATATTTTCGTTGATGACAACTTTCAGCACCACATGCACTACAATCATGATCAATGCCAAAACTACAATTTTCATCAGAAATTTCATAATAGTAAGCAAGTGATTTCATCGGCGATATCATATAAGCTTCAGTTATATTTATATCCAATGCATATTCTCTTTTCATAGAGTCAACAATATCACCTTGTACAGACATTGAAACATCAGAATTTCCGGGTTCGAACCTTGTACTCAAAAACTTCTGTGCTTCTAGATAGTGCGTACTAATCAACTCATAAAGGTGATGTGTCGCTCCAAATAAAATACGATCTGCTAGTGCGTTCAACATCATCGCTTCCAAATAGTTATGTGTTTCAAAGCAAGTATTGATAACCGTTTCAATAGCTTCACCTACGGTTACAAAACACTGTATTCTTATAGGAACTGTATTTTCATCGACCAATACATATCCAATGGGTTTAATCAGAGCTATATACTTCTCTGATAAATTTTCCATTGTCGATTTATAAGATGGGTAATTCAAACTAGATTTATGACAATCAATCGATTTTAAAACCGCTTCTAGATTATCATCTATTCTCAATTCATATTTTCCCTTTTTCACATTTATTCCCCTACTGTTATAGGCCTGGATGCTAATCCAGACCTATAAATTTATATATTTTTATTTAAGTAATCCATCTATAACACCAAATAATTCTTCTTTACTCGGAATAATCGAAGACCATTGAAGTTCACCATTGATATAAACACAAGGTAAATTTGTAACACCCATTTTAACACATCTTGCAATATTCACTTTTTCTGTAAATTTATATTCCACAAGATCGATTTTATCACCAAAGGCATCACCTGCTACGACCATGGCACCCATCATATAGGTACAAGCTGCACAAGTAGCAGAATCTAAAGTAAATACTTCCACCAGTGGTTTTTCTAGGTTTGTATAATCCGGTAAGTCAACTATTATTTCTTCTTTTGGTGCTTCATAATTCTTAACCATCTCACGAATTTTATCTGGTTCTCTGACCGCTTGAGCAACACCAATAGCATTTTCAGCTGGCACACTAAAAGGCATATCACAACCTGGTGCAATGATTAAATTATCTGTAGATAATTCATCTAACATATTCACAACATATTTCATATTTTCCTGTTGTGTACCATGAAGCATTAATGTCGTTAACGGAATATTACCACCAATGGCAATATTGTATTGATCGGTTATTTCTTTGGCATCTTTCATTACAACATTCTCATCGATAGAGATTGAGTCTGGTGATGTTTTACACATAACTTCCATCTGTCTTGTTGCATTTCCGCAAACAAAGAATGATGAAGCTCTACCTTTAGATCTGATATAATCAAAGACTGCCTTAAAGCTCTCATGACACATCACTTCAAAGTGATCTGGTGAAATCTGAGATACCAATGGGTCAACCACAGCAATAATATCCATACCTGCATCGATATACATATCAATCATTTTAAGTGCCGTTACCGTTGTAAACTCCATCAATTCTTTTACATAATCCTCGTCAAGAATCATATCCATAAAGAGATCATTCCCACGTAAATGAGAAGCCAATGTAAATGGACCACAAATGAGTCCGTAAAGTGCTGTATCTTCACCCACCTCAATTTTCATTGTTTTCATCACATCAAGTATCATCGGTAGACGACCTTTTTCTGGTGAGGGTTGCTTACAGTTACACAGCATGTCTTTTACACCTTCCAGTGGATGAGACGCAACTGCAGCTGGGGCTTCGTCTGCCCAAATTAATTCACATCCAAGAATTTCTGCTTCAACTTGTAGGTCAAATATAACAGGCATACCATCAGGGGCATACAATTTCTTAACTTCTCTTAATGCTTCTAACAAAATCGCGCCATCTGTAAGCACTTCTGTTGCATTATTGCCAATAAGAGATGCTGCATGTACACCTGCAAAAGGTACCCATGGTACACGGTCCACCGATTCATGTTTCAATGTCTTTAGTACTAATTCTTTTCCAGTCACAGTCATTCTCCTTTATATAATAAATCTTTTTGCTTCTTCAGCAGCTGTAGAAGCATCTGGTGTATATTTATCAGCACCTATTTCCAATGCAAATTGATCTGTCACAGGAGCACCACCAATCATTATTTTCACTTGATCTCTTAAGCCTTTTTCTGTGATTGCTTCAATTACGTCTTTCATATTTACCATCGTCGTTGTTAGTAATGCTGACATACAAACGATATCTGGATTATTTTCTTCTAACGCTTCAATAAATTTCTCTGGTGTTACATTCACCCCTAAATCAATGACTTCAAATCCTGCACCTACCATCATCATACTAACAATGTTTTTACCGATATCATGTAAATCACCTTTCACAGTACCAATTACAATTTTGCCAATCGGTTCAACACCTTCATCTACAAGATAAGGTCGAATGACATCTAATCCGCCATTCATAGCTCTTGCTGCAATCAGTACTTCTGGTACGAATACTTCATTTTTTTTAAATTTCCCACCAATAACACTCATACCATTTAACATTGCTGACAATATCTCAGAAGCGTTTATTTTATCTGCAAGTGCAATATTACACAATCTAATTACCTCTGGTAAATTTCCTTTTTGTAATGATTCACTGATTTGATCTAAAGTTTGTTCCATAATAATCCCTCCATAAGAATATTTAAATTACAATATTTAGGCTTCACCCTATCTATCTATACTATATCCAGAATCGAGTTTTGATTATAGAACAATCATTTCTTTTTTGGTAATATTTTGACTTTTCAGATAATTAATTACTGCTTCTTCTCTCTTATATGATTTCTAACCATATCAACTGCACTCGCTGCATCTGGCGCATAGAAATCAGCCCCAACATTGTTAGCAAAATCAGATGTGATTGGCGCACCACCGATAATAATTTTCACCTGATCTCTTAAGCCTTCTTCATTGATTTCTTTTATAGTTTGATTGATTTGAACCATCGTAGTTGTTAATAAGGCAGACATTGCGACAAAATCTGGTTGATGTATTTTTATTGCCTCTACAAAAGCCCTTGGCGAAACATCAACACCTAAGTCAATAACATTTAAACCTGCGCCCACCATAAAAATTTTAACTAAATTCTTACCTATATTATGTAAGTCTCCTCTAACAGTACCGATGACTAAGGTTCCAACACAATGATCTTCATCCTTGAGCAATGGTGCAAGGACATCTAATGCAATATTAAAGGCTCTACCTACAATTAAGACTTCAGGTATAAATAGTTCGTTTTTCTTAAACTGATCACCGACAACCTTCATCACCTCTAACATCGATTCAAGAATTTCTTTGTAAGTATATCCGGCATTAATTGCAGCGATCACATTATGTCGTGTTTCAATAGAGTTTCCTTTTCTAAGACTTTCGCTGATGGCAAACAATTTTTCCATAACCTACTCCTATCCGTTGGTCTGAGTTTCTATAAATACATTTTTCTATATTTACCAGGTGTTATTCCTTCAACTTTCTTAAAAACTTTTGAGAAATAACTCTGGTCAGAAAAGCCCATTTTAAATGAAATATCACTGATACTCTGATGACTATCTACAAGGTATTTCTTACTTTCTTCAACACGAATCTTCGTTAAATATTCAATATAAGTCATATCCATTTCTTTGCTAAAGAGTCTAGAAAAATATGTTGAACTTAAGTTAACTGAATTAGCCACGTCTTCAAGTGTTATCTCTTCATGTAAATTTTGATTGATGAATATAATCGCTTTTCTCAGTAAACCAACATTTTCTCTTTTTTCAGTATCCATCGGAAAAACAAAAAGGATTATTTTTTCAAGAACGGTTTGCAACCAAACACAAACGGCTTCAATATCATCAGGTTTTTCCAGTAAAAAATACATCTCATGGGTCACTTCAGTAACATCTTCATATCTTGCACCACCTTCAACGGCAGCTCTAGACATCACAACGACCAAATCCATTGTCATCGAAATAATTTTTTGGTTATCCCCTTGATATTTAAAAAATATAAAACCCAATAATTCATTTATAAGTGCTTTGCCACTGACTTCATCACCTTTTATAATGGCACTGCTGAGCTTCTTTTCTAATTCGATTGGATACCCTCTCGCTTGTGTAACTGCCAAAGATTCTATTTCTTTTAATTCTTGTACCGTTTCATTTAACTTTCTCTGTTTATCAAAAAATGCTTTTTTCTTTTGCAATTGCGCTCTTGTATTATCAACGATATCTTTGGATAAGATTGTTAACAGTTCTAGTTGAAATCTTGCAGTGTTTGGTGATACCTCAGGTATAAAATGATAGTATTTTTTTAAAATACCTAAATGCTTTGGCATAATATGTAATCGATTTACAATCTGATCAACCTCATAGACATCTGGTTCACTTAAATGTACAGGTCCTGCAATAATGGCACCTCTAAAAACTTCACCACTTGTAATTGCGACAGAATAATGAACCATACCTGCTGGACAGTATGAAATATAAGCTTCACCTAGTTTATTCGCTTGATGACTGGCTTGTAAATGTGCATATTGGCACATTTTATCATCGCCTGATAAATGTTGTAATTTATTGCAGTACTTTGATGTTTCACCTTCACGCAATAAAACCTGTCCTGCTTCATCAATCA
>Ga0209379_10002930_pt1 | contig 10034 bp, 8 predicted proteins | sample tdDd001_FD_187124 | JGI IMG/M metagenome (GOLD analysis project Ga0209379, IMG submission 187124) | Marine sediment microbial communities from the Atlantic coast under amendment with organic carbon and nitrate - tdDd00.1 (SPAdes)... | ecosystem: Environmental > Aquatic > Marine > Coastal >...
TGATCGTTGCCTTTAAACTATGGGGAGACAGAGGTGCGATTGAAGCAAATCCTATTCCTGAGCTATTAAAGATTTACGTTAAATTCCATGAGGAAGCAGAAGAGAAGCCTGAACTTGAAGATGAAGCAAGAGGCTGGTTCACAAAGCTTGAAAACAACGATGCAGAAGCATATGAATTGTGGAGTTGGTTCAGAGAAGTCAGCTTAAAAGAATTCAACCGCGTATACGATATGTTAGGTGTCCATTTTGATTCATTTGCAGGAGAAAGTTTCTACTCGGACAAGATGCCGGCGGTACTTGCTGAAATGAGAGAAAAGAACATCATGGTGAAGTCAGAAGGAGCAGAAATTGTTGACTTAGAAGAACATAACATGCCACCAGCTCTTATTACAAAGAAAGATGGCTCGACACTTTATATCACAAGAGATTTAGCGGCAGCTTTCTATAGAAAGAAGCACTACAACTTTGATAAGAACATTTATGTTGTTGGAAATCAACAAAAACTTCACTTCCAACAATGGATGAAGATTATCGAACTAATGGGTTATGCTTGGGCAAAGGACTGTGTACATGTAGACTTCGGTTTAGTAGGCCTTGAAGAAGGAACATTATCAACTCGAAGCGGACGTGTCGTATTCTTAGAAGATGTTCTTAACAAAGCGGTTGCTCAAACGAAGTCGATCATCGAAGAAAAGAACCCTAATTTAGAAAATAAAGATGATGTTGCAAAGGCAGTCGGTGTTGGAGCAGTTGTATTCCAAGAATTGTCGAGCAATAGAATCAAAGATTATACATTCTCACTTGAAAAGACGCTGTCATTTGAAGGAGAGACTGGACCGTATGTTCAATACACACATGCAAGAGCTTGTAGTATTTTAAGAAAAGCGGATATAGACTATACAACTGACGTGGACTACAGCTTATTAAACGATGACGTGACAAAAGACGTCGTGAGATTAGTAAGCAAGTTCAACGAAATGGTTCTTCTATCACATGAAAAGGACGAACCATCAGTAGTAGCAAGATATGCCGTAGACGTAGCACAAAGCTTTAACAGATTCTATCATGATCATCCAATCATTACAGAAGACAAAGCGATGACAAAAGCAAGAGTAGCGCTAGTTGCTGCAGTGGCACAAACAATCAAGAATGCATTAAAACTTGTTTGTCTTCAAGCGCCAGAAAAGATGTAATAGTTATTATTATGGCGCTGTAACAAAAGCTCCTATACAATATGAAAACGCCATGGTTCTGATACTTAAATCAGAGACATGGCGTTTTATTGTCAGTGCATGTCTTTGTTTTTTGTTATATTGAATGATCGTATCATGAATTATTCTGAATATGAAAGACTCCATGTTTCTGACTCTCTGGATCAGGCGATGGCGCTCAATGAATTCATAATCGCTTTAGCGAAAAAAAACAACGACATCAAAAATTGATGTCGTCTTTTAAAACGTCTGGATCTTTCTTGTAGTAGACACGTTCCGAATGTCCTTTGATATCTTTGATGATTTCAAGGACGTTATAAACGCCGTCGCTTAACTTATCCAAATCTTCAGATTCGATATTGTAGTATAAATACAAATCTTCAAAGATACGAACAAGTTTAGAAATCTTGTTGTCAATTTCTATGAAGTTGACGAAATTTTTGCTGTTCATAGCGTTTTTGAATTGTTCCAAATCTACTTTGATGGTATCGACAATATCTTCTTCGTTATCAAAATCACCTATTGCCATTGAGTAGGGTTTGATCCGCTCAAGAAAATATGTATTATCAGGATTTAAATGATAAATATAAGATAACTTCACATTGTCATTTAGGATAAACTTCACATAGAACATTATCCCTTGAATATCTAATACTCTTGCACCTAACTTCTTTAATTCTTCTTTACAAATTTGATGTCGAATCAGCCTCGAGGACATAATTGCCATAAAATCCCCTCCATTTTATAGTATAGTAATACTTCTATTCGAAAAATTGTAAGCCATATAATAAATTAATTATATCATAACGCTTCTAATATGTGCCTATACACAATATATTTCCAAAAAAAAATTTTTTAATCTAAATGAGAGAAAAAACTTTGCAACTGTCTTTTGTGGTATAATTTGAAAGTACCTACACAGTAGGTGAAGATTGGATGAGAGGATATATATGAACGTATTAGTAACAACATTAAATTCAAAATTTATTCACACTGCACTGAGTGTGCGCTACTTAAAAAGATATTATGATGCCTACAAAGGATCATTGGAAACGACAGTTGATTTGCAGGAGTTTACGATTAATCACCAGCTCGATGATGTCGTTGAGGAAATAGCATTCGGATATTATGATGTCGTCGCTTTCTCCTGTTATATATGGAATATAGAGCAAACGATCAAAATCGCAGAAACTTTAAAAAAGATACAGCCATCTATTAGAATATTATTTGGAGGGCCAGAGGTAACACATGAGACTGAGCTTCTAATGGAGCAGACAGAGGCCATCGATTATGTACTTGTTGGAGAAGGCGAGGAAAGCTTTCTGCAGTTTGTACGATCAGTGGAAAACAAGGATTCTCTATCAACGGTAAATGGTCTATTCTATAGGAGTGAGTTTGGTGTACAACAGACACCATTCAATCCTGCGGCAAATGAGATTATTACAGGTCGTCTACCTTTTCCGTACGACTCTTTTGAAGGCCTTGACCACAAGATTCTTTATTATGAAAGTTCGAGGGGATGCCCATACAATTGCAAATATTGTTTGTCATCAACAATTCAAGGGGTACGCTATTTCCCGATGGAAAAAGTAAAAAATGACTTAATGATTTTTATCAACAACCGAGTGATGCAAGTTAAGTTTGTAGACCGTACCTTTAATGCGGATCGTGAACGTGCCTTAAACATCATGCGGTTTATTCACGAAAACGATAATGGCTATACGAATTTTCATGTTGAAATTACAGCTTCGTTATTGGATGAGGCGACATTGTCATTTCTTGAAACCGTCAGACCGGAGTTGTTTCAGTTTGAGGTAGGTGTCCAAAGTACGAATAAGGAAACATTAAAAGAGATTGATCGAAATATACCTTTTGAAAAAGTTAAGGAAAGTTGTGTTCGAATAAAGTCATTTGAGAATACACACTTACATTTAGATTTAATTGCTGGATTGCCCTACGAAGGATTTGACTCCTTCATGCAATCAATGGATGATTTGTTTACGATTCACCCTGAAAAAATCCAGTTAGGATTCTTAAAACTGTTAAAGGGCGCACAGTTACGTGTCAATGCAGATAAATACGGTATGGTCTATAGAGATTACCCGCCTTATGAAGTGTTAAAGACCAAGTGGTTGACTTATGAGGAATTAATAACATTAAAACATATGGAAGACTTACTGGATCATTATTATAATAGCGGTAAGTTCAAGTATGCCATGGCTTATTTGGTAAAAGTATCGGATAAAAGTTTTTCAGGGATTTTATATGAGATGTGTCGTATTTGGGAAAGTAATAAGTGGTTTGCTGACAAACATTCGTTGATGGAATTATACAAACGACTTAATGCATATGGTGAAAATGTTGCAAATGTGGATGATAACTTCTTCAAAGAGTTGTTGCGTTTCGACTTTTTACGTTATAATAGAAAAAAAGGTGATGCCTTCTTTGGTGTCATGCTTCCGGAGAGTTTTAAAAATAATTGTCATGAATTCTTGCGTGTAGAGGAAAATATTGAACGTTACTTACCAAGATTCCAAAATACACCTGCGAAGACGATCATCAAGCAAGTACATTTTGAACCATTTTCGTATAATATGGTTCAAGCGATTCAGACTGATTTTGAACAAGTGTCGAAGATGTATACTGTTATTCTATTCGACTATAAAAATAGAAACAAAATATTTGAAAACTACGAGTTTTATGAAGTGGTATTGGAGGGCTAGAAATGAGCGTATTGCAAGATTTACTAATCACCAATAAACGGGTGTTAGCTAAGACGATTCCGGCACTAAAGAATAATCCGATGTTACTTGTTGTCGGTGTACCATATGGAGCTGTATTTATACTAGGGACGATTATAGCTGGAATGGCAGGATTTTTCGGCGGTATCATTATGATTATCTTACAAAGTGCGATTGCATCTGATTACTTGTCGTTGATCAATAAGATCATACATGGTCATCGTGTAAGCACTAATGATATTAGAGGTGGTTTTAAAACTTATCTGTCGTCGGTGTGGTCATTGTTGTTTTTGCTATATTTTATTAATTTAGCATTAGGTATGTTCTTAGGGCCTCTTAACATGGCGACAGGCGGACTCTTATTCTTAATTATAAATATGTTTGTTTATATAATGTTTAGTGCGATGCCTGAAGTTATTTATCAAAAGTATTTGGATAGAGGCGATATGGTTATCTACGGCATCAATTTTGTCAAGGAAAATGCAGTTCAATGGATTTTACCAAATTTATTTCTTATGGCAGTGATTTATGGGGTATATAGTGGATTGTTAAGTGTTATATCACCGATATTTGGAATTGGTATGACTGGAGTGGCGTTAAGCTCGGTACTTTCAATCATTGTTACACAAGGATTGATTGCTTTTGCCATGTTATATAGAGGATTTTTATTTGATATATTAAGCAATAGCACAATGCGTAAACGACTATTTATGAGACATATGTATAAGGACTAGGTGATGACGTGAAAAGAATACTGATCCATGCAAATTATAAAAAAGAATCATTGGAAGCACGCAAAATATTAGAAAAATCAATTCGTAAAAATGGATTAAAGCTGTCAAAAGAGAATCCTGATCTGATTTTATGTATTGGTGGAGATGGTACGATGTTAAGTGCAATCCGTAAGTATAGAGAATTAAATGTACCCTTTGTCGGATTGAATACTGGAACACTAGGATTTCTTCCGGGCATCGACTTGAAAGATATTGACACGGTTGCAGAAAAACTTAAAGATGGTGCCTATCACGTTGAGGAGTATCCACTTTTAAAGGTGTACTGTACCACAATCCGAGGCGAAAGTATTACTGGCTTTGCATTTAATGAAGTCTTGATCAAACATGTTTCTCCAAGATTGATGGAAGCAAAGGTTTATATAAACGATAAGCCATTCAACTACTTTACGGGAGACGGATTTATTGTTTCCACTCCAATAGGAACGACGGGCTATGCAATATGGGCAGGTGGTGTGGCTACGCATTCAAGTATCAAAGCATTTCAGATTACGCCGCTTCATCCAAACGACAATAGTATTAACAGGCCAATGAAATCATCGATGGTTGTGCCGCTTGAAACAAAAGTCGACATGAACATTGTAAAAGCAGAAAAGCGTAAGGTTATTGTGGCCTGTGACGGAATAAAAGTGTCAAATGATTATATATCGGATATTCAAGTACGTGCTTCCCATGAGGAAATTAAAATTCTTCGATTAAATGAGCATGATTACTTTGAATTATATAGAACGAAAATTATAGATAAACAAATTAAAAGAAGTTTTTAGTGGAGGAAGATTATGGCGAACGTCATAGATGATTTTTTAAGAAGTAAAGCTGAGGAACTGGTTTTTGTTGAATTACAACCAGACAAAACTATTGAAGTTGGTGGGATTTCGTTAACATCAGAAATACCATTGCCGATTCTCGTAAAGGATATGTCCAATCAAGTGTCCAAAGGATCGGATGTTGATTTCTCGATTGTATCATTTGTAGAAGGTATGATACGAATTATTGGGATTGATAGTGAATTTAAACACAGAGATGTGTATGTTGATTTTTTAAATGCTTATAGTGAAGAACTTTACAAAGGCGTTTTAACAAAGGGATTTGAATCTGTTAATAGAGAACTGATGAGTGAAGCTTTGATCTATTTTAGAGCAGCTTATACACTTGCTCCGGACCATGTAGATGCACTTTACAATTACGCCCGATGTTTAGAGGATATAGCTGTTAATGATGATAAAGTATATAGTGGATTTTCCGAGGAAGCTTTTAAACTGTTTTCTGAAATGAAAGAGCTATATCCAGATCATTATTTAAGTTACTTCCATTTAGGATTCCATTACTCAAATAGTAATGACTATGGTCATGCAAGAGACTTATGGTCAAGAGCATTACATCTTAACATAACAGATGATATTAAAAAGGAACTTGTTAAGTTGCTTAAGGACAATGATGCCAAGATGAGTTTTGAAAAAGGGTATCAATACATTGTAGATGGGCACTCAGAAGAGGGACTTGAGTTACTGTTACCTCTAGAAGAGGAATATGATGACTGGTGGAACTTGTTGTTCTTTATTGGTTTGGCGTATAGACAGTTAGAGCGTTATGAAGATGCAATTGAGTATTTTGAAAAGACGTTAACATACAATACTGGTCATGTTGATACCATGAACGAAATTGGTATCTGTCTAATGAGTATTGGTGTATATGAAGAAGCTGAACGTTATTTTAAAGAGGCTTTGAAAGCGGACATTAATAATCACGAACTGTTATGTAATCTTGGTATTGTTTATATGAACCAAGGAAACATCGATGAAGCAGAGTCTTATTTAACGCGTGCATTTGAGGTTAATCCTGAAGATGAAATAACCAATGCGTGGATAAGTTATCTAAGAGAGTTACAAAATAAACTCAATAATTAAATAATTCATTGAACCTACTGCATTTTTTATGTAAAATGATAGTGGGTTCTTTATTTTTTTGAACCGTTCAAAAAAATTAACAAATTCAAATTTTGAATGTAATAAAGGAGTGAGTTGATGGTTAAAAATCTGAACGATTTATTGGAAGCTGCTAAAAATCAACAAACAATGAGACTTGTTGTAGCAGCCGCTCAAGATGATGACGTATTAATTGCAGTATGCAAAGCAGCACAGGAAGGTATCATTACACCGATTCTTGTTGGTGATGTAGAAGGCATCAAAACAATTGCAGTCGGCAATAACCTTGATATCTCAACATATGAAATTGTTGAAGCAGTTGATTTGGAAGATGCAGCAAAGAAATCAGTAGCTATCGTAAAAGAAGGCAATGGCGATTTTATCATGAAAGGACTAATTGATACATCTATTTTACTAAAGGCGATTGTAAATAGAGAAGATGGATTAAGAACAGAAAATCTAATTAGTCATGTAATGATTTATGATGTACCAAATTACCATAAGATGATCATGCTTACAGACGGTGGAATGAATATTGCTCCGACGTTAGAAGATAAGAAAAGTATCATCAACAATTCAGTCATCGTTGGAAATGCTCTTGGCATTGAAACGATTAAAGTGGCGTGCTTAGCAGCTAAAGAAAAAGTGCATCCTAAAATGCAGGCGACAGTAGATGCGCAGGCACTTGCTGAAATGGGCAAAGAAGGCGCATTCGGTAAGAATGTCATCGTAGAAGGTCCACTGGCGTTTGACTTGGCTATTTCAAAAGAAGCAGCTGAACACAAAGGTTTTAAATCAGAAATTGCAGGGGATACAGATATCTTAATGGTACCTACAATCGAAATGGGGAACGGTATAGGAAAGACTATGACTTATTTCGGTAACGCAGCATCTGCAGGTGTAATTATGGGCGCAAAAGTTCCTGTTGTATTAGTATCAAGAGCAGATTCATATGAAGCGAAACTTAATTCTATTGCACTTGGTAGTGTAGTAGCTGCGAATAACTAATTAGAATAATTATACTTGGGCAAGCTCAAGTAAAACAATATCATCAAATTAAAGTAACATATAGAGGAGGGGGAACCAGAGAAAAATGGTTCCCCCTCCTCTATTGTTGTACTGGGCATTCAATATAGAGCCATTCTTTTGTGCAAATAGACCATATAATTTGGTGTATCTACTGGTTCGCTGTGTGGCATTGTTATTAAATTACAAAGGTGTGTTAAAAGTATACAAGGTGAAACAAAGGGTAGTAAGTGTTCAAAACACTACGTTTATACTGTTGTGCTACATGATGAACGATGAGTGGTTGAAACAAGAAACATTGATTTCTTTATATATATTTAACATATAAAAACAGAAAGCCTCATGTTATGATTGGTTTGTTAAGAAAATGAGGTGTAAACAAATGAATAAGACATTTGAATTAAATCCGATCCTTGGTGGCGTCATTTACTCGTCACTATTTGGTTTTTCATTTATGTTTGTAAAAATAGGATTAGAGGGTGTAGGTGATGCATTTCATTTACTGGCATTAAGATTTTTGATGGCTTTCCTCTTTATTGAAGCATTGAAACGCTTTGGAATTATTAGAGTAAATTTCTTTGACAAGAATATTGTACCGGTATTATTCCTTTCGTTGCTACAACCAATTATTTATTTTGTATTTGAAGCAGTCGGTATAGCAATGACATCTTCCTCACAAGCGGGGATTATGATTGCATTTTTACCAATAATGACAATGCTATTAGCTAAATTCATATTGAATGAGCATACAACACAAAAACAAATGATGTTTATCTTATTATCATTATCAGGTGTAATGTTTGTTAATGTAAATAGTTTTTCAGCAGGTGTAAGCTTAAATGGGATACTGGCATTATTTATAGCTGTACTATCCGCTTCCCTGTTCTCGGTTTATTCGAGAAAATATTCAACACAATTCTCTCCAACAGAAATCACTTATGTGATGATGGTATCTGGAGCACTTGTGTTTAATGGAATTGAAGTGTTTAGACGATTGAGCAGTGGAACAATGTCAACTTACTTTGCACCACTTGCTGACGCAAATACATTGATTGCAATCGCATTTTTAGCAATATTTGCATCGGTGTTAGTCTTTATTACTTTGAATTATGTATTGAGTAAAGTTGAGGCTTCGAAGATATCAGTGTTCTCGAACTTTACAACATTTATTGCAATCTGTGCTGGCGTTCTTATTATGAAAGAACCATTTACACTAAACCACGCTATAGGAAGTGCATTGATTATTATCGGTGTATGGGGTGTAAACAGCAAGCTTGCCACAACTTAGTTTCTATAAGATTTCTATAGAATATGCACACTCAACCTAACGAACTGTTTCCCCAAGCAGTTCGTGTGAAAAACACCGGTGACCCCCGGTGTTTTTTTCCGTGATAAGCAAGAACAGCGGAAATAGACAAGAGGACCAGGTCATGAGAGAAGATTTTCTCATGACCTGGTCCTCTTGTCTATTTCCATTGGCGAAGCAACGCGAGCCAAGAATTCGAAGAATTCATGGCTGTTCCTATTCTTATGCTAGAAGATGTAAGCAACGCGAGCCAAGAATTCGCAGAGAAAATTGAAGAAAATCGATAAATCATTTTAGTTATTCAGTAGGTAATTAACAAATTCATACGATACGAATGTCATTTCATTATGAATAAATACAAGCATAAGATGACCATTAATGGCCTTACGATGCAATTAAGTCGGTAGTTGTATATTAAATTACGCAATATAGATAAATATAATCATGTCATAGGAAGTATATTATCATTAACTGTATTGAAGAATACACTCATAAAATTACGGTGATCAGCTGATTTATCACGTGTATGTCAGTGGATATTCATGTGTGCAAACCTGTTTCTTCTTATAAATAGGAATAAGGAAAAACTGTGTAAGTTTTTAGAAAATTAGAACTTTAAAAAAGCTGTTGACACTGGTATTGTGAGGTGTTAGTATATAGAAGTCGCCGATAACAGCGACACACAAAATCGAATAAAAGCTAACTGTTGGAGATGACAAATTGATGAAGAGAGTTGGTTCTTTTATAAGATAAATATTGAGTTAAGTCGATGTGAAAACAATCGAAAAAAACTTAAAAAACTTTTAAAAAAAGTATTGACTTCAACAAACGATTCATGGTATTATAAATGAGTCGCCAGCTGAGACACAGCGGTTGACGAAGTCGAAAAACTGGACATTGAAAATTGAATAGTGTAAGAATTAAAAAAACACAAATGTATTTATTAACAACATTATGTTGTCACTAAATACAACGTTAATAGAAATACAAGAAACAAGCAATTGTTTCCTGAAATTCCTAAGCGTAAAGTGAAA